>Ga0334883_1003352_pt1 | contig 17409 bp, 8 predicted proteins | sample GraSluR1_MG_6_FD_207230 | JGI IMG/M metagenome (GOLD analysis project Ga0334883, IMG submission 207230) | Sludge microbial communities from methane-producing bioreactor in Wageningen University, Netherlands - Granular Sludge_09_05-R1 | ecosystem: Engineered > Bioreactor > Anaerobic > Unclassified... | reverse complement strand
GGTTCCAAAAAAATGTGTATTTTTATCCATTGTAGAAAAGTTTTTGGCGAAACAAAACTACAAAAAACGAAGAAGCCAGACTTATGCGCTGGCTTCTTTAAAAAGTTTTTATCGGACAACAGTGATTCTTTTTATAATATGATAATGAAAAATAGTTCAGATTGGGATATACCAAAAAATCATTAATCTCTTTTTTTGTCAAATCCTTAGCCCTCTTTAAAATATACTTAAACCTTTGAATATCTTGTATTGAATCAGGAATAAAAGAATCTTCTTCTAATGGTGATGTCCCATAAAGAATTATTGGTGTTGAAAAATCATGTGAAACTTTTAATATATTAGCTTTTGTTCCAATATCACAAGCACCACAAATATCACCAGAGTATAAAAACATATTTTTATAAATTTTCTGTTGAACATCTATCTGAGGTTTACATATTATATGTTTAACGTTAGTCTTTTTAATCGCCTGTTGAATATTATCCAATGCTATTGAGCTTAAAAAACCATTATCATAAGTCATTGCTAATACCCTGAGTTTATAAACATATACGGCTAAATACAAAATATAAACACTGTCTTTACCTCCACTTAAAGGAACTAATGCATCATATTCTCTATTTTTCTTTTTCGCATTATTGAAAATATCAATAAGCTTATTTTCTCCTATTGGTTTAAATGTATCTTTATGACTACATAAAGAACAAATGCCTTCATCATTAAATTTAATATTCGGATAATTATGATTTATAATACACCTGGTACAAGTTATCATATTATAAATTTTTAAGTTAAAATAAATATTCTTGTGAGTTGTTAAATAACCGCTAACTCGTTTATATGTCCAACAACCTCTCTTGTAACTTGCTGTATGTCAAATTTATGCGTTTGAGGCATATTGGTTTTTATTACTGTTTGTAAGCAATTAGAAGCATTTGTAATTGTTTGAAATGGCATTTCGTGAATTTAATTTTTACAGGGTAAATGTATGAAATTGTTGTGAATTAAAAAGGAATGGGGCGATTTTTTTTATAGAATACAGAATTCAGAATTCAGGAGACAGAATACAGAAGGCAGAAGAATGATGAGTGATGGTGTCAGGATACAGGAGTGGGTGTAGAGTATGGAAGATGCGATGAATTGCGTCGTTACGGGGTGCACACTTCGAGAGCCTCAGTGTGCGTGGGGTTTCGAGAGCTTCAGCAACCAAGGCTTACGGCATGATGGTGTAAATGCCGTGAGTGTGTGCTTTTTCGGTATTGATGTTGAACCAAAATGAATGTTGAACTGTTATATTAAGAAATTTTGGCATGGATAAAATTACAAAGGAATATAGCAATGGTGAAATTACGGTGAAGTGGCAACCTCATTTGTGTATTCACAGCACAGTGTGTTTTGCCCGTTTGCCCAAGGTTTTTCGACCTAATAAGCGGCCATGGATTGTGCTCGATGAGGCCGAAACCGATGCCATTATCGAAACGGTCGATCTTTGCCCTACCGATGCGTTAACCTGGCGGTGGAACGATGCGTTAAAGAATAAAAACAATTCAGATATGGACGATAAAAAAGAAGTAGTTGCTACAAAGGCGAAAATATTTGCAAACGGACCACTGATGTTGCCCAAAGAGGTTTGCTTAACCGGTGCCAATGGCGAAGAACTGAAACCCGGTCAGGATAAGTTTATTTGCCGTTGCGGAAAATCTTCGAACAAGCCTTTTTGCGATGGTTCGCATCTTGCCGAAGGTTTTCAGGGATAATTGCCGGCTTTTTTCACACATTAAAATACATCATTGTCGTTTGGGTCGATGCTGAGCTTGCTGCTGTCGTCGAAAAACGAATTGTCGGTTGCCGTGTTTGAATTGACTCCGTTGTTGTTCATTTTTGAGCCAACTACCATGGCGTTTCCGTTACTAAGGGGGGTCACACTCGACAATCGTACCTCGGGGTCGGCGAATTTTGCATATTCACTTTTAAATCTCAGCATTACCGAATCGGTTGGCCCGTTACGGTGCTTGGCAACAATAATTTCGGCCATGCCAACCATAGAGTTTCCCTCCTGATCCTGAGTTATTTTGTAGTATTCGGGTCGGTGTATGAATATTACCATGTCGGCATCTTGTTCAATGGCACCCGACTCGCGAAGGTCCGACAGATGAGGTCGTTTGTCGCCCGAACGAACTTCAACCGATCGGTTAAGCTGCGATAGGGCTATGATGGGAACATTTAATTCTTTTGCAATGGCTTTAAGCGAACGACTGATGGTGCTAACTTCCTGCTCGCGGTTTCCTTTCATATCAACACCGGCAGTCATCAACTGCAAATAGTCGATAATTATTGCTTTTACTTTGCGGTGTTGCACCAGTCGCCTGCACTTTGCCTTGAGTTCGAAAACCGAAATTGCCGGAGAGTCGTCGATGAATAGTGGGGCATCCATCAGGGCTTTTATCTTAGTTTCGAGTTGTGCCCATTCATATTGCTTCAGGTTTCCGGTTTTTAATTTGTCGCCGGGCAATTCTGTTTCAATCGATACCAGACGTGTTACCAATTGTAGATTGGCCATTTCGAGGGAAAAAATAGCCACCGGATGATTGTGCGCTACTGCAATATTGCGAGCCATACTAAGTACAAAAGCGGTTTTCCCCATCGACGGACGAGCTGCAATGATAATAAGGTCGCTGGGTTGCCATCCTGCTGTAAGCCTGTCGAGTTCCGAAAAACCCGAAGGAATTCCAAGCAGTTTGTCTTCGCGCTTGCTGGCTTCTTCGATATTGGCCATCATGGTGGGAATCAATTGCGATATTTGCATCGACTCCTTTTTTATTTTACTTTCCGAAATATTAAAGATTTGGCTTTCGGCAAAGTTCAGCAAGTTTTCAACATCTTCGCTTTGATCGTAGGCCCGGTTTTGGATTTCGGAAGAGGCGCGTATCAGTTCACGCTGAATATATTTTTGCTGAATGATGCGGGCATGATAATCGATATGTGCGGCGGTGCCCACCCTGTTGGCCAACGAAGCCACATAATACGAGCCACCCACTTCATCGAGTTTGTCGCGATTGCGCAGTTCTTCGGTAACCGTAAGCAGGTCGATAGGCTGGTTTTTTTGATGGAGGGCCAGCATGGCTTCAAAAATATCGTTATGCTGGGCCTTGTAAAAACTCTTAATACTGATGATATCCAAAACGCGGTCGATTGCATCCGATTCAATAAGCATGGCTCCAAGTGCTGCTTCCTCGATGTCGATGGCCTGAGGAGGGATTCTGCCGTAATCTTCATTTACCTGTGTTATACTCTTCGCAATCGTTTTCTTTCTTTCAACCATAAAACATTTTTTTGTAGGCATACATGAGTTGACAAAAATAATCAAGAAATCACCAAAGGCACAGAAGCATGTTTTTTAGTTTTCAACAACAAAACCGGCTGTAGTACAAGTTAAGAAAAGTTATGAAACGCAATTGTGAAAAAATGTTTATTTTTATGCCCGTTAAACAAAAAACCATGATTGAAGCACGTGGAATAAGCAAATCGTATGGGTTGCTCAATGTGATTAAAGGCATCGACCTAAATGTTGAAGCCGGCGAGGTGGTCTCGATAGTGGGAGAAAGCGGTGCCGGAAAAACCACGCTTTTGCAGATACTGGGCACCCTGCTGCGTCCCGATTCGGGGCAAGTAATAATAAACAATACCGATATTTCTACACTTTCTGATCAGGCATTGGCACGGCTGCGCAACCAACACATTGGCTTTGTGTTCCAGTTTCATCACCTGTTGCCCGAGTTTACAGCACTCGAAAACGTGTGTATACCTGCCTTTATTGCAAAAAAGAAGCGAATCGAGGCCGAAGCTGCTGCCATGGAATTACTTAATATGCTCAATTTAGGGCATCGCTTAAGTCATAAACCTAACGAGTTGTCGGGAGGCGAAAAACAACGTGTGGCTATAGCCCGAGCACTTATCAATAAACCATCGGTTGTGCTGGCCGATGAACCATCGGGTAACCTCGATTCAAAAAATGCCGAGGAATTGTACCGCATTATATTCCACTTACGTAAAGAACTTGGGCAAACTTTCGTAATTGTTACCCACAGCAGGCAACACGCTCAATTAACCGATCGTATGCTAAGCATTGTCGACGGCAGAATTGTATGAAATCGACTTGTTCACAAATACCTGCCATAACATGTGACAACTTTTTCGTAAAAACAACGTCATACAATTCGTTTGTATTAACATAATTTTTATTAATTTAGCAGCTTAAAACCTAGCATCATGAAGGTATTTTCGTTAACATTTTTGTTGTTTCTTATAGCATCAACCGTTGTTTCTTCACAAAGCCTCGAAAGCTTTATCGAAGAAAAGCAAGCAGGTCTTGAATACGACGAAGCAAAACTGGTGCAAGTGCCCGGTACCAATGTGAAAATGATTCCACCCGAGTATTTTCAAGTAGATGCCGGTATAAAAGGATTTGTGCACCCCGGATCGGCATGTACCATTCAAGTGGTCGAGATTCAGGGAATTTCGCACGAAACCATCGAGAATTCAATGACCGAGGAACATATTGCAAATCAGGGATATGTTTATAAAGAAAAAATTATTACCCAAACGCGTAAAGGGAAACGAGCTGCATGCTTTGTTGTGAGTTTTGTGAGCGAAGGCATCGAATACGAGCGCATTATGATGTTTACCGGAGACGAAAACACCATTTGGGTAAATGCAAATTATCCGGTTGAGCTTAAAAAATTACTGTTTCCTGCTATTGAAGCAGCTTTATTATCAGTGGAATAACACGCCTAGTTAATTATATGAAGAAAACGTTTACTTTACTCGTATTGCTGTTTTTGATCAAGTTTTTGGCTTACTCCCAGGAAAACGATCTGGAACATCAGATGTGGTACTCATCCTACGACCAAAACATGTGGGGTCCCGATTGGGCCTATGGCATCGATGTTGAAACCTCGATATTTGATGTGAATATCGATGAGAGTTGGGGCTTTACTCAAATTACAGATTTTCTGGGGATGCAATTGGGTGTGGGTTTCGAGGTTGGCATTCAGGCAATATTGGCCAGCACTTTCGAGGCCCATGGTTTCTATACCGGTGAGTTCGACCTTGATTACCCCATTACCACTCATCTCGATTTTCCCGAGGACTACAGTTTCGATTACGGAGGACCGGCTACCATCTACACCAGCTACGAAGTTACCGATGGTTGGGATCTTTCAACCGAATTTCCTCCGGTAGGCGTAATCACTCTCGATTTCGAGTATATGTTCAATCCGTTTATGAACATTATTGTGTGCGTGTTTGGTTGCGATACCATTCCTATGATTCCGGGTGCAGTGCAAATACCCTACACACTCGATACACTTTTTCACATCAATGGCGAAACAGAATACGCTATCTATCCTTGTTATGTTGATGGACAGTTTCAGTTTTGTCACGACTGGGAATTGCCTATCGATGTTGATTTCACCGATTTGGTAGGGTTTAATTTTGAAGCGCATGTGCATCTTCCTTATGTTGAAACAGTTGATCATATTGAAGAAGGTTCCAACTGTCTGATTGCTCAGGGCGATAGCATGTATCTGTTTGTGCATCTCGATGTAATAGGCTTTTTGTATGTTATGGCGGGGTACATCCCACCACCCGAAGGGCCCCAGATACAGGAAGCCATCGATTTGCTTGATGGTACCATTGAATACCCAATTTCAACACCTTTGGGTGATGTTGTTTTTCAAATTGAATATAGTCTTTTGGAAGTGACCTTGATGCTGCGAAATTATTTGCATCAGGATATTTATTTTTGCCCCACCATTTGGGGTACTTTTAGTTTCCCGATACCACTCGAATATGTAATTCACAATCCGAGTAATGGAAATGCCGTTGTTGAGACCGGTTTCAACGATTCTATAAGAATGGCTATAGGTAACGATCTCACCATTACATATCCCTGCCATGGCTGGGATAGTATGTATGTAGGTATTCAGTATAATATTCAGCCTACTATTCGCAATCACACTTGGGACAGCATGGCTTTTGCGATATTGATAGAGGCTCTGCAAGTACAGATTACAATAATTACGCCATTCAAATCTGATTTTTTGCCTGTTGAAATACCCTCGTTTGAATTGCCCGATTACGGACAATTGCCGGGAATGCCTCCCACAGAGCCAATTAGTTCTCCACCGATAGCTATGACAGCCTATTACGAAGAAAATGATGATGCCGAAAAAGATTTTGGTCCCTACGGAATTGGCCCCTTATTCGTTTGGGAAATCCCCTTGGGTTACATCCCACTTACCTGGTTCGATGAGACATGGGAGTTGATGCACTTTGAGGAAGATATTGTTTTTCCGGGTACTTACATAAAACCGGAACCAAAATCTGAAGTAAATGCATTGCTGTTTTCGTCGCCCTACTGTTTTGGGGAACCCTACAGTTATGTGCATGCTGAAGCACAAAATGGCGTACCTCCTTTTACCTACACATGGTCAACCGGCGACATTACCTACAACACCATGTCGGACCTCGACAGTATTTATGCGCCTCCAGGGTATTATATGGTTACAATAACCGATACTTATGGTTGCGAAAGCTACGACAGTATTGCCATTTCGGTAAATCCGCCTCTGTATTACAATCTTGAAGTAAGCGATGTTTTATGTCATGGAATGTTCACAGGAGCAGTGCAGACCAATGTTAGCGGAGGAACGCCACCCTATTTCTTTTCGTGGTATCCAACCGGTAGCGAGGCTTCCGACCCCAATAATCTACCTGCAGGCTGGCACTACGTAACCATTACCGATTGGGCAGGATGCCCCATCATCGATTCGGTGTTTATCAATCAACCGGCATCTGCCTTAAGTTTCAATACAGTGCTTACCGATGTGCAGTGTAATGGAATGACTAATGGTAGTATTAATATGAACCCTATGGGCGCGACACCTCCCTATAATTATATTTGGAGTAACGGTGCCACAACTCAGGATTTAATTAATATACCTGCCGGAGCATATAGTGTTACTGTAATTGATGCTAACAATTGTAACTGGATCGACTTATATGTGATTAATGAACCCGACACATTGATAGCAGTGCTGTATCATACCAACATAACTTGCAACGGATATAACAATGGCAGCCTCAATACCGTAGTTACCGGAGGAGCTCCCCCATACAGTTACACCTGGTTCCATGATCCCGGAAATCATAATCCGACACTACAGAATCTGGCTCCCGGTTTTTATATGGTTTCGGTTACCGACTCACGCAATTGTACCGATACAGCGCTGGCAATGATAACCCAACCCGATCCTTTACTGCTCGATTTTGATATCAGTCATGTGAGTTGCTTCGGTTTATACGATGGCACTGTAACGGTAACTCCAAACGGAGGAACACCACCGTATACCATTCATTGGAGTAATAACTTTTATGGTACTACTATAAGTAGCTTGTTGCCCGGAAACTATACGGTTACTGTTACCGACAATAACGATTGTGTGACAATACAAACCATTAGTGTAACTCAACCTACTCCACTTGAATTTTCGTTTGATGAGGTGCATAATGTTTCCTGTTTTGGATTCAGTGATGGTTCAGCATTGGTTACACCTTCAGGAGCAACCCCCCCGTATACTGTTACATGGCAAAACGGCGTTCAGCAGGTGGGCAATATGGGTGTTGGAATGCCTGCGTATGTATATTTTCAGGTTACTGTTACCGATGCCAACGGCTGTTCAGTTCTCGATAGTATCTCATTTACACAACCAAATATTCTGGCTGTGACAGGAACTACTGTGCCGGTGAATTGTGGGGTAAGTCCGGGGCAGGGTACAGCTGTGCCTTCAGGAGGAACAGCGCCATACAATTACCTGTGGTCGAATGGTGAAACCACTAATCCTGCAATCGATTTGCCATCGGGAATGGTTAGTGTAAGTGTTACCGATGCACAGGGATGTACTGTTAGCACCGGCCTTACTGTAAACATATCGGGGACAATACAGGCAAGCCATTCTTTGATATATCCGAATTTGTGTTATGGCGATACTATAGCGGCTGTTGCTGTTGACCTGCCTGCGGGAGTACATCCGCTAACGATGAACTGGTCGCATGGCTTTGTGGGCGATACCGCCTATAACTTGGCTGCAGGCACCTACACCGTTACGGCACAAGATTTTTATATGTGCACAGATGTATTCGAAATAGTTGTAGAACAACCCGATTCCATCGATCCGGGTATTATTGTTACTCGACCCTCGTGTACCGCAATTTTTGATGGTTCCATTTTGTCAAATACATCCGGCGGCACAAGCCCGTACGAATATCTGTGGTCAGACGGTAGCACCGAAAACAATTTGAGCAATATCAGAGATGGATATTACTACCTTACTATAACCGATTATCACAATTGTGTCGCAAGTTATTTTATCGATTTGATAGAAGCTGAATACTGCCTCATTGTGTTTAATACTTTTACTCCTAATGGCGATGGAGTTAACGATGTATGGTATATAGAAAACATTGAGTTTTTCCCTTACAATAAGGTATGGGTGTATAACCGTAATGGAAATCTAGTTTTCCATACCGAATATTATACCAACAACTGGGATGGAACATACAACGACAAACCGTTGCCTGAAGCTACCTATTACTATGTGATAGAGCCGGGAGGTGGCAGAGAGGTTTTAAAAGGTCATTTAACAATTATCAGATAGAAACATGAGAAGATTTGTTTTCCTGAGTTTTTTAGTTGGATGTGTATCGGGATTGTTAAATGCACAGCAGTTGCCGCAATTCAGATATCAGGATTTTAACAGCATTTTTCTAAACCCTGCTTATGCTGCCAAATCATCGGTACCCGATGTATTTCTTAACCACCGAAACCAATGGGTAGGTTTTAGCGGGGCACCAACCATTTCTTCAATTCAGGGGAAATATGCTTTTAGAGACGACATGGCTGCCGGAGCGTCATTTACAAATGATTTAACAGGGCCAACAACACGCAACTTTATTAACCTCAATTACGCCTATTTGCTTAAAACCGAGAGTTTTAATATCTCTTTTGGCTTAGCATGGATATTCGCGCATTACAAAGTAAGAGGCGACCTGATGACTCTTCACGAGCAGAATGATCATTCGGTGATACAAAACATCAACGACGTTGCCTGGAAACCGGATGCAAATATTGGATTCTTGCTTTTTTCCGATAAGTTCTATGCCGGTTTTTCGGTTCAGCAGGTATTGAAATCGAAGTTTCGATTTTATGAAGCGGGTAGCGACTATGGTGTTATTCAATCGGCACGTCACTTTTTTATCAATGGAGGCGTTCATTTGAAATCGAACTACGAAGAACACATGTTTACTCCGCACTTGAATTTGTACATGGGAAAGGCAATGCCATTTTCATTCGATTTGGGAGTGAACTACATGTATAAGGAAACTATTTTGATGAGTATGATTGTTTCTGGTGGTAATGCCGTGGCATTGCAGGCCGGCTACAGGTACAAACAGTTTGTTTTCAGTTATGCATTCGACATAGTGGTTTCGCGATTGCGCAATGTTAGTAGTGGGTCGCATGAAATAACCATTGCTGCTTACCTGAAGAATGAGACAACAGGTAAAACTACCGTCCCCAGTTTCTAAGAGTTTTACATTACACCTTTATTACAGATTTAATTGTTTGAAAAGTTAACATTATCTTAACTTAAAAATGTCGTTTTTCTGCAGTAATCAACAATTTGTTAATAACATTTTGTCGATTGTATAGCAAATATGCGTAATTTTGGTTGCGTTTTAACAGAAAGTGGAATTTCATGAAATTGACTGATACACAGCACAATTGGTTTGTGCGTTTATTCTCTCTTATCGTTGCAGGCAGTTTGGGTTTTGTTACTGTATTTGCTCAAACGATTGATTATGGAGGAGGCGATTTATTGATAAATAGCAATACACCCTTATGTGGCAATCATATCAACATCAATAATTTTACTGTTTCTGCAGGTGTTACGCTTACTGTGTCGTGCGATTTTTTGCATGTTGAAGCTCAAAACATCAATATTTTAGGTACAATTAACGCGAATGGAGCAGGAGGTTCCGGAGGAACAGGTGGTGCCGGTGGGTTGGCTGCTGTTGGCGGAAGTAGTTGTATATCGGGGCAGGCAGGTGTGGCAGGCAGCAATGGACTGGGTGTGGGAGGAGGATCTGGTGGTAACACCGGAGGGCTGCCGGCTTTATGTTTTTCGCGCAACTGTTCCGGTTCAGATGGATATATTGCAGGTGGCGGTGGTGGCGGTTCAGGAACAGGCGGAGCCCATCATGGTGTTGGTGGTCATGGTGGAAGCGGAGGATTTGCAGCGATTGTTTATGTAATCAGCGGTGGGGCAGGAGGAACAACCAACCCTGTACCTGCTGCCTATGGCGATGATATTAGCTATTCGATAAACGCCGGTTCGGGAGGTGGAGGAGCCGCAGGAGGCGGAGGCGGATATACCGATGGCACTGCCGGTGGAAATGGTGGTAATGGCGGAGGACGCGTCGAACTTATTGCTTCTAATACATTTAATATGCCGGCTTCTGGCGCAATCTATGCCAACGGCACTCATGGAGCACCCGGTGGTAGTGGTGGTGGTGCCTCTTCCGACAACAAATACGATTGCTTTGCAGATGGTACCGTCGAAAAAGTAGATGTTTGTGCTAACTCTCCTTTCTACGGTAATTATATAGGTTCAGGTGGTGGCGGTGGTGGTGCAGGTGGTGGTTCAGGTGGCGGCATTCTCATAGCTTCAACAAATACAGCTACAATATCCGGTATTATACAGTCAATGGGTGGTAATGGCGGTGATGCCGGTTTCCCCAACCAATCGCTAGGCTCCTGTTTTAGCAACCCCAAAGGCGGTGGAGGAGGTAGTGGTGGAAAAATTAAAATATTTGTAAACCCGTGCTTGAATAATGTCATTAATCCTGTTGCTAATGTTGACGGAGGAATCGAAGGGGCATCGTTCGGAGGTGTGGCGGTGCGAGCCCCATCGGGAACATTACTCACTTTGAACCACCCCTCGTATGTTCCTTTCGATCCGGGAATTATAGAGGCAAATCAGGATATTTGCTTTGGAGATAATCCTAATGGCTTGGTATTCTCTACTCCCCCATCGGGAGGATTGGGAACCTATACTTATCAATGGATGTTGTGCAGCGCTTTCTGCCTTATTCCTCCTTTGGGTTTTAATGATATCCCCTCTGCAAATACCAATTCATATACTCCACCTGCTCCTGCCTCCGAAGGTACCTACTACTATTTGGTAATGGTACAGTCGGGGTCAGCAAACTGTCGCGACTGGGCAGGGCCGGTTACCATTAATGTATACGACCCGGCTATTAACATTATAAGCAGTTCGGGCACAGATGCCTGCGTAGGGGGAAACATTACGCTCGATTCGAATATTCTTGGTGGCAGCGGTACCTGCTCTTATCAGTGGCAATATTCCGACGACGGAGGAAGCTCATGGATAAATGTTGGGGGTAATTCATCTATATACAATGTGCCAACAAGCACCGTCATCAATAACCGATTATACCGTTGCTGGTACACATGCACAGGTACTGCATGCGACGATGCTGTTTCTAATGTTTTAACAATCAACGTGGTTGAAGCCCCCCAATGGGATGTTGTAAGTGTTGCGCCGAATCCTCTGTGTGAAGGCGGAAGTGTTAATCTGAGTGCAACTGTGATTAATGGTGCAGGTGGATTACTGCAGTGGCAGCGACGGCCACTGTCGGGATCAGAATGGATTTCGGTAAGCTCTCCCGATTACCCCGGTCTGGGTAACTGGCAATATCAACCTTTGTACTCTGTTTCGGGCACAGGATGCACTATCGACGATGGGCCGGTTATTGATGTTTTGGTAGTAGATGACCCCGTTGTTACAATAACTTCTTCGCAAACGCAAGTATGTCAGAATATTCCTATCCCTTTGACTGCAACAGCCCTGGGAGGTGCCGGTACTTGTGTGTACCAATGGCAGTATTTCGATGGAACATCATGGATTTCTGTTGGCGACAATTCTGATGAGTATATTATTCCCGGAACAGAGCCTTTTGTAAACCGCCTATACCGTGTTGTTTATACATGCGATGGTAGTGGATGCGATCAGGCATTTTCGAATGAAATTCAAATAACTGTTTACGAAAAACCAATTGTAGTGGGAGATGCCAGTCCCAATCCTCAATGCCGCAATCAGCCGGTAGTGATAACGGCAACAGTCACAGGAGGAACCGAACCATACACCTACAACTGGAGCGCAGGGCTTGGTGGCGGAGCAACACACACCGTTACACCCACAGTTAATACTACTTACATAGTTACAGTAACCGATGCCAATGGTTGTACAGCCCGAGTAACTATTCCGGTTACTATCAATCAATTACCCCTGGTTAGCGTTACGGCCAATCCTAACCCTCAATGTGCCAACGAACCTGTTAACTTAAACGCAGTGGGTTCTAATACTCTTGGACCCTATACTTACGTATGGAACAATGGCTTGGGCGAAGGACAATCGCATGTGGTAAACCCTATCGAAAACACCAACTATCGTGTAACAGTTACTGATGCCAGAGGATGTACGCGAGCAGGAAGCGTTACGGTGGTGGTGAACCCTGAGCCTGTCCTCACGGCAACGGCATCCCCCAACCCGCAATGCTCGGCTGAGCCGGTCGATTTGAGTGCCACTGCCTCAGGTGGCAGCGAGCCTTACACGTATAGCTGGGATAACGGACTGGGCAATGGACAGAACCATACGGTAAATCCTGTAGTTAATACTACTTATGCGGTTACTGTTACCGACAACAACGGTTGTACTGCCGGCACTACGGTTGATGTAATTGTAAATGAATTGCCTGTAGTAAGTGCCGAAGCAAGCCCTAATCCGCAGTGCGCCGCCGATCCGGTAAATCTTACGGCTACGGCCTCCGGCGGCATTGGCCCTTATAGCTACGAATGGGACAATGGTCTGGGTGTGGGTCAGAATCACACGGTAAATCCGGCGATCAACACCACCTATACGGTTACGATACACGACAACAACGGCTGTTCGGCTACGGCAACTGTAGCGGTAATTGTAAATCAGTTGCCGGTATTAACGGTAATTGCCACGCCCAATCCCCAGTGCTCAGGCGAGCCGGTTACACTAACAGCTTCAACGCTGGGTGGAACAGCTCCTTACGCTTATCTGTGGGATAATGGTCTTGGAGCCGGCGATACGCATACGGTAAGTCCCTTGGTCAATACCACATATCAGGTAACAGTAAGCGATGCCAACGGTTGTACGAATACCGGCAGTGTCGATGTGCTAATCAACGCATTGCCCATTGCCACTGCTACCGAAACCAATCAGGCGACTTGTGGCGCGAGTAATGGTGTTGCTACTGTTGTTGGTTTAGGAGGTTTGCCGCCATATTCTTTCTTATGGAGTAATGGAGATAACAGTGCCGATGGTGTTGCCGAAAATCTCGCTCCCGGTCCATATACTGTTACCGTAACCGATAATAATGCTTGTTCGACAAGTGCTGTGGTTGTAATTAGTTCACCGGTTGACATTGATGCAATTGCTATTGAAACTAATCCGGTATCGTGTTTTGGTGGAACCAATGGCATTGGGCAGTTGACTGTATCGGGAGGAAACGAACCATATAATATTAGCTGGTCGAATGGCGTAACTACCGGTAATATCACAGGAATTAATGCAGGAGTTATTGTTCTCGATAATTTAAGTTTCGGAAACTATATCATCGAAATTACCGACAGTGACAATTGTGTTGAAACTGTATTCTTAAGTATTTCTCAGTCGAATGAAATAACTGTAAATATTGTATCCAATCAACTGGTTTCTTGTTACGGCGAGTCTGATGCTTCTGTTATTTTTACGGTTTCAGATGGAACACCCAATTATTCGATTGTTTGGAGTAATGGTACATTGAACGGTAGTTTGATAAACGTCTCAGGTGGACCACATACACTTAATGCATTGAATGCAGGTAATTATACTATAACCATTACTGATGCCAATATGTGTGAAATTGTTGATGGTTTCGAAATTGTCGACCCATCTCCAATAAGTGTCGATCTCGCTTTAACTTCAGAACCTTTGTGTTTTGGTGAAGGCAATGGGGAAATTTCATTCGAAATTAGTGGGGGTACGGCTTTATATGGTTTTGTATGGGAAAATGGAACTGCCAATGGAAGCGAAAATAATGTAAACACCGGACTACACAGCATCACAGGTATTGCTGCAGGAGTGTTTGGCATTACTATTACCGACAATAATTCATGTTCCATTTCGGCTTCCATACCGGTTACTCAGCCCCCAAGTCTTATTGTTGATGCCTTGCAAATTTCTCCGGTTAGTTGTTTTGGCGAAAGTGATGCCACAGCACAAATAACCGTTATGGGAGGAACCGAACCGTATACTATATTATACTCAAATGGTTCTTTCTCTATAAGTTTACCCGGTCTTTCAGTTGGTAACCATATTATTGCTAACCTTACTGCAGGCACCTATTCGGTATCGGTAATCGATGCACATGCTTGCCAAACAACAAGTAGTTTTGTTATTCAGGAACCCGACGAGATACTGGTGTCGGCTCTGATTGGTTCATTGCCATCATGTAATGGGTACAACGATGGAACAGCCAATGTTCTTGTAAGTGGTGGCACTCCACCATACGATATTGCCTGGGACAATGGAGCTTCATCGGGTAGTATTGCCGGAAGTTTCTTCGAAATAAACCCAATTTCTTCCTTAAGCTCAGGAAATTATACCATTACTGTTATTGATGCCAATTCGTGTACTGTAACAGGTAGTTTTGTACTTACCGAGCCTGAATTGCTTTCGTCGGTTGTTACTGTAATTAGCGATGTTCTATGTTATGGAGAAAGCAGTGCTGAAGTCTCTGTGAGCATTTCGGGTGGTACATCGTTGTATAACCTGCAATGGAGCAATGGAAGTGTCTCGGGCAGCTTAAATGGCGTTGGAGCTGGTCCGCATCTCATTGAGAATTTGCCGGCCGGCACATACACACTTGATATATCTGATGCAAATGCTTGTTTCTATAGCACTACTTTTGTAATAGTACAAGCTCCAATAATTGGGATAGCTACCGGTAATACCCAAAATGTAAGTTGCACGGGTGGCAATAATGGATCTTTCGATGTTAGCATTATCAATGGCATTGCACCATTTAACATACATTGGAATAATGGAACAACCAGTGGTAGTATTATTGGTGTTGGTGCAGGGCCTCATACCGTCGATAATCTGAGCGCCGGTAATTATATGCTTGAAGTAACCGATAGTAATGGTTGTGAGGCAGTGGCTTTTGTAATAATCAACGAACCGGCATCATTACTTGCCGCTTCTGTTGTTTCGGTGTCTGACGCTTCTTGCATCGGAGTGTCTGATGGTTCCGCTGTTATTACTGTTTCGGGAGGTGTTGCTCCTTATACGTATAATTGGGATCACCCTAACGGTTTCGGTAACGAGATTTCTAACGTAACGGCAGGTAGCTATCATGTAACTGTTACCGATTCCTGGAATTGTGCCGTTATTCTGGTAGTTGTTATCAATCAGCCTGAAGATGGATTGAATGCTACTGCTGTTAGTAATGTTGTGTCGTGCCCCGGGGGCAGCGATGGCAGTATTAGCATTGCGGTAACAGGCGGAACCGCTCCATATACATATACATGGTTTCCCGATGTTGCATCAGGTCATCTGGCAAATAATCTTTCGCCCGGAACCTACAATATTACAGTAAATGATGCAGGATCGTGCGTTCAACTATTAAGTGTTGATGTTTCAGTAGATCCCAATACCTTGTCAGCATCAGTTGAAAGTATTACACCGGCATTGTGTTCGGGGAGTTCCGATGGTTCGGCTCTAGCTATAGCACTCTTGGGGTATTCGCCCTATACCTATAGTTGGGACGATCAGGCGTCAACCGGCGATGCGCAACTTAGCAATGTTGCTCAGGGAACCTATACGGTTACAATTACCGATGCACACAATTGCTCCGCTACAGCCATTGCAGAGATAACGGCTCCCGATATAATTGATGTGTTATTGGCAAATGTTGAACACATTGCGTGTTTTGGCGAAAGCACAGGAGCTATTGTTGTTTCAGCATCTGGCGGAACAGCTCCCTACACATATTTGTGGGAAGATAATGCGGGAAACAATATGGGGGTAAATGCACCAAATATTGGTAATCTGCTGTCAGGAACCTACTATGTTTCGGTAACCGACGCCAATAATTGTCCCTATGCAAACTTGAGTGTTGCTGTTTTACAGCCCGCGGCACCTCTGGCGGTAAGTATTTCTGAAATTGCGCAACCCTCTTGCTTTGGTGAAAACAATGGCGAGTTGGTGGCTTCGGTTTCTGGAGGAAGTCTTCCGATTTTACAATATGCATGGGGAAATCCCATAGATGCATATACAGGAAGTAACCCCGGCGGACTAAGTGCTGCAACCTACTCCATTACAGTTACCGACAATAATTCTTGTACAGCAGAAGCAAGTTTCGTTTTAAACCAGCCCAATCAAATTACTATCGATGTAAACACATCAAATGTATTATGTTTTGGCGATAACAGTGGTTCTGCACAAGCAATAGTTAATGGAGGTCTTGCCCCTTACGATTATGTTTGGTTTAATGCGCTTGGCAACACTATAAGTGTTAGTGAGTTTGCCGATAATCTTAGCTCCGGTACTTACACAATAGAAGTTACCGATGCAAATCTTTGTGTTTCAGTTACTACAGCAATAATAGGAGAACCCGGTGAATTGATACTTACAGCCAATCATACCGATGCCTCAACCTATGGAAACATTGACGGTAGTGCTGAAGTTATTGTTATTGGAGGAACTCAGCCCTATACCTATGTTTGGGAAAATGCAGCGAATCCAGGTGTTGTTCTCGGAACCGGCGAAAGTATATCAGGATTAAGTGCAGGTACTTACTGTGTAACTGTGATTGATTTCAATTCGTGTATTTCATCGGTTTGTGTTGTTGTTAGCCAACCTCCCGACCAACTTACCGGGGTATTGCAATCGCATACTGATATTAGTTGCCTCGGTTATACCGATGGTTCAGTTACAATAACTGGAATAGGAGGAACGCCACCTTATTCTTACGAGTGGCAAAATAGCATGGGGCTTATTATTTCGCTAAATCCCGTTATAACAGGGTTAACTGCAGGGAATTATTATCTTACAATTACCGATGCCATGATGTTTACATGGGATACACTTGTTGTGATTACTCAGCCCGAAGTCATTTCTATCAACTTAGTTTTTGGTTCGGCTCTGGCTTGTTATAGCGACGCCAATGGGCAGGTATCAGTAGGAGTTTCAGGAGGAA
>Ga0334883_1003351_pt1 | contig 17416 bp, 8 predicted proteins | sample GraSluR1_MG_6_FD_207230 | JGI IMG/M metagenome (GOLD analysis project Ga0334883, IMG submission 207230) | Sludge microbial communities from methane-producing bioreactor in Wageningen University, Netherlands - Granular Sludge_09_05-R1 | ecosystem: Engineered > Bioreactor > Anaerobic > Unclassified... | reverse complement strand
GCGTTGCAGCCAGGAAGGGCTTTGATAGCTGACGGGTTCGCGCCGTACGACACGCACCCGGAACTCCAGGGGGCTACAGGTGATGGTTCCCAATATGTTCGTCATGAGCCAGTACGCCGATGGCGGCCTGATCACCACCAAGCCCTACCCGAGCGGGTCAAGTTACATCCTGAAGATGAGCAACTTCCGCAAGGGGCCGTGGTGCACGATCCGGGACGACTTGTACTGGCGCTTCATTGACCGGCATCGCGACTTCTTCGCCGCCGATCCTCGGATGATGGTCATGGTGACCCAGTGCGAGCGGATGGGAGCCCGCCTTGCCAAGCATCAGCGCAACGCGGAACACTACGGGACGCGATTGCATGGAGACTCATGATGAAACCAAAAACCGGCAAGCTGGTATTGCTGGCCGGCGCGACCGGGTACGTCGGCGGCCGATTGCTGCCCCTGCTGGAGCAACGAGGTGCTCCTGTCCGCTGTCTTGCCCGGCGCCCGGAAATGTTGCGTGGACGTGTGGACTCGGCCACCGAGACAGTCGCCGGAGACGTGTTCGATCCCGCGTCCCTCACGGCAGCCCTGCAGGGAGTCGACACGGCGTATTACTTCATCCACTCCATGGGCGCCGACCGCGATTTCCAAGAAGCAGACCGGCGGGCCGCGACAAACTTCGCCGAGGCAGCTCGCGCCGCCGGCGTCCGTCGGATCATCTACCTGGGCGGTCTCGGCGACCCGGACGAAACGCTTTCCAAGCATCTGCGCAGTCGCCACGAAACGGGTGAACTGTTGCGTAAGCATCATCCACAGGTCGTCGAGTTCCGGGCCTCGATTGTGATCGGCTCCGGCAGCCTGTCATTCGAGATGATCAGGGCGCTGGTGGAGCGTTTGCCGGTAATGATCTGTCCGCGCTGGTTACGCGTGATGGCGCAACCAATCGCCGTCGAGGACTTGCTGGCCTACTTGCTCGAAACGCTCGACCTACCGGACGGGCCGTCGCAAATCTACGAGATCGGCGGTCCCGACCAGGTTTCCTACGGTCAGATCATGCGAGAGTACGCGCGGCAGCGGGGGCTGCGGCGGTGGATGATTCCCGTGCCCTTGTTGACACCGTACCTGTCGAGCTTATGGCTTGGGCTGGTGACCCCACTTTACGCTCGAGTCGGTCGGAAACTAGTCGAAAGCCTCCGCAATCCGACGCTCGTCTCGAATGACCTAGCCCTGCGAGTGTTCTCCGTCCGGCCGCGTTGCGTCCGCGAGGCACTCGCTCGTGCCCTGGTGCACGAAGACCGCGAGTTTGCCGAAACCCGTTGGTCCGATGCACTCTCGGCCGGAGGCCAGCCAACGACCTGGGGCGGCGTGCGATTCGGCTCCAAGTTGGTCGATTCACGCACGGCTGAGGTCGAGGTTCCGCCCGACCAGGCGTTCGCCCCAATTCGCCAGATCGGCGGCCGGACCGGTTGGTACTTCAGCGATTGGTTGTGGTCGCTGCGGGGATTTCTGGATCTGGTGGTCGGTGGTGTCGGTGTCCGTCGCGGCCGTCGCGATCCGGACAGCCTGCGAGTCGGCGATGTACTGGATTTCTGGCGGGTGGAACGCTACGAGCCGCCCAATTACCTGCGTTTATCCGCGGAAATGAGGTTGCCAGGACGTGCCTGGTTGGAGTTCGAGGTGAGCGGAAACGAGCAACGAAGTACCATCCGCCAGACGGCCATCTTCGATCCAATAGGCTTGTCAGGTTTGCTCTATTGGTACGGCATCTATCCGTTGCATCAGTACGTCTTCGCTGGCATGCTGCGCAACCTCGCACGCAAGGCTCAGTCCCTGAGCGCATCGCAGCGGAACGAGCGATGATGATGGTTGAGATCTACCCGAACGGCGGGCGACCTTTTACCCCACTGCGGCTGGCCTGGCACTGCTTCATAGCCACCTGATCCAAAAACATCAGCTGACTACGGAGACGACGAGCAACGCTGGCAAGGCCAACGAATCCTGCCAGCCGAGACAGCAGGCCGCGGGCGGGATCGGCTTACTGGTCGAGCGGCAACCCTGGAGACCGGTCTGCGTACCAAACCGGCGTGATGCGGGTGTAGTTCGAGATGTCCAGTACCGAAAGGAATGCCATGCGTTCGCAATGCAATGCCGCCGGCGGGGCGATCCTCGCGCTGGCGCTGCTACCTTTCGCGCCGGCCGCGATCGCCGGCGCCGCCGAAGTGACCCGCGACGCCGCGGGCGTCGAGCACGTGCGCAACGGCGCCGCGCCGCGCGACGGCGTGCGCGACATGCAGCTCACCGAGCTGTGGCGCCGCGGCGGTGAGGACGACGACGAGGTGCTCTTCGGGGTGATCGCCCAGGTGCTCGTCGACCCGGCGGGCAACGTCTACTTACTGGACATGCAGCTCTCGCAGGTCCAGGTCTTCGCGCCCGATGGGCGGTTCCTGCGGACCCTGAGCCGCGAGGGCGAGGGGCCGGGCGAAGTCCGCCAGCCCGCCGACATGTTCATGACCGACGACGGCCGCCTCGGACTCGGCGTGCTGTTCCCCGGCCGCGTGGTCTATGTCACACTGGAGGGCGAACCGGCAGGCACGCTGGCGCCCGGGGGCGGCGACCCCGGCCGCGGCGGCTTCTCCATCCTGCGCGGCTGTCGATTCGGCGGCGGCCGGACGGTGCTCGCCGTCACCAACGTCGCCCAAAACGCCGCCGACGGCTACCAGACCCGCAGCCCGCACATCGCGTCCTACGACGCGGGCGGGGTCGAGCTGCACGTGTTCCACGACAGCAGCTACCGACTCGTCTTCAACGAGCAGGTCTTCCGCGAGGAGACGCTGATCGACGTCCCGCTACGGCGTTTCTGCGTGGCCGGCGACGGCAGCGTCTACGTCGCCCCCGACCGCGAGCGGTACCGCATCGAGGTCTACCGGCCGGACGGCCGGCTCGCCCGCGTCATCGAGCGCGAGTACCCGGTGCACCGGCGTTCGGCGGCGGAGCTTGCAACGTGGACCGAACTCTTCACGGCGTCGGTCCGCAACCAGGCGCCCGGTTTCCGGTGGGACGTCTGCGCGACCGAGCCGCCCATCGACTGGGTCTTCGGCGGCCTCTGGGAGCACGCGGACGGTCGGCTCTGGGTGCGCAACAGCCGCAGCGCGATCGACCAGCCCGCCGGCTGCCTCTCTACTTACGACGTCTTCGACGCGGACGGCGTCTTCGCCGAACAGGTGCGCGTCCGCTGCCCGGGCGACCCGGTCGAGGACAAGCTGTTCTTCGCCGGCGCTGACCGGGTGATCCAGGTCACCAGGTACATCGACGCCGTCCGCACCATGATGGGCGGCGGCGCGGCCGGCTCCGGCGACGAGGCCGCGCCCATGGAGGTGGTTTGCTACCGGGTGGAGCACTAGTGATGTCACCCGCAACGGCCGCTGACCTCAGCGCAATGATTGGCCCCGCGGTACGATCTCCGTACATTCATATCGAATCGCTTTATCCGCGACTCAGGAAGATCGGGGATCGCTATGGCTTCGCCGACTACGCGTCTAGTATTCGCTCTCTTCGCGTTGCTCACGGTCTCGCACTTCGATGCCGCGGCTCAGCCGCCGGTGACGTTCGAATCGTTGCGCGAAGCCGCCGCGGACGCGCGGACATGGCCCGCGTCGCTGCAGGAGCAACGCGCCCAGTATGCCCGCACCCTCTCAGCGAAATGGCTGAAGCACCTCGTTGCGGACAAGTTGGCTACGAATCCCGGCCGCAACGTCGATTGGGCGCTGCTGCGGGTGTTGCGTGAGAACACCAAGCGGAACGGAACCAATTTGTTCCAGATCTTGCCGGAGATCACCAGTGATCTTCGCGCCGCCACGCGGGAGGATCCCGCTTACCTGGAAGCGCACGTCGCGCTGGCATTGATCAGCTACGAGACCGGCCAGCGGTCGCTCGCGGTCGCCCACGCCGAGTTCGTTCGCCACGCCGCCGGCGATGGCGCGGCCCGCGCGGCGGAGGACGAACGGCGCCTCAGCGGCGCGCTCGCCTTCGAGGCATCGGTCCCGCTGGCTTGGGCTTATCGCGAACTCGGCGAATGGGAGCACGGCCTTGCCGTGGTCGCTTGGGCCGAGGAGTATCGCCGGTCGCGCAACCTGCAACCGTGGGAACCGCTGAACCTGATCAAAGGTCTGTTGCTTGCCGGGGCCGGGCGCGGCGCGGAAGCCCTCAGGGTCGGCCGTTCGCTGCAGTTGCGGGTGCTCAACACGATGATGGTCGCTCACGCGACGTACACCCTGACCCCCCGTGTCTCGATCTATGCACAGGACTGGGTGCACTCACAGGTCTACCTAGGCGAGGGCGATTTCAGGTTGGCGATTCGCACCTCGGCGCGAGATGACCTGGAACATCGCAAGCAATGGCTCCTGATGCCGTATTACGAGCAATATTGGAACGATATGGGTCTCTTGTTCGAATTGAAGGACGAGCCCGTCGCAGCGAGCGAGTGGTACGCCCAAATGGGCAGGATGCGCTACGACTGGAGCTTGTTCTTCGATCGCGGCGGCGCGCGGTCGACGACGCCGCTGATCGGCGGCCTTCCCCGTCCAGGTGTGATCTACTACCAGACGGAACAGCAAGACTACCTCTGGGGCTCCCCATTCGCTTATGCCGCTGATCAGTATCGGCGGCTCGAGGCCAGCAGCGATCGACAAGACGCCGATGCTGTGGCGACGAAGCAACGCCTCTTGGCGGTCGTGCGGAGCCTCGAGGCGCGGCACATCGAGCCGGGTTTCTGCCACGCCATACGCGGCGGGATCGCGTTTCTGGATGGCGACTTCCACGCGGCCGAGAACGAGTTCACCTGCGCTCTCGACCGGTTCGCCGAGCGCGGCGGCGAGGATCCGAAAACCCGCGTCCTGCTCGGCTTGACCAAGTACGGGCTCGGCAAGGACGACGAGGCCCATCGTCTTCTGGCCAACGAGTCGCGCGATGCGACCGCGATCCAGGGACTCGGCGTGATCCTCGCGCGCCGCGGCGAATTCGACCAGGCCTTGACCTGCCTGAATCGCGCGCTGACGTTGGAGCCTCGTTCGTTGGCTACGCGGTTCAACCGCGGCATGCTGTTCTACGAACGCGGTCACTACGACGAAGCGCTGGAGGACTTCCGGCTGGCCCTCGAGTTGGAACCCGCGAACCGCGAGATCGGCCGGTGGATCGAGGTGTGCGGCGTCCTCGCCGAGGAGCCGGAATCCGGTCTCGACTTCTTTCGCCGCGGACAGGTGTACTTCGAAATCGGCGAGTATGTCATGGCGCGAGAGGACCTGCTCCGCGCCTACGAGATGGATCCCCAGCTCAGCCAGGACATCGCGCCGTGGTTGCAGCGGGTGGCAACGCGCTTGCGATCGACACCGGCCGCCGCGGCCGCGGCGCAAGCGGCGAGATCGCCGGAGGACGGGGCCGACTGACGGCGCGGGGCGCGGCCTCCTTGCCCACCCGCGCTCTGAATCGACGTTGGACTCGCGACGGCACTCACCGTACCAGCTTGACCTTGGCCGTGCGGACCGCACCGTCGGCGCGCGCTCGCAAGATGTAAGTGCCCGAGGGCATCTCGCGCCCCGAACTCGACGTGCCGTCCCATTGCAGGATCACGGAGCCCGGCGAGCGCACGCCGCCGCGAAGCACATTCACCCGCCGGCCGCGCAGATCGAATACATCGACGTCGACCGGGCCCGTTCGTGCCAGTGTCAGTTCAATGCTCGTACTCGGATTGAACGGGTTGGGGTACACGCGCAGCATGGAGGACGGCGCGGCGATGATTTCGTCATGGGCGCTGGTGGCCGTTGCGCAATGCAGGGGAAAGACCTGCCTGCCCATCGTGATGGCTCCATTGTGGATAGCCGTAGACCGGTTGCCGCGCTCCGCCCAGGTCTGGCCGACGAATATGATTTGGTCAGGATCTGTCGCGTCGTAGAGCACGATGTCGCCGCTGGTCGTTGCGACGTAGATCAGATCGCCGTCGGCGACGGTCTGGTCCACCTCCTGCGGCACGAATGGCGACGCCGGGAACGGCGCGGTGGGGTCGGTCACATCGACGAGCTGGAAACCATTCGCATTGGCGGCGACCAACCTGGACCCGGCCAGGGTGAGCCACCACGGCTGCCAGCCGAGATCGAGACTCGCGGCGAACGAAGGTTCAGCGGTGTCGAGTCCGGTATAAATCAATAATCCTACCGGATTGCTATAGCTCGCGATATACAACACGCCCGCACGATAGACGACCGAATACCAGTTGAACGAAAAGGGCAAGGTCGACCTCAAGACGGGCGCAACCGGATTCGAAACATCAATCGCTCTGATCAAACTGCCGTCGATGAACACGAGCGTGCCGGCTTCGTAGAAAGCCCCGCCACCGACCCCAACGACGTTTGGCAGTCGAGCGATCTCGGCGATGTTGTTGACATTACTCACGTCCCAGCCGACGAGCGTCCCCCAGTTGTCCTCGTCATTGCACCAGAGCACGTGCGGATGGGAGGGATAGCTCGCCAGCACGCTCCAATCCGCCATGGCTGGAATAGACGCCCCGATTTCGCGATCGATGTCGATGATCGTCACGTAATAGCGCTCCCAGCCATATTCCGGGCGGACATAACGATGGAGAACAACCCTCGAATCGCTGGAAGCACCCAACCGGAGGGACCCAGGACTCCCCCACGAACTGAAGTCTCCAGAATAGCGCTGGACCGGCTGCGCGGGGTCATCCACATCGAAGACACGGAACGTATGATGATACCAGTCCTCTCCAAAGTAGCCATAATACCGGCCATAAACCCGCCACCGCCCGCCAGCACAGAGCATGGAATCTGTGGTCGGTACGCTGGCGACCGGCGCAATGATCGCCGGCCAGGCAAGATCACGATGGTATACCGCGTCATGTTCGTCGGCCGCGTAGAGATGGTGGCCGACCATGGCGATCGCGCTGTTTAATCTCGTGCTGTGCGCGCCGCAAACGAACGCCATGTCCGCTGCCGCAGATTGCGGCCGCTCGACCACGATGAAACCGCGACCGGCCCCGATCACGTACGCCGGAGTCACGGCCAGAGCGTGCACTTCGTCGATCTGCTGCCAATGTCGGTACACCGGTTGCAGTGGCTCGTCGTAATCCAGCAACATGACGTACGCGCGCACGTCCGGAAAATGCTCAGGACCTGGACCGAAACCCATCAACTGTTGTCTGCTGGCTGCGACTACGACGTCGCCGTCGACTGCTAAATCCGAAAAATGGGGACCGATGTATCCCCATTCAGTTTCGCCGTTCAATCCCGACGCGTGTTGGATCCACCGCGACGCCAGCGAGGGATGCGCCGGATCGTCCAGGTTGATGAGGGCGATACCGTCATTCGTCCCGACGAGGGTCAGCGTGTCGGAGGAGCCGAGGCAGAGACTGCCGGTGATTCCGCCAAGGCTGCCGACCTCGTGCAAGACCGGCGCCTGGCCGAAGGGGCTTGAACCCGGCGCCCCGTGTCCCGCCAGGACGAGCAGCGTACCGCTGTCCGTTAACGCCAGCACGAGATCGCGGCGGAAGGCGACATCGACGAATGTTACATCGGCGGCGAAGCAGCCGACAAGAACCGGGGCGAGAGGATCGGCGAGGTCGACGATGGCCAGGCCCGCCGCTCCACAGGCCGCCGCGACGCAGGCGCCGGCGACGCGCAGGCGCGTGGCCGGCCCGGGCAGGCCGATTTGACTGACTACGGCCGGCTGCGTCGGCGACGCGACGTCATACACGACCAGTTGCTCTGCGGCGCTGACGAGGTAACCGTTCACTTCGACGATCCGACCGGCGGAAAACCCGGAGATGGTCGTTTCGGCGGAGATAGTGTGCGACCAGTCCACACACTCCACGGCGGCGAGCGGTTGGGCAATGATCATCGCGAACAGAACGGCAAACGGGACTTGCAGGCGCATGTTTTCATCCCCCTTGTTGGCGCTCGAGTACTATCGACTATAGCACGTTGGGGAGTGCCGGAGCAACGATGGACCTGGGACAATCCCCGAGTCGGCGGGAGGCGTCTGGTGGACGCAATCGACCCCGTTTCATGGCACCCGACTTCGCCGTCTGTCTCAGGAAGTCAAACAAATTACTCGGGCACGTGAACACGGGACAAGGCCGCCGTCAGTCGGCGGAGACAGCCAACAACAAACAGCGATGAGCCGGGTGGTCCCGTAACTCGCGACGCGCCGACACCAGCGATATTGAACGTTGAAATCCAAGACTGGCTCCTGTAAGATCAATAAAGTATCTAATCCTGGTCCATGTTCGCGAACCATCGACACAGAGAGCGAGCGGTCATGTCCTCCATCCAGACGAAGCTCGGCGTCGGCCTACTATTCCTGGCCACAGCAGCCAGCGCCCAGCCGACCGGGTCGATTTTAGGCTGGGGTGATCCGGCCATTGCCGGACCTGTCATCTTCGAGGCCATCGCCACCGGCGGCGATCACTGCCTCGGCCTGACCAGTTGCGGACGGATCGTGGCCTGGGGCAACAACCTTCGCGGCCAGTGCGACGTGCCGGAACCTAATGAGGATTTCGTGGCAGTGGCGGCCGGATACTGTCACAGCCTCGGTCTGCGGCAAGACGGATCGATCGCCGCCTGGGGCTGGAACATCTGCGGCCAGTGCGACGTGCCGGAACCCAACCAGGGCTGGCTGGCGCTGGCGGCGGGCGGCGCCCACAGTCTGGGCGTCAAGCAGGACGGGTCGATCATCGCCTGGGGTGAAAACGAGGACGGACAGCTGGATGTGCCCGAGCCCAACGAGGGCTTCCTGGCGGTGGCGGCGGGCTCCAGCCACAGCCTGGGGCTTCGGCAGGACGGGTCGATCGCCGCCTGGGGCCTGAATTACCACGGTCAGTGCAATGTACCCTCGCCCAATGCCGGATTCATCCGCGTGATGGGATCCACGTCCAACGGCCTGGGGCTGAGAGCCGATGGATCGATCGCCGTCTGGGGGCGGAACGATTATGGCACCTGCAATGTGCCGGCGCCGAACGAGGAATTCATGTCCGCGGCGGTGTCCCTCTTCCAGGGCTTGGGCCTGAAGGAGGACGGAACGATCGTCGCCTGGGGGATGGTCTATCCGGGCTATGACGTGCCGGCGCCGAATAGCGATTTCCTGGCGGTGGCCGCCAACGGGGAGCATCATCTGGCTCTGAAGACCGACGGGAAGACGGTCGCCTGGGGCGCCAACCTCCACGCGCAATCGCTCGTACCAGGCATCAACCTGGACTTCATCGCCGTGGCGGGCGGGAACGAACAAGGCAGCGCCTTGAAGGCCGATGGATCGGTGGTTCTGTGGGGCGCCCATGCCAGCTCTCCGTCGCCCGACGCCGAGTTCCATTCCATCGTCGGCGGCTGGCAGCACACCCTGGGCCTTGAAGCGGACGGCTCGATCACGGCCTGGGGATCCAACAGCTATGCCCAATGCGACGTGCCTGCGCCCAACGACGACTTCGCGGCCGTGGCTGCCGGCAACTATCATAGCCTAGGGCTGAAGTTGGACGGTTCGATCGTGGCCTGGGGGCGGAACAACAACGGGCAATGCAATGTGCCGGCACCCAACAGCGGCTTCCTGGCCCTGGCCGGCGGGGGCAGCCACAGCCTCGGCGTCAAGGAGGACCACTCGATCGTTGGCTGGGGATCGAACAGCAGCGGCCAGTGCATGCCACCGCTACCCAATGAAGGGTTCCTGAGCGTGGCGGCCGGCCTTAACCACAGTCTGGGGCTGAAGAACGACGGATCGGTCGTGGCCTTCGGGAACAACTCCTTCGGCCAGTGCAACGTCCCGTCACCCAACGCGGATTTCGTAGCCATCGCAGCCTTCAATCAGAACAGCTATGGCCTGAAGTCCGACGGATCGATCGTCGCCTGGGGCCGCAACCACCTCGGCCAGTGCGCCGTGCCCGAGCCCAACAGTGGCTTCCTCGCCATCGCCGGCGGGGCCAACAACGGACTGGCAGTCCGCGGCTCGCCTCAGACGGCGGTCCGCGACGACGCCCCGGCGGCCACAATCCCCGGCGTCGCGGTCATCAGCGCGGTCTTCCCGAACCCCTTCAACCCTCGCACGACGATCTGGTTAGAGGTGTCCGGTCCGGGCGCCCAGACCCTGGCGATCCACGATCTGCGCGGAAGGCTGGTGCGCACTCTCTGGCGGGGCCCTTTGCAGGGCGGGCGGCACCCCATCCTCTGGGACGGGCTCGACGAGCGCGGCCGAGCGGCCCCGGCCGGGGTCTATCTGGTGCGCTTGACGGCGCCGGGAGGCGCCGGACGGCAGTCGACTAAAATCGTGCTGGCCCGGTAACCCGTGCCGGCGATTTCCACGACATCAGCCTTCATCCGTTCCAATATGGGAAGTAGCTCCGTGGTGCGACGATGCCGTTGCGAAAACGGCCGTCATGGTGCACGCACTCGTGGCAAGGCCTGCAGAGGATGACGCAGTTGTCAACCTGGTCGGGGCCGCCGAGCGAGAGGGGTGGATGTGATGGGCGAACGTTCCTGCCGGTCAAGATGTTCGCCGCACACCGCACAGCGGCTGTTCTCGGTCTGCATGCATCGGCAATAACATACGAAGCCCCGCCCACGTTGCGGCCGCTCGCGCAAGAGACCCAGCCCTGGTTGATGTCCGCACCTGCTACCTGGGCGTCGATCGAGGCACCATCGCGATAGGCACACCAATGATATGTTAAACCCATCTTCGAGATTTTTGAGCGTCGGCGGCATCGCCACGCCGGCCGCCTGGTAGGTCTTGCCACACCAGCCCCGGCTCTCGCTGCGGATCACGACGCGCTTGCCATCGCTTGCGGCGACCTGGGTCTCGCTCAGCCCATCCAGATCACGCAGCACGTCCGCCCACTCGGCTTCATGCCAGCCGCGCAACGCCAGCCGATCGTGCAAGTCGCACATCAAGACCAACGCCAGGAAGCTGCAGAGCACGTGGCCGCGGATCACCTCGTCGCTCTTGTGGTAAATCGGGCGCGTCGAGAGGATTGACTTCAACGACCGGAACAGATCCTCGACGCTTACCTGTTCGACGACCTCGACGAGGTGCGGGACCTGACTTGGCAGTGGCTGATCAGCTACAACGAAGAGAGACCACGCGACGCTCTGGGCGGGATACCGCCGACGGTCTTTCGCAAACAGCAGGAGGCCAGAGTTTCACTTTGTAAATGTCCTGTTGACGGGGAAGCTTACGGAGCTACCTCGGTCTTCGTATCCGGGAAACGCCCCTCCTGACAAATCCCCGCACCTCCACCGGCCGCCCCCCACGCCAAATCGCGCCATCGCCCTCCCCCCCATCGCCCCCCAACGGAAAGGTCCCGCGGCTGCGCGCTCTCGGAAGAAAACCTGGAGGTCCCCTTCGCCCCATCCGGTCATCCACCCGCCGGCAGCGTACCACCGTCGCCCCAGGCCTGGCTAGTCCCTTGCATTGCCGCGCCGGGTGTCGCACTCTAGCTCGTAGCAGCTTGCCAGGTCCACCGGCCGACCCCGGCCAAGCGAAGGACGCCGCGCGATGCACGCCGCCGACCCGCGAAAACCCGCCGCCGCCGCCTCCGCCGGCCAAGCCCTCGAAAGCCACACCCCCGACGCCGCCCTCGATGCCACCCTCTTTCGCCTCGCCGCCAATCGCCACGAGCTGTACGGTCGCGACGTCCTCTTGACCTGGCAGAAGAGCCTCGACGACCTGGTCGCCCTGCTCGACATCGCCGAAGCGCTGCGCCTCCTGCGCCTGCGCAACGTCGACACGCGCTGCTTCGCGTCGGGCCTGGCGATCAGCCAGTTCCGCGACCAGTCGACGCGCACGCGGTTCTCCTTCGCCTCGGCGGCCGACCTGCTGGGCCTGGCGGTGCAGGATCTCGACGAGGGCAAGTCGCAGCTCTCCCACGGCGAGACCGTGCGCGAGACCGCCGTCATGGTGTCGTTCCTGAGCGAGGCGATCGGCATCCGCGACGACATGTACCTGGGCGCCGGCCACACCTACATGACCGAGGTCGCCGCCGCGCTCGACCAGGCGCATCGCGAAGGCGTGCTGCCCTGGCGCCCTGCGGTCGTCAATTTGCAGTGCGACATCGACCACCCCACGCAGACCCTGGCCGACCTGCAGCACCTGCGCCGCGAGTTCGGCTCGCTCGAGAACCTGCGCGGCCGCAAGCTGGTGATGAGCTGGGCGTACTCGCCGAGCTACGGCAAGCCGCTGTCGGTGCCGCAGGGCGTGCTCGGCCTGATGACGCGCTTCGGAATGGACGTCGTGCTCGCGCACCCGCCCGGCTACGACCTCCTGCCCGGCACCCTCGAGCGCGCGCAGCAGCAAGCGCGCGACAGCAGCGGCAGTTTCCACCGCACGCACGACATGGCCGAGGCCTTCGCCGGCGCCGACATCGTCTACCCCAAGAGCTGGGCGCCGTTTCGCATCATGGAACGCCGCACCGAACTGCTGCGCGGGGGCGACCGCGCGGCCCTTGCCGACCTCGAGCGCGAGTGCCTGGCCCAGAACGCCGAGCACGCCGGCTGGACCTGCGACCGCGCCCTCATGGACCGCACCCGCGACGGCAAGGCCCACTACCTGCACTGCCTGCCCGCCGACATCACGGACGTCTCGTGCCGCCGCGGCGAGGTCTCGGCCGAGGTCTTCGAGCAGCACCGCGTGCCGCTCTACCGCCAGGCCGGCTACAAACCCTACGTGATCGCCGCGATGATCCTCGGCAGCCGCTTCGCGGACCCCGCCGGGCTGCTGCGCTCGCTGCTCGGCCGCGCCCGGCCGCGCCTGAGGGGTTGACGCCATGCGCGCCGAGCTGGCACCGCTGTCCCTGGAACGCTTGCTGGCATGGATCCGGGACGAGCGGGCCGCGCGCGGCACGGTCTTCGGCCTGCACCAGGACCTCTTCCGCTGCAATCTCGCCGGTCGTTGCTTCGCGCTCACGCGGCGCGGTCGCCGCCTCGAGTCGCCGGTGGGCGTCGCCGCCGGTCCGCAGAGCCAGCTCGCCCAGAACCTGGTGGCCGCCTGGCTCTGCGGCGCGCGCTACCTCGAGCTGAAGACTGTGCAACAGCGCGACCGGCTCGATGTGCCGCGCCCCTGCATCGACATGGCCGACGAGGGCTACAACTGCGAGTGGTCGCAGGAGCTGCCGCTCGAGGTGAGCGCCGATCAATACCTCGACGCCTGGACGGTAATCAGCGTGCTCAGGCACGAGGCCCTGATTGCCGCGCCGAGCCAGGCGCCGGCCGCCCGCGCCGCCGCCGGCGCCGCGCCCGATGGCAACTCCGGCTTCGCCATGGACCTCAGCGTGGGCTACGACCTCGCCGGCATCCGCTCCGCCGCTATGCAGCGCTGCCTCGACCGGCTCGCCGCGCCCAACCTCGAGCTGGCGCAGCGCCTGCGCGCCGCGCGCGCGGTCTATTCCGGCGCCGATGAGATCGCGCCGGCCGACCGCCTCTGCGACAGCGTCACCCTCTCGACGATGCACGGCTGCCCGCCTGAGGAGATCGAGCGCATCGGCCGCTTCCTGCTCGCCGAGCGCGGCCTGCACACCACGATCAAGCTGAATCCCACGCTGCTCGGAGCCTCTGCGGTGCGGGAACTGCTGGGCGAGACGCTCGGCTACGGGATCGACGTCCCCGATAGCGCGTTCGCGGCGGACCTCGCCTGGGATGCTGCCCTCGACCTGATCCGCGCTCTGCGCGATGAGGCCGCGCGCCTGGGCCTCGGCTTTGGCGTCAAGCTCTCGAACACGCTGGCCTGCCGCAACACGCGGGGCGTGCTGCCCGCGTCCGAGGCGATGGTCTATCTGAGCGGTCGCGCGCTGCATCCGGTCGCGGTGCGCCTGGCCGCCGCGCTGCAAGATGCTTTCGCGGGCGAGTTGGACATCTCTTTCGCCGGCGGCGCCGCGGCGCCCAACGTCGCGCGGATCGCCGCCTGCGGCCTGACGCCGGTCACGGTCTGCTCCGACCTCTTGCGGCCTGGCGGCTACCAGCGCCTGCATCAGTACCTGGACAACCTGCAGGCCGCGTTGGACAGCGCCGGCGCGCGCGATCTCGACACGTATATCTTACAGTGCGCCGGCGTAACCAATCTCCCCGGCGTAACCGACCCCGCCCAGGTCGGCGCCGCCGCACTCGCCAACCTCAAGGCCTACGCCGCCGAGGTCGCCGCCGATCCCGCTTACCGCAAAGCGACCTACCTTGACCGCAGCGTCAAGACCCGCCGCGCCCTCGGTCCCTTCGACTGCATCGGCGCGCCCTGCCGCGACACCTGTCCCGCCAGTCAGGACGTGCCCGCCTACATGGCCCACACCGCGCGCGGCGAGTTGACCGCGGCGCTTGGGGTCGTCCTGCGCGACAACCCCTTCCCCACGGTCACCGGCATGGTCTGCGACCATCCGTGCCAGCCGCGTTGCACGCGCGTCAACTACGAGGCGCCCGTGCGCATCCGCGACGTCAAGCGCACGCTCGCGCACACCGCGCCCCCGCCCGCACCGCCGGTGCCGGTGGCGGCCGCGCCGACCGGCCAGCGCGTGGCCGTGGTCGGCGCCGGACCGGCCGGCCTCGCCTGCGCCTGGTACCTCAACCTGGCCGGCGTGCGCGTCACGGTCTACGAAGCCAAAGACGTTGCCGGCGGCATGGTCGCCGGTGCGATTCCGGTCTTTCGCCTGACCGACCGCGACATCCAGCGCGATCTGCGACGGATCACAGCGACGGGGATCGAGATCCGCACCGGCGAGATGATCGACCGCGCCCGGCTGCGAGAACTCCTGCAGGAATACGACCTCGTGTTCGCGGGGATCGGGGCCCAGGCCGACCGCGAGCTGGGCGTTTCCGGCACCGAACTGCCCGGCGTCTGGCCGGCGCTGCGCTTCTTGGCCGCCGTGCGGCGTGGCCGGCCGCCGGCGGTCGGCAGGACCGTGGCTGTAATCGGCGGCGGCAACACCGCGATGGACGCCGCGCGCACCGCGCTGCGCCTGGTCGCTCCCGGCGGCCTGGTCCACCTGCTCTATCGCCGCACGCTGGCCGAGATGCCGGCCGCGCGCGAAGAGATCCAGGCGATTCAAGCGGAAGGGGTCCTGATCCGCGAGCTGGTCGAGCCGAAAACCATCGAGCCGCTGCTGGACGGCAAGCTCATGGTCGTGAGCCGGCGCATGCGCCTGGGCGCGTTGGATGCGTCCGGCCGGCGTCGTCCCGAACCGATTCCCGGCGTGACCGAAACCCTCATGGTCGACGCGGTGATTCCCGCCGTCGGCCAGCGCCTCGCGGGCGACCTGCTCACCCTGCGCGATCTGCCGGCGAACGACCCCGCCGATACGGCGCTGGTCTTGCAGACCGGTATCGCGCGCGTGCTGACCGGCGGCGATGCCCTGCGCCGCAGCGGCACCTTGATCGACGCGATCGCCGACGGGCGGCGCGCCGCCGAGCAGATGCTGGCGGCGCTGGGACTGCCGTCCGTTCGCGACGCCGACCCCGCCGGCGCCGGCGCCGGAACCCGCGCGGCCGCTGTCGTGCCGCCGTGGCGTGAGCGGCCGCTGCGCGAGTGGCAAGACCGCGCCGCCCGGTTGCAACCGCCCGTTCTGCCGCCCGTGCGCGCCATGACCGGACCGGGCGACCTCGATCTGGTGATCGGCGAGCTGACGGCCGAGCAGGCGCGGGCCGAGGCCTCGCGCTGCCTCGACTGCGCGGTCCGCTGCGATGTCTGCGTCTCGGTCTGCCCGAACCGCGCCAACCTCGCTTACGACCTGCCGCCGGTGCGCTGGCCGCTGGTCAAGATCGTCGCCGGCGCCGCTGGCAGCGCCGGCGGTGACCCGGCGATCGCGCTGGTTCCCGACGGCGAGTTCGCGGTCGTCCAAACGCACCAGACCGCCAACGTTGTCGACTTCTGCAACGAATGCGGCAACTGCGCGACGTTCTGCCCGACGGCCGGCGCGCCGTATCGCGACAAACCGCGGCTGGCGTTGAGCCACGACGTCTTCGCGCGGCACGACGGGGTCCACCGCTTGACCCGGCAGGGCGCAGCGATCACCATCGAGCAGCAGCGGGGCCGCCCGGCGGGTGAGCCGGCGGGCGAACGACCAGGCGAGCCGGCAGGCGAGCCGCCGAGCGACGGCCGCGACCACCGGCTCACGCGGCGCGGCGACTGCTTCGTCTACGCGACCGCGGTCGCGCGCGTGGAACTCGACGCCGCGACGTTCGCGGTCCGGCAGGTCGAGAGCCTGGCGAACGGACCCTGGACACTCGACCTGCGCGGCGCCGCTGCCCTCGCTGTCCTGCTCGACGGCCTGGCCGATCATCCGCTCGCCGGCGGTTTAGCGGAGGTCACCTGACATGGCACGCTACGCCGCGAATCCGCTCCGCTGCGACGCGCCCGACTGGAGCGCGCCGGAGCTGGCGTACACCGCCGCGATCGCCGCGCGCGCGCAGCTGCCGCTGCACCGGTCGCTCCCCGGCTACGCGCCCACGCCGCTGCGCGACTGCCCCGACCTCGCGCGCGAGTTGGGTCTGGGCGCGGTCGCCGTCAAGGACGAGGCCGGCCGCTTCGGGATCGACGCCTTCAAAGGCCTGGGCGCAAGCTACGCGATCTTCCAGGTGATCAACGGGCGCTGGCGGCAGGCGACCGGCCAGGCGCTCGACCCCGCGTCGTTTCGCGATCCGACCGTGCGCGAGCGCCTGGGCGAGATCACCTTCGCCGCCGCCACCGACGGCAACCACGGCCGCGCGGTGGCCTGGGCGGCGCGCCTGATCGGCCAGCAAGCGGTGATCTTCATGCCGGCCGACGCGGCGCGCGCGCGCGTGGCCGCCGTCCAGCGCGAGGGCGCGACGGTCGAACTGATTGCCGGCACCTTCGACGACTGCGTCACGGCCTGCGCCAGGACCGCCGCCGAGCGCAACTGGCAGGTGATCGCCGACATCGCCTATCCCGGCAATCTCGAGATCCCCGGCTACATCATGACCGGCTACAGCACGATCTTCGCCGAGATCGCCGCTCAAACGGCCGCAGCCGGTGCCCGCGCTGCCGCCGCTCGAACCGCAGCTCCCTTCGACGCGGTCTTTCTGCCCGCCGGCGTGGGCGGACTCGCCGCGGCGGGTACGGTCTCGCTCGTTCAGCAGTACGTCGCGGCGCGACCGCGCCTGGTCTGCGTCGAGCCCGAAGAGTCGGCCTGTTTCCTCGAGTCGATCCAGCGCGGCGGTGGCGAGCCGATCGTCGCCCGCGGCAACCAGCAGTCGATCATGGTCGGTCTGTGCTGCGCCGTGCCGTCGCTGCTGGCCTGGCCGGTGATCCGCGACGCCGTCGATCACTTCCTCGCGATCGAGGACGACCACGCCCTGGCCGCCATGCGCCTGTACCATCGGCACGGGATCACGGCCGGCGAATCGGGCGCGTCGACTCTGGCCGGTCTGCTCGCGCTGCTCGAACG
>Ga0334883_1003346_pt1 | contig 17444 bp, 9 predicted proteins | sample GraSluR1_MG_6_FD_207230 | JGI IMG/M metagenome (GOLD analysis project Ga0334883, IMG submission 207230) | Sludge microbial communities from methane-producing bioreactor in Wageningen University, Netherlands - Granular Sludge_09_05-R1 | ecosystem: Engineered > Bioreactor > Anaerobic > Unclassified... | reverse complement strand
TGTTGGGGCTCATCACCCCAGCCTGGGTGCCGCCGTCGCCAAAATCCCAGTGGTAGGCAAAAGGCGCTTCGCCGCCCAAGACCTGCGCCCGCAGGGCCACGGTCAACGGCGCCCTCCCCACGGCCGGCGTCGCCAACACCGCGACCGCCGGTCTATCCTTATCGGCCACTTGCACCAAGACCTGACCGCTGCCTTGGGCCCCACTCAGGACATCTCTGACCTCTGCCCGCGCCATGAAGGCCCCGGCGTCACGATAGAGGTGCTCCAAGCGCCAGGTCTGCGCCTCCGTTATCACCAGGCCGTCACCGCTCTCCCAATCGACGAGGTAACGACCACTCCCACCGCTGATCCGCGCTTCGAGCCGCACCAGCGCTGGCGCCAACCCCATCGCCGGGCTCGCCATCACCTCGACCCGCAGTGGCCCAGGCTCGCCAATCTCGACCTCCTGCACATGGCGCAAGACCTCCCCCACGGCATCGCGTGCCTCCCCGCGCACCAAGTAGACCCCCGGCCGCCAATAGGTGTGGGACGCCTGCGCCTCCTCCCCACGCCCCCCATCCCCCCAATCCCACGTCACTGACCACGGCGCCGCGCCACCGCTCGGACGCGCCTCGGCCACAACCACGAGCGGCGCCGCACCGCGCGTCGGCCCCACCGCGAAGCCCACCGCAAAAGGCTGGTTCAGGTCCGTCTCGGGGGCGGTCTCCGCCTCACTCATCCCGTCCCCCGGGCCCTGCACCACCCCCTCGGCGCAAGCCACCGCCCACAACAACAGCCACCAAGACAGCCATCGCCACCGGCTCTCCCCCCGCACCGCTACCCGCTCACCGCACATCATTGGGCCCCAAGCACGTGCGAACGGCGCGGCCTCTCGACCACGCCGCCATGATTGGGTTCAGCTTTTCACAGCACCGTCACAGCGTCAAGAAAGCCCCGCCCCCGCACCCACCCCAGGGCCGCGCCTACAGCGCGTGCGGCGTCAAGGTGACACACTCACCGCCAGCCCATCGGCCCAGTGCTTCAGGTCATCCGTGTAGTATAGGTAAGCCGATGACGCAGGCCCCATGGCCTCACCCGGCACGAAGGCCACCAGCTCGAGGGGAATCTCCCTGACCTCATTGGGTCGCATGTCCCTAAAATACAGGATGACCTCCCGCGCGCCCGTCTCATAAAACGCAATCTCACCCTTCTCCCGCAGCTCGCGCAACTGCCAGGTCTGGAAAGTCAGCGTACCCGGCAAACCGATCCGAGCCAGGGTCATGGGCTGTCCCTCGTCTTTTTTGTTGGAAACCACGGCCTTTAGGCGCACGGTCTCCCCCATCTTCAGGGACTGCCGCTCCAGAGACGTCGACACGGTGATCGCCGCGGCCTCGCTGCTGGCTGGCCGCTGACTGCGATACGACACCACCAGCGTGTAGGGAATGGGCAACGCGCTCTCATGAACCAACTCGACGCGATGCAGAGACGTGCCCAGATGCTCCGCCAAGCCTTCGATGATCAGGGGATCTCTATGACCGGCCTCGTAGGAAATCTCCGCCGCGAGCTGGCCATCGATCAACACCTTGAAGTGTCCAGGCACCTGGGCTCGGCGGTTGGCTGCATCGTAGGCCGTCATGGCACGCAAGGCCAACACCGTCGCCTGCGTCGCACCCCACGAGCCAAAACCCTGCCGGTTGTCCGTGAGCCAAGCCATGCCGCGGCGCAGCGCTTCTTCGTGGCCACCAGCCTTCAAGAGCGCCATGGTCGCCAAGGCCGTCGTCTCGACCCACAGGTTGTGCCCCGTGCTGCGAGTGATGCTGTGGTTGGCCTGGGTCCACGCGCCCTCGGCACCCTGCATCCCCACCAGACGCTCGACCCCACGCAGACCCGCTGCCCGATGGGCTGGGACGTTCAACAGCGAATGGGTCGCCAACGCCAGCACATAAGCATCCTGCTCCTTCTCGATCGAAGCAAGCTGCCGCGCCAGCTCCGGCTGCAGGTCCACATAGCCTGCCTCGGTCAGGGCATAGACCAAGTACGCATCGGTCACCTTCGGATCGGCCCGCCCGAACGAATCCAGCGCCCTGTCGTTGCGCCTGAAGCCGCCCTGGCCATCCCGCCGCGCCAGCAACCACGCCGCCGTGCGCTCCACCATCTGGCGATCGACCTCGTAGATATGCGCCATATCGGTGAACTGCAACAAACCATAGGCCGTCAAGGCCTCATGCCCAGGCGCCCCACCAAACCACTCGTAACCCCGCTCCCGCGTCTCATAGCCCACCAGGCGCTGATAACCTTCGTCCAACAGCTTGGCGCTGCGCTCGCGCAGTTGAGGATCGGCCACCTCATGGGTCTGCAAGTAGTTCATGACCATGACGTTGGGATAGTTCGCCGAGCTGGCCTGCTCGAAACAACCCGTCGGCTGCCGCAGCATCCCCTCCAGACCACTCACCATGGTCGCGACCGGCGATGGATAGAGGCGAATGGACGCGTGGATCGTTCCGACCTCTGCCTCACGCAGATCGACCTGGTGCACCGTCTCACCCTTGAGACTGCCGGCGAAGGAGCTTTCCTGTGGAAAACCGCGCGGCATCACCTTCACCTGGCGCACCAACTCATCCTGCAGCCCCTTGGCCTGAGCCGCGATACGCACCCGACTCTGGCCCTCGACGCCGCTCACCTCGACCGGCAAAAAGACCGACTCCCGCGCCCGCGCTCCTACCTGCACCACCCGGCTCAACTCGCCCCCGCCAACCTGCATCAACGCCCCCACATCAGCTTCCCACGTGACCTCGAGGGCTTCATCCCCCTCATTGGAAAAAATGATGGGCAAAGCCAAGCGATCACCTGCCGAGAGCTCTAGGGGCAGCTTCACCTCCATGCTGAAGGGGAGCTTGGACTGGATGACCTTCTCCTGCCTACCCGCCTGCCCTGCCCCGACCCCTTCGGCAAAGACCCGAAACGACGTAATGGCGTCGGACAAATAGAAGGTCAACACCACCTCGCCGCGCTGATTGGTCTTGACCCGCGGTGCCCAGTACACGGTGTCGCGAAAATCATCGCGCGGCCCGGTCTGCACCCCGGCGTAGTCCGGCACGGGAAAAACACGCACCGGCGCCATCACCCGTACCGCCGGAGCGGGGAACTCCTCGTCGAAGAGACCCCCTCCTCTCATCTCATCTGCCATCATCCTTTCGCCACGTCGCCCTCGGTCAGCGGCCATCACCTCTGCCGCGACGCGCGGGCGCGCAGCCTGCCGACGCGCCATATCCGGGGCCTCCTCCGCTTTCTCCTGCATTTGCCCTTCGATGACCGGCGCTGGCGCGGCCACGGCCATGGGCTCGGCCGCGGGTGGCGCCGCGTCATCCTCTTCCTCGAGCCCCATACCGGCCAGCGCAAGATCGACGATCACCTCATCCATCTCGGGCGCCAGCGCCAGGAGCTCGCCCCCGTCTGGGGCGGGAGGAAACACATCGGCACGTTTGACGACTCCCGTGTCCTGACCTTTTGGCGGCGGCTCGAAGACGGGTTGCCATTCGAAACGGCGCCAACCCCGGGTCCCCATGAGCATGTCCATCGCCGCCGCTGACCGCTCTTCGCGCAAGTCGAAGTAGAAGTTCGGCTCCTCGACCTCACCAGGCACCTCGGGCTCCAAATAGAGGCGGCTCAGCATGTGGCCGGTCTTGTCATCGGCATGAGACACGACCGTGTCATCAACCACTGAGAGCGCAAGCTCCGCGGCCACCGGCTGCCCGTCCCCATCGCGGGTCGTCACGGTCAAACTGACCTGATCCCGCGGCATGTAGCTCTCGCGATGGGCCGCGACCTCGATCTGCAGGCCGTTGCGCCGGTTGCGATAGACCAGACGCTCCGCAAGAGGACGCAACTGTTCATCCAAAAGGGTCACCCGCGCAATGCCTTGCGCCCGCGCCAATGCGCGATCCTCTGGCTCCAGGTAGACCACCCCTTCGCCACCGGCGCTGACCTCTACCGCCGCCACGTCCAAAATCTGCTCCCGCAGCGTGGCCACCACCACCACCTTGCGCGTCTCCGTACAGCGAACCACCGCCCGCAAGGGCATCAAGGTGCCGTCCAAATCATCGTAGGTATTGAGCACACACCCGCTCTCCTCCACGAAAGGCAAGGGGTAAGTCTCGCTGATCCCTTCGGGCTGGGTGATCTCCACGCGATAGCTCTGTCCCGTCGACGGTGTCAGCTCGAAGCGACCCAAGCCATCGCGCACGGACGAGAAGCGCGTCACCGTGACGCCCTGAGCATCCACGACCCGGCCCTCCACGTCAGCAGCTTTGCCTAGGGGCGTCTTGGCTTCGAAGTAGACCCGCGTCGCCAAGCCCTGCACCAACTGCCCTCCCTCGGGGAACATGGAGAAGCGCAGCCGCTTCATCACAATAGGCACCCGTTTGCTGATGGACTCCGTCACCCCACCGTCTTCCACCATGACCGTCAGGATGCCATCCCCGACCTCGATGCTCTCGGGCAATACGAAGCGAAGCAGCGCCGCCCCTGTGGCGTCCGTCTGCAACATCAACGGCGCCAAGTCTTCACCATCGAGGCGCACCCGTCCCCGCAGGGGATGATGCGCCAAAGCCTCGCCCGTGGCCCGCCACAGCTCCAGCGTCGCCCTCACCTCATCGCCAGGCCCATAGGCCTTGCGCACGAACTCGAGCTTCTTCTTGATCCTGGGAGCCTCATAGGCCGCAACGATCACCGGACGCTCGCCCGTCACGCCATCGTCAGCGATCACCCGCACCACATACTCGCCCCCCTCAATCCCTTGACCCAGCACAAAGTCATTGCTGGCCAAGCCGCGCTCCGTCTCGACCCACTTCTCGTTCACCACCGCCCCTCTGGGGCTGATGAGCTGATAACGGGTCGCCCCATTCGCCTCACCCACCAAGGAGCGCGCCGCCAAATCCCACGACTTGATCCACAGGGTCTCCCCGGGCTTGTAGAGAGGCTTGTCCACCTGCACATAGATGCGTCGCCCTACCGTGTCGCTGTAAAAAGTCGCCAGCGCCTGTTGCACCCGCTCCACTTCTGCGACCTCGGTCAAGCGCGCCGTGGCCGCAGGCGCCGGCGCGGCCTCGAGAGCCGCAATGATGGGCCGCTCCGCCGCCACACCATCCTCCACCGGAGCCGGCACCCCAGCGGGGACACCATCCACGGCCTCTGGCGGCACCTCAGGCGTGCTCACCGTCGCGCTGCCAACCTCAGCACCCTCGGCCACACCAGGCTTCTCACTCACCTCCGCCGCGGGTGCTCCCTGACGACTGGGTTCACAGGCTGCGTGCAGCCACACCAACGCCAACACCAGAGCACCCTGCCATCCCCGCCTCCACCGCCATGCCTTCATACGACCTCCTGGGCTGCGCCAATCCGGCAGAACGAGGTGCGTCAGCGCGCTATCGCCACCTCGTCGCCATTGTCTCGTGGGGTTCGTCGCCCCCCCTTTCATAACCTTCTCGCCCGCCTACCTTGTCTTGCACCGCAAGGTAGGTCAAGAACGGATGACCCGCGCGACGTTGCCTGGGTGCTACGCCGCGCCCAATTCCGAACGGCCCGCATTCCCTCGCCTGCATTTTTCCTGCACCGCCCCAGAACGCGCATCTCCCAACCGGAGCAATGGACCATGCCCAAGTGTCTCACCTGCGACTTCGCCGCCCTCCTGCGCGGGCGCCCCCTGGCGCTGGCCCTCAGCCTCTGCGCCCTTGGCCTTGCCGCCTGCGGCTCCCAAGCAGCAGCACCCGCCTCACCCAGCACCGCAACGGCCTCTGTGAGCACCAGTGGGCCCTCCATCACCGTGCACGCCACCCACCTCGAGCTCCACGGGCGCATCGACTTCGAGCACGCCACGGCCACCTTGCAAAGCGCTAGCCTCCCTCTCCTCGATGAGGTCGCTGCCATCATGCAAGAGCACCCGGAGATGCGCCTCCGCATCGAGAGTCACACCGACGCTCAGGGAATGGCCTCACGCAATCTCCGCCTGAGCGCGGACCGCGCCAATACTGTCCGCTCCTACCTCATCTTCAAGGGCATCGCCGCTGAACGTCTCGAGGCTGTCGGCCGCGGTGAGCAACGCCCCCTGGTCGACAACAGCAGCCAAGCAGCGCGCGCCGCCAACCGACGCGTCGACTTTCACATCACCCATAACTAGACTTTCCGGAAGACACAAAGCCATGTCGAACCTCACCTCTCTGGGTTCCCTGCGCGCCTGCGATGCTCCCGACGGCACTCGCCTGGCCTATGTCGTCGCCGGAAGTGGGCCCCAGTGTATCGTCCTGGCTCCAGGCCTCGCCACGCCTCCCTCGTCCTACCAGGCCATCTTCGACCACTTCAAGAGCTCCTGCCGGCTCATCACCTGGGACATGCGGGGGACCTTTCGCTCGGCCATGCCCAAGGACGGCGTCGCCGCCTTGACCATGGCCCATCATCTCCAAGATCTCGAGGCCATCGTCGCCGCAGAGGCGCCGCCGCGCTTCGTCCTCGGCGGGTGGTCCGCCGGCGTCCAGCTTGCCCTCGCCTACACGGCGCACCACCTCGACCGAGTCCAGGGACTGCTCCTGCTCAACGGCGGCGCCGGTCACCTCCTCGATCACGCCTTCAACCTCCCTGGCGGCAAGCAAGCCCCCATGGCCGCCCTCGCCCTCGCCAAACGCCTGGCTCCCCTCATCAACAGCGTCGCACCCCGGCTCATGCCCACCCCAACTTTCCTCGCCCTTCTGCGCCTATGTGGGCTCGTGGCGCCGCAGCTCGGCCACTTCCCCCAGGTGCTCCGCGAGTTCTCCCAACTGGATTTCGTGACCTATTTCGAGATGATGCAGCACCTGCAGGCCCACAGCGCCGAAGACGCCCTCTTGGCCAAACTGCCGCCCACGCTGGTCACCGCAGGCAGCAAAGATCGGATGACCCCCGTCGCCAGCGCCGAAAGGATGGCCAGGGCCATCTCCGACACCCGCCTCCTCATCCTCCCACGTGGCACCCATTACGCGCCCATCGAGTACGCGCCTCAAGTCAACCAGGCCATCGGCGACTTGTTGAGCCGCTTGGGGTGGCACCTCGACCGCACCCCCTGACGCCGACACCGGCGCCGCTGCCACTTGCGCCTCGCGCCAAAGCCCTTATGCTACGAAAGCTGAGTTGCAAGTGTGTCCTCTCTCCCTCAACGCCAGAAGCTTGAGCCACGATCATGTCTGAGCCATTCGCGACCCTCGTCGATGTCTTCCAACACGCCGTCCAGCGCTACCCCACCAATCACCTCTTTGGCATCAAGAGAGGCGGTCGCTACCAGTGGCTGACTTATGCCGAAATCGGCGAAGAGGTCGACCAGCTCCGGGCCGGTCTGAGCCAGCTCGGCGTCGACCGCGGCAGCAGCGTCGCCATCATCGCCAACAACCGACCCGAGTGGGCCATTGGCGCTTACGCGACCTACAGCCTCGGAGCCAACTGGGTGCCCATGTATGAGGCACAGATCGCCTCGGATTGGCGCTACATCCTCGAAGACAGCCAAGCCAAAGTCCTCTTCGTACCCAATAGCTCCATCAAGGAGAAGACCCTCCCCTACCTCGAAGAGCTCCCCCACCTCGAACACATCATCACCCTCGACGGCAGCGCCCTGCAGCCCAAGACCTTCAAGTGGTTACAGCAACTGGGACGCGGCACACCCACGCCGCCGCGCAAGGTCACCCCGGAGGAGGTGTGCGGGATCCTCTACACCAGTGGCACCACGGGTAAACCCAAGGGAGTGGTCCTCACCCACCACAACATCGTGGCCAACCTCAACGCCGTCCACCAGGTCTTCCCCCTCGACGAGCACGACATCTCCCTCTCTTTTCTCCCCTGGGCCCATTGCTTCGGCCAAACCGCCGAGCTGCACACCCTCCTCTCCTTCGGTGCCGCCATCGGCATCGCCGAATCACCCCAGACCATCGTCCAGAACCTGGCCGAGGTCAGACCGACCATCCTGGTCTCCGTGCCCAGGATCTTCAACCGCATCTATGACGGGGTCCATCGCAAAATGGCCCAGGAGTCCTGGCTCAAACGCTCACTCTTCGCCCGCACCCTCAAGGTCGCCAGCCAGATCCGTCGCCAAGAAGCCCATCAAGCCACCCCGGTCACCATCTCCCTCCAACACAAAGTCCTCGACAAAGTGGTCGCGCAGAAAATCCGCGACCGTTTCGGTGGCCGCCTCCGCTATGCCATCTCCGGCGGCGCGGCGCTGTCCGTAGAAATCGCCGAGTTCATCGACAACCTCGGCATCATGGTCTACGAGGGCTACGGACTCACCGAGACCAGCCCCATCGTCTCCACCAACTATCCAGGCGAGCGCCGCATCGGCTCCATCGGCAAAGCCCTCCCGGGTGTCCGCGTCGTCGTCATGCCCAACGAAATCGCCCCTGAAGGACAAGGCGAGCTGGTCGTCTACGGGCCCAACGTCATGCGCGGCTACCACAACCTCCCTGAAGAGAACGAGAAAGTCTTCACCCCTGACGGTGGCTTCCGTACGGGAGACATGGGCCGCATCGACGCCGATGGCTTCATTTGGATCACCGGCCGCATCAAGGAGCAGTACAAACTCGAAAACGGCAAATATGTCGTCCCCGCCCCCCTGGAAGAGCGCCTCAAGCTCAGCCCCTACATCGCCAACATCATGCTCGACGGCACCAACCGACCTTTCAACGTCGCCATCATCGCCGTCGAAATGGAGAACCTCACCACCTTCGCCGAAAACGCCCGCATCGACGCCCCGAACCCCACGGCGCTCCTCGCCACCCCGGAGGTCACCCGCCTCATCGAAGGCGAAATCGCAAAATACGGCGAAGACTTCAAAGGATACGAGCGCCCACGGGCCTTCCACCTCGTCGCCGAAGACTTCAGCACCGACAACGATCTCCTCACCCCCAGCCTCAAGGTCAAGAGACGCAACGTCATCGCGCGCTACCGCGCCGAAATCGACGCCCTCTACGCCAACACCTGATCAGCGGCGGAGAAAGGCGGCGCAAGCCGTCCCCTTGCCCTCTTCCCTACACAAGCTCCACAGCACGATATCCATCAGCCCATAGTGCTGCGCCACGCTGCGCACCCGCCGCGTATCCACCGTCAGCACCGCCGCTTGACCCACCAGCTCCCGCAGCGCCCCCACCGCCTCTACCCGCTGCCCCTGGGCCCGCGCCGCCACGGCATGCTCCACCAACCCATCCCCATCGCCCAACCACGCCACCAAACGACGCGCCGCACCGCGACCCCGCTCCCACGCCCCCACCCCACGCAAATAGGCCGCCACGGCGCGCCAATGACCCACCTCCTCGCCCAAGTCCAAGCCGAGCCACGACCAGCGCAACCAACCCGCCAGCAGCGGCATCCCCAATTCAGCCAAGCGCTCCAAGGCGTCCCCCACGGCGACCCCACTCAAGCCCCGCGACCGCAGCAAGCCCAAGCGCACCGCCACCGACTCCTCCCAATCCCCAGCCTGGGCCAGCCCATCGGCCAGCCCACGCCGCACCAGGCGCTGTTCAGGCGCCAACACCAACACTTCTCGCGCCGACGCGCGCCACTTCTCCTGATCCACGGCCTGCCACAACGCCACCAACCGTAAACGCGGCGCTGTCCACTGGGGCGCGCGCTGCACCGCACCCGCACACGAACCTTGCGCCGATCCCCAATCACCCACCCCCTCCTGGCTCACACACGCCAAATACCACCCCTCGGCCCAAGACTCGTCAAGAACCATCACCTCCTGCGCCAGCGACCACGCCGCCCCATAGGCCCCCAGCCAATCGAAGAGCACCCACCCTCGCGCCAACAACCTCCCGTATCGCTCAGGGGCCGCTTCGGCCCATGCCTGCAACAGAGCCGCCGCCTCCAGGGCCGCCTGCTCCGACGCCGACCTATCGCCCACCACCTGATAGACCCGCGCCAGCAACACCTTGGCCGCAGCATCGCGCCGCAGCAGCCACACCTGCTCGGCAGCCCGCAAGGCGCCCGCGCCATCACCCGCGACGAGCGACGCCATGGCCAACTCGCGCCATCCCAGGGGATCATCGGCGAGACGCTCCACCCGCTCGCGCCGCAGACTCACCAGCGCCGCCGCCGCTTCCGCCGCCGCCAGGGTCCGGCCGGAGCGCCCTTCGAGCTCGCGCAGGCCGTCCACGACCTCTCCCACCGAGGGGTACAGCCGCGCCAGCTCGCGCAAACGCGTCAGCCCAGCTCGCCGCCACCCCTGGCGCCACATCAGGGACACCCGCAGGGTCTCGACCCGCAAGTCGCTGCGGCGACACGCCGGCACCGCCAACCAGGCCAGGGCTTCGGCGACGGCCCCCCCGTGGCTCAGGCGCCGCGCCAAGCGCTGCCGCGCACCACAGCCTTCCTCGTGCATGGCCCGGTGCTGCAACTCGGCCACGATCTGGGCCTGACGCGCGAAGCGCTCCACACCAGCCGGGCGCGCGACCACCTCCGCCAACAGCGCGGCGTCCAAAGCATGGCCCGCCAGTGCCGGCAGCGCCTCGGCCACGAAAGCCCGCAGCGCCCTCGGCGGCTCCCCCTGCGCCTGCAAGAGCGAAAGCAGCTCCCACACCACCCACGGATCAGCACCATCCAAGGCCCAGGCCTGGCGCAGCACCGCTTCCGCCGCGTCGAGACGCCCCACGCGCCGCAACACCGCCGCCAGCTCTATCCCCACGCCCGGGGAAGGCCTGGCACCAAAATCCTCTGCCAATGCTGCCGTGTACGGCCCCACCCCTCCGGCCTCTAACAGGAGGTGCTCGCGCACGCGCTCGAGCCCATCGCGCTCACCTGCCAGCATGTAGACAAGATCTTCGCGCAGAAGCTCAGGAGAGTGCGGACCCGTGAGCGCACAACCCAACAAGGGCGCGGCGTCTTGCGAACCATTGCGTCGGGCCTCGTGCAGAGACCGCAGGAGCTCTGCCGCCGCGACGCGACACGTTGGCGAGGGTGGATCCCCAGGCACCCCCAAAGGGCCACCACACCCCCCCAGGAAGGCGCACAGACCCAGCCAGCCACACCACGCCACGCCCCGGCGCATCAGGGCAGCTCCAATCCTGACAGCTCTTCCCGGACAATGCGGACCACCAGACGGTCCAGGGACTCGGGCTGGAAGGAACCCGGCTTGATGTCGTGTGGGGTCTCGCGGCCTGAGGCGCCGTAGGTCAGGAAGATGAACTTGGCCATGGTGAACTGCGCCAACTGGCGAAAGACCACCTCGCCCTCGCTGTTGAGACCGCTCGACGCCACGGGGAAGACTTTGATGCCACGGGCCACGGCCGCAGCGATGTCCTCGGCGTAGCTGTGGGTGTTCTTGGCCCGCGGGTGCGGTGGCGCGTCACCAATGAGAAAGACCAAGCGCAGCGACGTGTCGGACCACTGCATCTCATGGACCGTGCGGTGCAAGCCGATCTCGAGGCGCTCGGGAATGTCACCGCCGCCGCCGGCCTCGACATCGGCGAGGATGGTGCGAAAAGCCTGGACGTCCGAGGTCAAGGGGAAGAGCTTGGTCACGTACTCGTCGCCGTCGTCGCGGAAGAGCACCAGGCCAAGGCGCAACTGTGGCTGACCGGGGAGGCTCGCCAGGTCACTGCTGACCTTGAGGATAGTGGTCTGCAACTGCTGGATCTCGTCGGCCATGGACGCCGTCGTGTCGAGGAGGAAGACCACCTCCAGGATGGGGCGAGGGGGCAAAACCCGCGCCTCGGGGATTTTGACCTGCCAGCGCTCCTTGGTGTGACGCAACACCACGTGCTGCTGCACCGATCGACCCGCCCGCACCTCCACATCGAAGGCCGCCTCGTTGCCCACCGCGGCGACGCTCCGTGGATGGAATAGGGTCCAGCCGTTCGCATAGGTGCGCCCGCGAAAGACCGAACGGCCCTGGGTGCGGAACTCGACCTCCGCATTGGGGACAGGGCGATCGTCGACATCGAGGACGCGCACGAAGAGGCGCTCCGAGACATCCATGGGCTCGAGGTGGCTGTGGGGCGTCTGCCGCAGAAAGGCCGCGAAGTCGTCGAAGTGACGGTTGTCGTCAATCTCACCGGCGCTCAAACGCGCCTGAGGCGTATCGCGCCGACGCTCTCCCCGACTCGGCTCTGCGATCTCAGCGCCCTTGTCGCCGCTCGAGGTCACGCGCCCCGCTGGCGCCGCGGCCACGCTGCGCTTTTCTTCCCTCATCCCATCGCCACCGCCGCCAATACCACTGCCCCTGATTCCCAAGCCATCCCCGGAGCCACTCCCAATCAGCCCCGCAAAGCCCTCCCTCTCGTTCATCTCAGCCGCCCACTCTGCTGGGGCTGGCGGTGGCGGCGACGCGCCCACCGTCAGGTCCGGTGTCAAGGCGCTCTCGACGGGCTCCATCCGATCGGCGGGCAGGTCGAAGTCCATCTCCTCCGCCTCGCCCTCCTCCGCCTTGGCTTGGGCGATGGGCGCTTCCTCGTCGCTGGCCTCCAGCTCCTTCAAGACAGCGTCATCTCCCTTGGCGCTCGACTCATAAGCCATCGTTGGCGCCGAAGACCGGGCCAACTCTTCCTCGCGAACGCTCCGCGTCTGCAGGGCAAAGACCACCAACAGCATCGCTGCCGCTGCCGCCAAGAGCAACGGCCACCATGGCATCTTCTTGGCGCGATCCGCCCGGACCTCAGCCAGGCTCACCACCGCCGGCGCCTCGGCGTCGCTCTCCGAGGCCGCGGCCCCCAGATCCGCACCGGCCTGCTCCTCCGCAGCGGCCGACCCGCCGCCTTCGCCTTCCTGCGCGGCCGCGTCTCCCTGTCCTGAGGCGGGATCGGCCTCCTCATCCAGCGCCGCAGCCAATTCCCCCAGCGGCGATGACCCTCCCGCGGCAATCCGCTGCCACACCTCCTCGGTCCACCCCTCGCGCAGCGCGCCCTGCCCCTCGTCGCGCATGAGCTGACGCGTGGCCTGGTAGAGACGCAGATCTTCCTCCTCCTGGGTGCTGCTCGGCTCGGGCAAGGGAGCCCCATCCAGATCAGCCAACACCAAGCTCTCAATGTACTTTCGTCGATTCACCTGCGTCATGGTCTCCCCCTTTTGCGGCGTGCCACTGCCTTCCGGGCCCACCGCTTCCGCTAAGTATCTGTGCAGAGCACGCCTTTCTCTTCCAAGCATTGTTGCAAGGGCAGGCGCACGCGCTTGAGTCGCATTCGCACTGCATCGGCACTCTCTTCGAGCAACGTCGCCGCCTCCACATAGGAATAACCCAAGAGCCACACCAACTCGCACGTCTGTCGCGCCCTCTCGCTGAGGGACTCCATACAGGCCGCCAGCGCCTCCCGGCGTTCGCTGGCCGCACTCACGTCCTGACATCGCCCGGACTCGGGCAAGGTCTCAACCAAAACCTCAGGCGCGCGGCGTCGGTTCTGCTCGTAGTAAGCCGCCAAGGTGCGACGCGCGATGGTCCACAGCCAGGTCGAGGCCTTCGCTTCGCCGCGGAAGCTCTCGTAGCCCTGCCAAGCGCGGCAGAAGGTCTCAATCACCAGGTCCTCGGCTGCAGCCGCGTCGCGCGTCTTGAAGCGAAAAAAGCCACCGAGCTTAGCCCCATGGCTGCGCATCAACCCGTCGAGCCACTCCCGAGCTTGGGCGTCTCCGGCCGGCGTCGCATGGCTGGGCACCTGGCCATGGCTCTCCTTGTCTCCACCCTTATCCTTCACCATGCCTGTCTCCCGTCGACCCACCATGTCCCCTCCTCCAACGCACCAAGGATGGTACACATCGCATCGGTGCAACAATGTCCCTGCATCCGAACGCAGGCTGCGTACATTCGGTGTAGAAAAGCCACCCACAGGCCTTCTCAGCCCGCCAGCCACGATCGCACGTCTTCACTGTGCCCGTTGTCGCCCCGAGTGACAACTCGCACCAAGCCCTTGGCGCGCAACGCCCTGGCCATCCTCACGCCGAGGAGCAGCGAACACCTGTGGTCATCTCCCTTGCCATGTGTTAAAGGTCCTGGGGTGGATGGCGGCGCTTGCATAAGGGCCGCCATTTTTACTTCAACCTTACACAGGCCTCTGTCTGTCCCTGGGATAACACTGACTTATGGAAAGAAAGCCCATGACCCCCTGGGGTTATCGTCGCCTTACGGAAGACCTCAAACAACTGCGCTCAGTGGAACGGCCAGCCAACATCCGTGCCATCGAGGAGGCCCGCGCCCACGGCGACCTCTCTGAAAATGCCGAATACAAGTACGCCAAGGAGCAGCAGTCTTTCATCGCAGGGCGCGAAAAAGAGCTCGAGAGCGCCCTCGCCGGCGCTGAGGTCATCGATCCCGCCAACCTCTCAGGCGACCGCATCGTCTTTGGCGCCACCTGCCAGCTCCTCGACCTCGAGACCGACGAGAGCTGCGAATACACCATCGTCGGCGACTACGAGTCGGCCCCCAACAAAGGCCGCATCTCCATCTCGAGCCCCATCGCGCGCGCCCTCATCGGCAAACGCGAGGGCGACGAGTGTGTGGTCAAGGCCCCCAAAGGTGACCGCAACTTTGAAGTCCTCTCCGTAGAGTTCCGCCCCTGCACCGACTGGGATTGAGCAAGACCCCAACGACCACCGCCACCGCACCCGCCCCGTGCGGACCCGACGCACACAGGGCATCAGCCTAGGACGTGGCCCGCTCGGCTGAGATGACCCCTGGCAACCGCGCCAAGGTGCGCAGCGCTTGCTGGAGCTGCTTGACGTCCTTGATCATCACCTCGAAAGCATTGATGGCGCGGCCCTCTTCCGTCGTCCGGCAATGGGCTTGGGTGATGTTGATCCCCATGTTGGAAAACATCTGGGTGATGTTCGAGAGCATCCCCGGCTGATCGACACAGACCACCCGGACGTTGACCGCGCGCCGCAGATCCGAGGCCGCCGCCTTGATATTCCAATGGCAGGTCACCTGCCGCTCTGGCTCCAGCTCGTCCGTGCGCCCACAGGACTTGGCATGGACCGTCACCCCGCGCCCCCGGGTCACGAAGCCCACAATGGGTTCTCCCGGCACGGGGGCACAGCACTTGGCATAACGCACCATGATGTCGTCGACACCATCGACCACGATCCCCGTCTGCGAGCGGCGCTTGATGCGATCGACCAGGCGCTCCAAGCGACCATCGGCCTCCGCATCGGCGACCTCATCCGGGTTCTGCGGCTGCAAGATCGCCTGCACCTTATCGGTCAGGTTCTCGGGTTGCACCTTGCCCAAGCCCAACTGCACGAAAAGATCATCCAGCCCCGACACCTTGAGCTGCGAAAACAGCCGCTGCTGCTCGGGGCTCTTCTCGAAGCGAGCCAGGGTGGTGCCCGCACGTTTCAGCGCCTTCTCAGCCAGTTGCTGCCCAATCTCACGACTCTTCTGCCGCTGCTCACGGTGGATGAACTGCTTGATCTTGGTCCGGGCACGGCTCGATACGACGTAACTGAGCCAGTCCTGCTTGGGGCGCTGGTGCTGGTTGGTGACCACGTTGATGCGATCACCCGTCTTGAGTTGATACTTGAGCGGCACCATCTGATCGTTGACTTTGGCGCCAATACAGTGGTTGCCGACCTCGGTGTGGATGGAATAGGCAAAATCCAGTGGCGTTGATCCCTTGGGAAAGCTGCGCAGCTCACCCATCGGCGTAAAGACGTAGACCTCATCGGCAAAGAGGTCGATCTTGACCGTCTCGAGGAACTCCTTGGGATCCTGAAGATCTTTCTGCCACTCCATCAACTGCCGCAGCCAAGCGAACTTCTTCTCTTCGCTACTCGGGACGATCTTGCCTTCCTTGTACTTCCAGTGCGCGGCAATACCGTCTTCAGCCACCCGGTGCATCTCCCGGGTGCGCACCTGCACTTCGATCCGCTCGTGAAAGGGACCCATCACGCTGGTATGCAGGGACTGATACATATTGGGCTTGGGCAGCGCGATGTAATCCTTGAAACGACCCGGGACTGGACGAAACACGTCATGGGCCACGCCCAACGCGTTGTAACAATCGACCTTGGTGTCGACCAAAATGCGAAACGCTATGATGTCGTACAGTTGCTCAAAGGTCGTGTTGGTGCGACGCAATTTGCGATAGATCGAATAGAGATTCTTGAAGCGCCCATAGACCTCGAAGTTCCCAATCCCAGCCCGACGCAGCCCCTCCTCCAAAATACCCACCACATCCTGCACATGACTTCTGCGGACGTCTTGCATCTTGGCCAACTTGGCCACCAAGTCCGCATAGTCGTCTGGGTGCAGGTAACGCAACGAAAGATCCTCGAGCTCCCTCTTGATCCACTCCACCCCCAAGCGATTGGCCAAGGGCGCATACACATCCATCGTCTCTTGCGCGATCCGGACCTGTTTGTCCTCTGACATGTGCTCCAGCGTGCGCATATTGTGCACCCTGTCGGCCAACTTGATCAGGATCACGCGAATGTCGCGGCTCATGGCAATGAGCATCTTCCGAAAGTTCTCGGCCTGACGCTCCACCGCCGTGTTGAAGGAGTACTTCGCCAGTTTGGTCAGCCCATCGACGAGGGATACCACCTCCTCACCAAAGGCTTCCTCCAGCTCCGCCAGCGGCGTGTCCGTATCCTCGATGACATCGTGCAATATCGCCGCACACAGACTCGCTTCGTCCAGCTTCAGTCGCGCCACCAGCTCAGCCACCTCAACGGGGTGAATGATGTAGGGCTCGCCTGACTTGCGCAATTGCCCACGGTGTCGCTCCAAGGCAAAGTGGAAAGCGCGACGTACGACATCCTCATTGGGCGACGGGTGGTAAGAGCGCAAGGTCGCCAACAACCGCTCGACTTGTGCTGTCACGCCAGCATGCTCCACGCTGGCAAAGATCTCCCCCGCCTTAGGTCCCGAACCTTCTGGGCTGTGCATCCGAGTTCAACCCGACCTTTGGTGAGTCGTACCGTCGCAACACCGCGTCACAACTCGCCAACCACCAGCAAAGTTTATGCTATCCCCATTCGGCTGCCTGTCAAATGCTCGCCCCAATCGCGTCCAATCTGCCCGATTTCACAGCGGACTTGTCCCGGAGCGTCCCCCGCTGTCGCACCCCTGAACGGCCTACTCACCCGCCTCTTTGCACACGAAATCAGCCGTCACCTTCAGCTCCTGATCCGCCGGACGCATCGTGGAGAGTCGCTTCATCCAAAAGCAGGCCTTCTTCTGATCGCCTAGTTGGCGCTCATAGAGCCGGCTCAGTCGCGCCACCGGGGTCTCAGCCTCAGGGTCTTTCGCGGCATACGCCTCGTAGAGGGCCGCGGCCCGCTCATACTCACCAACCCCATAGAGGCTCGCTGCCAGTCCCAGGTGCGCCGCCGTCGACTCGGGTGCGACCTCGTGGGCTACGGCAAAGTGTTCCGCCGCCAGGCCATAGTCCAAAAAGTCGAGATAGATGGCGCCAAGATTCAGGCGCGCGGCCAAAAAGTCCGGCTTGGCTTCGACCGCCGCCAAAAAC
>Ga0334883_1003331_pt1 | contig 17509 bp, 9 predicted proteins | sample GraSluR1_MG_6_FD_207230 | JGI IMG/M metagenome (GOLD analysis project Ga0334883, IMG submission 207230) | Sludge microbial communities from methane-producing bioreactor in Wageningen University, Netherlands - Granular Sludge_09_05-R1 | ecosystem: Engineered > Bioreactor > Anaerobic > Unclassified... | reverse complement strand
CCTGTGACATGCTGTCTTCACCCCGTTGGTGATGGCTGTCGTGTCGCAACGCAACCATAACCTCTTGGTTCTCCAAGAACAACGGGGTTTTTTCTTTTCTTGACCGTGGATCAGGGGGGGGCAAGGTGATGTTGGAAACGGCATGGAGCGGGGTAGGCGAGCTTGTCAGCGCGGGTGCTTTTGGTTAGAGTACGGCACGCGCTGCGGTATCCATGGCGATTCCTTTGCGTATTCATGCGCCGCTTTCTTGACCGCGATTCTTGCATTGGGTGGTGTCGTTGACTGCGAACTCCGAGTCTGATCCTTTCGTTGGACGCTTGATCCGCGATGATCGCATCCAGCTCCAGGATCTCATCGGAGGTGGAGGCATGGGGCGGGTCTATCGCGGTGTGGACCGGGTCCTGGGTCGCATCGTTGCGGTCAAGATCCTCCATCCTGAGCACCAGGGGACGGAGGCCGCGCGGGTATACTTCGAGCGCGAAGCGCGGGCGGCGAGTAAGCTGTGGCATCCGAACATCATCCAGATCATCGAATATGGCGCCGAGTCTGACGGGACGCTGTGCTTGGTGATGGAGTACGCGCCTGGGCGTACCTTGGCCGATGTCATCGAGCAGGATTTTCCGCTGCCGACCGAGCGTTCGGTGCGCATTTTGACGCAGATTTTGACGGCCCTCGAGGTGGCCCACAATGCAGGCATCGTCCATCGCGATCTGAAGCCTGAGAACATCATGCTGCAGGATGTGCCTGGCAATCCCGATTTTGCCAAGGTGCTGGACTTTGGGGTGGCGAAAGCGATGGAGCTCGACGCCGCGGGACCGATGACCATGGCCGGGATGGTCATGGGGACGCCGCACTTCATGAGCCCTGAGCAGGCTTATGGCCGGGATACGGACGCGCGCAGCGATCTCTATTCGATGGGGGCCATCCTCTACCAGATGTTGACGCAGGAGCTGCCCTTTGAGGGCAAGGTCGTGATGCACGTGTTGACGCGGGTCATCAGTGAGCGTCCCGAGCCGCCTTCCAAGCGCCGCCCTGACGTCGACATCGACCCCTCGCTGGAGCAGATCTGCCTGCGGGCCATGCGCAAGAATGTCGAGGGTCGATTCCAGACGGCGGCTGAGTTTCGCGAGGCCCTCATTGCCATCGGCTCCCGGAAGAGCGCGCCGGCGCATCGACCGAAGTCCTCCATGGACCTCTCGCCCTCGGATTTGGAGCCCTTTCGCAACCGGGCGCGCTCGAACGTCGCTGAGAGCGTCTTCGACTTCGTCGCGCTCCACCGCTCGCAGACGGCGGGAGATCAGGTTCGCTGCGCCGTAATGGCCGTGCACGTCCGGATCAAGGAGGGGCGCGACGCGGGTTACGAGGTTCGCCTGCGCAACGATTTCCGCCAGACCTTCGATGAGGTGGTTCATTTTCACACGGGTGTTTCTGCGGGACATGTGGGGCTCGTCTCGACGGCGGTCTTCGGCTACCCGCGGACATCTGACGATGATATCAGGAGTGCCGTCAGCGCCGCCGAGGCGTTGCGCCAGACCTTGGCGCAGCATCGCCTGCCGCTGACCATCGGGATCGGGATCGCTGCCGGGACGATTTTTGTCCCCTCGGGGGATATCAGTGCTGCCTATGGGGAGCCCTTGGAGCAGGCGCTGCAGTTGGCCAATATGGCCGACGATAGGATCTTGGCCGACGAGAGTGCCTATAGGGGCGGGACCCAGATTCGCTTCTTGTCCACGGAGGTTTCGGGGATCTACGTGCCGCGGCTCGAGGAGCGCGCCCAGGTCGAGCGCCGCTCTTCGCCGCTGCAGGTCAACCTACCGCTGCTTGGGCGCGAGGAAGAGGTCGCCTTCCTGCGCAAGATGATTCAGCGGGTCGTCGAGGGCAAGCCCGTGTCCTTGGCCATTACCGGACCCCAGGGCAGTGGCAAGTCGCGCATGTTGAGCTACCTGGCGCGCACCGCTGAGGCGCAACGGGTGGCGCTGATTCACGCCAGCAGTGAGCGTTTTCCTGCCGCCTTGCCGGCGCTGGCTTTGGCTCGCTTGGTGCGAGGCGCCCTCGAGCTAGTGCCTGCAGACAGCCTGGTCGAGGCGATGGCCAAGCTGGACCTGGATGACGAGAGCATTCAGGTCTTGGAGCGGCTGCTCCAAGGGGCGGCGCCTTTGGACTTCGCCAACAACTGGGTCGACATGCTGACCTGCGCGGGTGTGGCCTTGTTGCGGGCCCTGTCGCGGCGGCTGCCAGTCTTGATCCTCTCGGATGATTTCGAAGCCATCGACATGGTCTCCTTCACCGTGATGAACAACCTGGCCGACGCCCTCAGCGGTGAGCGCTGCGGCCTGGTGGTGGCGGGCATGTCTGAGAGTCCGCTCTCGGAGGCCTTTGCGGCGGCGCACCACGGCTTGCCACTGGCCCCGATTTCTGCGGATGCCATCGCTCGTTTTCTGTGGGAGTCCTTTCCCGAGCTCGATGAGGTGTTGGCGCGTCAAGTCATCAAGCTGACGCAAGGCTCTCCTGAGAGTGTTTGCTACATGGTGGAGTACCTGCGCACTCACACCGTCCTCAGCGCCGACGCTTTGCCCAAGGATCCTTTCGAGGTGCTGGCCTTTCACTTGGAGAGTCTGCCTGAGTCGGCACGCAAGTTGGCGGCCATTGCGGGGGTCCTGGGGGCTTCATTCCCGTTGGACGCCCTGGCGGGTGCCTGCCCCAAGTCTTGGGATCTCCGTGCGAATCTTCAGACCATTGGCCAGGCCCATCTCTTCTCGATTCATGAAGACGAGGACCGCATCTGGCTGCGCTTTGAACCGGGGCATTTGGCGGACTTGGCGCGGGCTCAGGTCATGGAAGACACCTTGCTGAAGATTCACCGGCGGGTGGCGACCTATTACGAGCGTACCCGTGGCGAGAAGTCGTCCCCGGATCACGACTTCCAGTGGGCGCGCCAGCTCGCGGCCTGTGGTGACCTCAGCGAGTCCGTCCAGCTTTATGCCATGGCGGCTGAGAAGGTCATGCTGAGCTACGGCCCCGTGGCGACGCTGCCTGTGGTCGACGCGCTTCTCAACCAAGCGCATCAGACTTTCCCCATGGGGCACCCCAGCCTCCATATCGTGGTGCTCAAGGCTTCGTTTTACCTGATCAAAGCCGATCACCATCAGGACGCGTTGGATTTGTTGTTCGAGCTGCCGCCGACCAACAAACTGGCGATGCGCTGTGAGACGGAGGTGCTCAAAGGTGAGTGCCTGCTGCGGCTGAATCGGGTGAATGAAGCGGCCCAGGTCCTGGGGGCGATCATCCCGCAGATTCCCGAGAGCTTGAAATCGCTGCTGGCCCATGCCCACATTTGCATGGCGAGCGTTTATGAGCACCAGAATGCCTTGCGGGAGTGTGCCGCAGCGGCCCATGCGGCGATGGACCTGCTCAAACAGGTGCGGGAGCCTTTGGGGCCTTTGCATCGAGAACAGGCCTGGAAGCCGGCCCTGATCCAAGGGCGCGTCTACCTGCAGGTCAAACAGTTTGGCCGTGCGATTCAGGCCTTCGAGCTTGCGTTGGCAGGTGCCAATGAGGCGGCTGACGTCATTGGGCAGATGCGGGTGTGGCATATCATCGCTACGGCGCATCGGGCTCAAGAGAATCTTCAAGAGGCGGTGCATGCCTACCAGCAGGCCATCGATGCCGCCTCGCGCTGTGGTGATGTGTCCTTCCGTCTGCGCCTGCTCCATGAAGTGGCGGTGGTGTATCTGGAGCGAGGGGAGCGTGAGGCGGCCAGAGAAGCGCTCAACCGCAGTCTGATCCTGGCGCAGAACCTCGGCTCCGTAGAGATGGTGCGTTACAACGAGATGTGGTTGCGTCGCGTCAGCGACCGCAGCGAACGTCGTCGTCTACCAGCGGTGCCATCGAGTGGGGATTTCGACGTCGACGAGGGATAAGCAGGCCGCGCGAGAGGCGTCGTATTACCGAGGGGACGGCGCGGCGTGAGAAGGGTGCGCCCTGGGGACGTGGATCCCCAGAGAAGCCTGAGCGGGCTCAACAAGGGCGTCGTCGTCGCGCCAGCAGCATGAGGCCTAGACCCAAGGTGAGGAGCAGGGCACCGACGGGGAAGCTGTGGCGTTTGTCGCTGATTTGGCAGGTGCAGCCGCCGCCCATCAGCGCCAGGGTGGGGAGGTCTTCTTCGAGGCTCTCGAGGTCGGTCTCCACAGGTGGTTCGAGGGGATCTTCGGTGTAGACGCACTGGAGATCGACGCAGAAGCCGCCGGGGCAGTCGGCGTGTTGGCGGCATTCTACGGGGGGATCGTTGGGGTCGTTGGGGTCAGTCTCGCCGAGGCTACGGTCGACGCGGCCGTTGCAGTTGAGGTCCTCTTCGTCCTCGGTGAAGGTGTCGCCGTCGGTGTCGTTGTTGACGGCCCAGGTGGTGGTGCTGGGGTCGGCGTCGGCGAGGAAGTTGCCCTGGCCGAGGTCGGTGTCGGCGTGGGGCGCGGTGAGGCCGCGTTCGGTGCCGTCGAAGACGCAGTCGTTGTCGCTGTCGTGATCGAGCATGTTGGGGCGGCCGTCGCCGTCGTGGTCGTCCCACCAGTTGGCCTCCAGGCCGTCCATGATGCCGTCGTCATCGCTGTCGGCGTCGCTGCGGAGTTGGGGGGTGCCGGGGCCGAAGAGGCTCTGGAGGTGGTCCTCTTCGGCGTCGGTGAGGCCATCGCCGTCGCTATCGGTGAAGCGGAGGTGGTTGGGATCGGTGTAGGGATCGTTGGGGTCGCTCTCGCCGGCGTCGACACGGCCGTTCAAGTTGAAGTCCTCGGCGCCGTCGCGGATGCCATCGCCGTCGCTGTCGGCGAGGAAGATCACCGTGGTGGTGGCGGGGTCGGCGTCGGGTTTGTAGCGGCCGCGGGCCAAGTCGGTGGCATTGGTCGCTGAGGCGACGCCGAACTCGGTGCCGTCGGCGAGGCCGTCGTTGTCGCTGTCGGGGTCGAGGGCGTTGATGAGGCCATCGCCGTCGCCGTCGACGGACCAGTTGGGCTCGAAGCCGTCGCGGATGCCGTCGTCGTCACTGTCGGCGTCGATGGGGTTGGTGCGGAAGTAGACCTCTTCACGGTCCGTGATGCCATCATTGTCTGAGTCTTCGAGACCGGGGGCGTTGTTGGGGGTGATGCCATCGTTGGGATCGTACTCGCCGGCGTCGATGCGACCGTTGTGGTTGGGATCCTCGGCGCCGTCGCGGACGCCGTCGCCGTCGGTGTCGGCGAGGATCATGCTGGTGGTGGTGCTGGGGTCGGCGTCGGGGCGGAAGGTGCGGCGGCGGTTGTCCGTGGCGGAGCCGCAGGGCTCGGTGAGCCCCATCTCGACGGCGTCGAAGATGCCGTCGTTGTCGGAGTCCACGTCCATGGCGTTGACGGCGCCGTCGCCGTCGCTGTCTTGGTTCCAGGCGAGCTCGAGGTTGTCACAGACGCCGTCGTCGTCGCTGTCGGCGTCGCGCGGGTTGGTGCCGGCTCGGAACTCGGCCAGGTTGGTGAGGGTGTCGTTGTCGGCGTCGCCAGCAGCATCGGCGGCGTCGAGAGGGTCGAAGCCGTGGAGGCGCTCCCAGTAGTCCGGCATGCCATCGTTATCGGTGTCACCGTCGACATCGATGAAGAAGGTCACGGGGATGCTCTGGGACGAGGTGACGCCGAAGGTGTTCGTGGCGATGGCGTAGAGGGTGTAGATGCCGTCTTCGAGGCGGCCAAGAGGACAGTTGAAGTTGCCGCTCGCGTCGGTGGCGGTGGTGCAGAGCAGGAGGTCGGCCGGCTCGCTCTGGAGGTAGACCGAGATGTTGACGAGGGCCGAACTCTCGCCGATGGCGTTGACTGGGCCGGCGGGCAGGACGCTGAGGGCCACGGGGGCCAAGAGGGTGGGGGTACGGGGGATGCTGGTGTCGACCACGAAATTGCGCAGGGGGCTCGGCTCAGAGCGGTTGGCACTCTGGTCGATGGCCACAGCGTAGATGCGGTGCTCACCCTCGGTGAGGTTGAGGTCGGAGCGGCACTCCCAGGCGGCAGCTTGGGTGACGTTGGCGACGCAGACCAAGGTGAGATCGGGTGAGCGATAGACCTCGACCTGTCCACCCGCGGCGCCCGCTGCGGTGCCAAAGAAGGTGGGCTGAATGTCACCGAGGCGCTCGCCCTCTGCGGGGCGGACGATGACCGGCGGCTGGAGAGGGGCGCGCACCGTGACCAGGCCGAAGCGGGGATCGCTGTTGGCTTTGCCGTCGTTGACGATGAGGCGGAAGGTGTACTCCGTGCCCGGGGGGGCGCTCGGTGGGATGTAGGCGGCGGCGACGATCTCCGTGCGGCCGATGACCACGGCTGCTGGCATGCCTGAGACGAGGCTCCAGTTATAGGTCAGGGGGTCGCCGTCGAGATCGGAGGACTGGTGGCCCTGGAGGGAGATGGTGCTGCCCGGCGAAGCGAAGGCTGGCACGATGACGTTGGCTTGGGGCCGGTTGTTGGCGGTGTCGGTCACGAAGACGGCGGTGGTGTCGCTTCTGACGATGTCACCGTCGCTGACGCGCAGCTCGAAGCCGAGGTTGGTGATGGTGTCGGGGGCATTGAAGGTGGCGACCAGGGTCTGAGCGCCGTCGAGGGTGACGCTGGGGCCGGCGACCTGAATCCATTGGGCGGTGATGGGATGGCCGTCGGGGTCCTGGCTGCGGGTGCCGTCGAGGACGACGCGGGCGCTCAAGGCGACGGTCTGATCGGGGCCGGCGTCGGCGACGGGTGGACGGTTGGTGGCGGTGCATTGGCCGAGGGTGTTGCACCAGCCGGTCTGGCACTCGCTGTCTTGGGTGCATGCGGTGAGGCAGACGCCGCCGCTGCAGGTGAAGGGAGCGCAGGGTTGGGGCATGGGTGGGGTGCAGAGCGCAGCTTGGCAGGTGGCGGCGGCGTAGGCGGCGCTGCCATCGGGCGAGCAGGAAGGGGCGGCGCACTGGGTGTTGTCGGGTAGAGGGGGGAAGACGCATCCCGTCACGGGGTCACAGCTATCGGTGGTGCAGGGGTTGCTGTCGTTGCACACGCGCGGGATGCCCGCGCAGAGGCCTTCTTGGCAGGTGTTGTTCAGGGTGCAGGCGTCGTTGTCGTCGCAGGGGGTGTTGTTGGCGACGGGGTCGGCGAAGCAGTCGCCGGTGACGGTGTCACAAGCGGCGATGTTGCATTGGTCTGCGAAGTGGTCGCAGTCTTGTGGGGTGCCGACGCAGTTGCCGCCCAGGCACTGGTCGCCGCTGGTGCAGGCGTTGTTGTCGGAGCAGGGGCTGCCATCGGCGACGGGGTTGGTGGGGACGCAGCGGCGGTTGAACTCGGAGCACACGGCGCTGGTGGTGCAGTCGGTGATGGCGCTGGAGCAATCGCGGGGGACGCCGCCGCCGCAGAAGCCCATGGCGTCGCAGGTCTCGTCGACCATGCAGAAGAGGCGATCGCAGGCGGAGCCGATGGGGCGTACGGACCAGTTGGCGACGGCGAGATCGGGGTTGCAGGCCTCGCAGGAGTTGGCGGGGTTGATGGTGCCCTCTGGATGGCACTGGTTGTTGATGAGGCAGGCGCCGATTTGCCAGCAGGAGGGGACCGCCAGGTACTGGTAGGCCGTGCCCGAGTCAATTGTGATGCCATCGCCGAAGTAGGCACCGGCGATGGCGTCGGCGCGGCCATCGCCGTTGACGTCGGCCGCGGCGACGGTGTAGCCGAAAGCGGAGTTGATCTCCGCCGCGGTGAGGTTCCAGATGGCGTCAGGGGTGAGGCCGGATGACAGGCCCATGAAGAGGTGCAGACTACCGAAGCCAGGGGTGGTGGTCGAGTAGAAGGGCTTACCGGCGAGGAGGTCGAGGTAGCCGTCGCCGTTGAAGTCGCCCAGGGCCATGCCGCGGCCCATGGCGGCTTCAGCGGCGCCGCCCAGTTGCTGCCAGGTATGGAGGACAAGGCCAGCAGAGCTGCCAAGGAAGAGGGCGATACGGCCCTCGCGGGTGCGGGTAGCCAGGGATGAATGGAAGGGGGCACCCACGAGGAGGTCGTCGTAGCCGTCGTCGTTGATGTCGCCCACGAGTAGTTCCGTGCCGAATTGTTCGCTGGCGCGGATGCCTTCCTGATTCCAAGGGTTAGACAGATCGAGTCCGGTCTCGGTGCCCGCATACACCAGCACCCGCCCAGTGCTATTGCCGGGGGTACCCGCTGAGAGGGGGGCGCTGACGGCCAAGTCGCTGCAGCTCCGCCCACCGGTTGCTCCGGCGGATCCAGAGAAATTGCCTGCGGCGAGGGCTGCCCCAAAGCGCTCGCCAGCAATGGCCCTCTCAATGATCTGGGGTGTGGCGCTGAAGTAGGGGCTGGTGGCGAGGCCGTTGTAGAGATAGACCCGTCCTCTGAAGGCGTTGAACATGAAGGCGCCAACTGCGAGGTCCAGGCGGCCGTCGCAGTTGAAGTCGCCCACAGCCATGCTCTGGCCGAAAGTGCCGCCTTCGCCGACGCCGGTCCAGGCTGGGGTGGCGAGGATGCCCGAGGAGCTGCCGCGGTATACGGTGACCCGCCCATCTGAGGGGGCGACGGAAGTAAAATAGGGGGCGGCGACGGCGATGTCAGAGAAGCCATCGTTGTCGATATCACCCAGGGCCACGACCTTGTTACCAAACCAGGCGTTGGCTTGGTTGGACTCGATGGCGCGAGCGGCCGTGGCTTGCAGGCCCGTGGCGCTGCCATGGAAGACCAAGATGCGCCCTTCGTTGGTCTGCCCGTTGGTGTAGCCGGGCTCGCCGACGAGCACGTCTTGGTAGCCGTCGTTGTTGACGTCGCCGGCATTGACGAGCGAGATGCCGTGATAGCCCGCAGCGTTGGCGCCGCTCGAGCTCCAGCTTGGGCTGGTGGCGAGGGGATCGACGGTGATGGGGTAGCGGGCTAGGCTGTCATCGATGGTGTAGCGCAAGGTGTCACCCTGGCCCTCCATTTTGGCTGGGAGGATGGTGCCCGCGGCATCGTAAACGATGAGTTTTTGCCATTGCAGCCGCTCGCGACCGCCCACCCAGACGCTGATGTGTTCGGGACTGATGGTCTTGTGTTCGGTCTCCGGACTGGATTTGAAGGTGATGACGAGGGGGCCGTCGCCCGGTGGGGGGGTGTCGAGGGTGATGAGCTGCTCCAAACCTTCAGGGAGGTGGGCATAGATGAGGGCGAGGCCACCTTCATAGTGAGTGATCCAGCGCTGTTGGGTGAGGCCGGCGGCGCGGGCGTTGCCTGGGGCGCGTGCACTGTGTTGGCGGCCAATGCTGTCAAAGGCGAGGTGGTAAGTCCAGGAGCGGAGGCGCTCGCGTCCTTGCAGGTCAACCGCAGGCGTGGGGTGGATCTGCAGGTGACCTTGCTTGTCGATGGTGACATCAGCCTGCAAGGGGAGCACGGTGGCGCGGGCGAGCCCTTGGCGCAGATCGAAGGTGCGTTGCGTCGCCAGCAATGGGTTCGCTTCGAGGGTGAGCGCCGGAGGCGCATTGCCGACGTTGGTGGGCAAAGACGATGGCGCCGCGGTATTTTCGAGGGCGAAGTGGGTGCGTTCTCGCGCGGTCTCCGAGGGCGTATGCGAGTCACCTTCGTGGCATGCAACGAGCGCCCAGAGGGCGGTACAGCAGGCGAGGCTCAACAAGAGGGTAGCGTTGCGAGATGCGTGGGTGAGACTCATGGGATTTCCTATAGGGAAGCCGCTTCGGCCATCGTCAACGGGTTGGCAGCCAAAGCGGCCAGGAGGCAGTGGCGTTCACGTCATGCTGCTTCATTAGAATCTTGCTTAAAGGGCGTGGAAGGTCAAGTTGATGTCAAGTCGTTCTCCGACGAATCGCTTTGACTGCTGGCCGTATCTGGCGCTTGCGTGGGGCAGGGAAGTGTCGCATCATCTTGAAATGATGCGGGTGTGGTGGCGGGGAGCCAATCCAAGGTGGGCCCATGGGTGAGATCGCAATGCTGGAGGTAGGGGACGGGGGTGGTCATTTCCTGACCAGGGACTGGCGTTGGCAAGGGCGCGACGGGATGATCTTGGCTCACACTTCTTCTCCCATTCCCTACCCATCGGGCGAGTGGAGCGATGAGCGGTCGCTCGGCGTGTGGGTGGGTGAGGCGAGCAACCTCCCGCGTTTGGCAGGGCTGCTTGGGGTGTCACCTCATGACAGCGGCAGGCTTTGGGCGCTGGCCTGGCGCCGCTGGGGCGAGAGCCTCCCACAGCGTTTAGAGGGTGTGGTGGCCGGGGCGGTGTGGGACAGCGTGCGCAAGGAGGCCTTTGTCTGGCGCGATCCCCTGGGGATGATTCCGATTTTGGTGGTCCAAGGTTCCGGCGCTGCTGCGGAGCGGGTGCGTTTGGTGAGCAGCGATCCGGTGTTGCCCTTGGCCTACGTGCCCACACCGCTTCGGGTCAACCCTGTGCGCATGCGAGGTTTTCTGTCATTTTCTGGCGATGTGGGGCGGGAAGACGTCGTTCAGGGCGTGAACCGCCTTCGACCAGGCGAGCGAATGTCTTGGCGCCTTGGAGTTGCGCCGGAGTACGCCTGGCACTGGAATCCAGATCTTGCACCGATCTCTGAGCCCGTGGAGACCTTGGCGCCGGTGTTGTGGAGCAAGATCGCGGAGGCCGTGGCACGGATTCCAGGGGTCTCAGAGGCAGCGTGCACTTTGAGCGGGGGCCTGGACTCCACGGTGGTGTGTGCAGCGCTGGCCCGCTACCGAGGTCTCTCGGGGAGCTCTGGTAGTGCCGGCCGTATCCCGGCTTTTTCATGGGTTTCACCGCGTTTCCCAAGCTGTGACGAATCGACGGTACTACCTACTTTGGCGCGGGCCCTTCCCATCGATCTACACACGGTGGAGATGGATGGGCTGTGGCCACTGTTTCAGCCCCAGCTTTATGGTGACAGTGGGGTGATGGGTCCCTACGGTGCATGGGGTTTGGAACTCTGGGGGGCGCTTTTGACGCGCGTCAAGGATGTTCGGGGGAGTGACCTCGTGCTCACGGGTTTTGGGGGCAACTACGCCATCCGCACGCGGCCCAAGGATCGCTGGTGTTCTCAACTAGGAGAGGCGTCTTCCTGGCGCGAGTGGTCCAAGGGGTTCGTTCACCCGCCGGGCTCGCGGCGCAGACTCATCAGCGAATTGGCGGGTGATCGCCTAAGTGAGCATTTGGGTGCGGAGCGCTACGGGCGTGTGGCGCGCTTGTGGCGCCGGCCGGGTCCACCTGAGCTACCCTGGTTGCGCGCTGAGAACTGGCTGACGGGGAGCGCCTTGCCCGAAGTACGCGAGCCAGCGGCCTTTGCTGCGTGGCGATTGCAGGGCTTTCGGGACTGGCAGTGGGAGCTCATCGTGCGCTACCTCTATCTCCTCTCGCGCAAGCACGGGGTGAGGTTGCGCGACCCGTTGTTGGATGTGGGGGTGCAGGCGTTGTCATTAGGTGTTCCTGCTCATCTGCACTTCAACAACCGTGGGCGACGCTTTTTGTGGGGGCGAATGGCGGCCATGTGGTTGCCTGCAACCATTGTCGAGCGCAAGAAGACGCAGTCTTTTACGGCGTTGGGCAACTACGGGCTGGCGCATGGTGCGCGGGCGGTGGGGGATGACTTGTTATCGGATTCGGCGGCCGCCTTTTCGTTGATCGAGGTGTCCGCAGCGCGGGAGGCGTACGCTGCTTACTGTGCCTATTGTCAGCGCCATGGTTGGGGGGCGACCTCGCATCAGCTCGTGTGGGCGCTGCTGAGTGCCCAGCTTTGGCAGCAAGCTATGGCATGAGCGCTGCTTTTCGGCGACAGATTGGCGGCTGGCAGCGATGAAAGCGAGCCTTGACCCACAAGGCCGAAGGCTCTACCCTTTGAGGTGGGTCTCAGCCGTCATTTGATTGGCGTCTTTTTGGCCTCTTGCGGGCCTTTGGGTACCATGGGTGGGGCAATATGGAAGATCTTAAACAAGAAAGTGCATCGGCGCGCGATTCCGAGGCGGTTGTGTCTGAGGGTGAGCGGGGTTATGTGCGCCCACGGATGCAGGCGATGGGGAAGCTTGGTGCCCTCATATTGGGTGCCGGGTCGAGCGACTCCGATGGTCCCCCGGCCTTTACGCCACTTCCTTAGTGTCGCCTAGACTGGAATGGCGTTGATGGGCACCCATTCTCGCCTTGGGGTGAACGCTTTCGACCTGAATAGGGGCACTTGGCAATCGTGATGAAGGTCAACCTCGGGGGGCTCGCGCTGACCTTGGGTCAGCTCCTCAGCCTTGTCACGCCTCTCTTGGTATTGTGGGCCATCGACTGGGGCATCCTCGGCCGAGACCTGGGGCTGCTGGCCCTGCTGGCGCTCATTGGTTTGCTGGTTCAAGTGGCGGGAGCGGGCGCCAATTACGTCGGACGAAAGTGGGTCTTTCGCCGGGCTGAGGCGCTGGGGCGGCGCGCGCGGGAGCTGCTGTTGGCGCATATGCAGCGCCAAAGCCCGCTCCATCTGCAGAAGCAGGCGCCGGCTGAGTTGGTGGCGCGGGTACTATATGAGACGCGTACCCAACAAGAGTATCACGCGGCGGTGGTGCCGGGGATGATACAAGCCGCCATTGGGATCGGCGGCACGGGGCTGGCGCTGTTCTTGATCGCCCCCAAGCTCAGCCTCTTGGCGCTCATTCCCCTGCCTCTGGCCGTCGTCGTGGCGCGCTTGTTCAAGAAGGGGGTGGCCCTGCGAACGGTCTCGGTGATGGAGCGTTTCGCCAAGTTGCAGAAGCTGGTGTTCGAGGCCCTCGCCGGTTCGCTGACGGTGGCCCTCTTCGGGCAGGAGCATCGCTATTACCGTGCGGTCCAGCGCGAGGGCGAATGCTTGGAGGCGGAGGAGGTGGCGGCTTTTGGCCACAGCGCCAAGGTCAGCCCGCTGCTCGATGTCGCGGCGGCGCTCATGGTCATGTCCTCCCTGTGGCTTGGGGGGTGGATGGTCATCGAGGCGAGCTTGAGCCTGGGGACCCTGGTGTCTTTTCAACTCTATTTGGCCCGGGCCATGGTCCCCATGCGTTCTGTAGGGAACCTCCTGGTTTCAAGGCAGCGCTATGTCACGGCGCGGGCGCGAATGGCTGAGGTCTTGGCCTGGGAGAGCGGGCTCCCTGTGCCGACGCAGCCCGAACCGTTGCCTGTGGCTGAGGCGGCGCTGCGCTTCGAGCAGGTTTCGTTCTCTTATGATGAAGAGAGCTTGCGACCGGCTCTCGATGGGGTGGATTTGGAGCTTTCGCCAGGTGAACACCTGGCGGTGCTTGGGCCTTCAGGCGCCGGTAAATCCACCCTTGCGCTGCTCATGGCGCGCCTGGCCGATCCGACGCAGGGGGTGGTGACCTATGATGGGACGCCGCTCAGGGCTTTCGACTTGGCGTCCTGGCGCCGACAAGTGGGCCTGGTGGAGCAGACGCCGTTCTTGGTGGAGGGCAGTGTCGAGGACAACGTGCGTTGGGGCCTGGACGAGGACGCGGTGTCTGAAGACATCGCCTGGGCCATTGCGACGGCAGCCGTGGACAGGATCGTGGCGACCAAGGTCGAGACCCTGACCAGCCCACTTGGACCGCGCAGCGCTGCCCTCTCAGGCGGCGAGAAGAAGCGCGTCGCCCTGGCCCGCGCCCTGGTGCGGCGCCCGCGGATTTTGGTCATCGATCAGTTGGGCTCGGATCTGGAGCCCGATCTGTGCCGGCACATCTTTCAGGGCTTGCGCCAAGTCGAGGGCTTAATCGTGCTCTACTTGGGGCACCGGCTGCCTGAGGGCTTCAGCCCCGACGCGGTCTACACCCTGCAGGCGGGGCGCTTGCACCGAGAAGCGCCGCAGGAAGGCGATTAGCGCCACTGCCACTGGGGGGACTGGCTACCACGGTCCACGAGCTGCGCTTCAGACCAGGTGACAGGGTAATCGATGGCTGGCTGCTGACGGTCGCGCAAGATGACCTGGCCCTGGGGGGTCGCGAGCCAGGCGTGGGCGGTGAAGGCGCGCCCTTGTCGGCGCAGGCCGATGACGAGGCTGCTGTCCAAGCCCTGGCGGGCCAGCCACACCCGGCCGGCCAGCGCCCGATGCAGGCAGGTGGATCCAGGGACCAGGCGCGCAGCCCTATAGAGGGCGCGCTCGGTGGTCGCCAAGATCGCGGCCTCGGCGAGGGGGTCCTGCGGCTTGCGGGGGAAGGCGGCGGCGAGTCGGCGTACCAGGACGAGCGTTGGGTGCACGCCGCGCCAGGCTTCGTGAAGCCGCATCAGCGCTACGAGCGGCACCAAGGCTAGGGCCAAGGCCTTGTCCAAGGGGGGGGGGCAGCGCACCTCAGTCGACCTCGGCCGCACGCGCCACGAGCGCGCCCAGGGACGACCCGAAGTTGTCGGGACCGCGCAGATGGGCCAAGGCCTCCGGGGGGAAGCGGCGCGCCAGGTCGGCGGCGTGTCGGGTGCGGCGCGTCGACCACTCGGCGCCGCCATGGGTCAGCATGAAGACGTTGCGCAGCAACTCCGTCACGCCCGCTGCGCCGCGCAGGGGACCTGGCGCCAGCCCAGGCGTCAAGAGGAAGATGCGCGCCAGCGGGAGGGGCTGGGGGGCGACACAGCGCGGCGGCAGCACGCAGCGGATCTTCGTGGGGTTCAAGGGGAGGGGCGCCTGGGCTAGGGTGTTGCTCGGCACCAAGGCGGCGTTGCGGACGTAGAGGGTGGTGGCCCCTGGCAGAACCACTCCCTGCGCCACGTCGACGAGGGTCAGATCGTCGGCCAGGAGCTGCCCGCCGGCTTCGACGAGGCGTGCCACCAGGGTGGACTTGCCGCTCATGGAGGCGCCGAGGAAGAGCCAGGCTTGGTCGTGCCAGCCAATGGCGCCGCCGTGGAGGGCGATGGCGCTTGGCCGCGCCAGGAGGGTGAAGAGGGGTAGGAAGAGGCGCTCGATGAAGCCCGGGAGGGTGTCAGGGGCGGTGCTGGGGTGTGGGGTGAAGACGATCTCCCGTTGTGGCGGCGAAAACGAGGTGTGCCACTGGGGGCTGCTGAGATAGTAGATCTCGTTCTCGAGGCTCAGACGCGTGAAGTCGCCTGGCGTCAACTCTGCCGCCTCGTGGAGGAGCTGGTGGTCGCGGAAGAAATCGGCGCAGAAGGGCTCGGCCGCAGCGGGTCCGCAGCGCAAAGTGAAGGCCGGGCCGGCCTCGCGGGTGGGATAGGGCAAGGCAAAGTCGGCGGCGAAGCACAGGTCGTAAGCGTGGTAAGGTCTCATCCGCGTCAAGACCTCAGGCGATGGGGTGGATCAACCCCTGCTCTAGCCAAGTGTTCAAGATCTCGTCGAGATCAGTCTCTAGTTCCTCGATGGGAACCTGGGAGTAGCGCGCGCGGAGGCTTTGCAGTAGGTCAGCCTTGGTGGCGGGCTCGTGGGCCATGGCTTGCCAGATGAGCGTCGCGCTGGCGTTGAGGCTGAAGTGGTTGTCGTTGGTGAGATCCAAAATGAGCATCTCGCCGTCGATGCTCTCAGTGAGCAGATCTGGGCGCGGCGCGAAGGCCTGAGTTTGAGCATCAGATGCGGACATGGTGTGGCTTCCCGGGGCAAGGTGGCGACGCACGTGCAGCAATTATGACCCTCTCCGGGGCGATGGCAAGGTGGCGCGGAGCCGCGGAGGTGCGCCGACGCTTTTGGGAAAAAACGAACGCAAAAAGGTCAGCCTGCTTCTTTCTTGCTTGACACTCCACTTGAGACTCGCTACAAACGCCACGTTCGCGGCGGCGCCGACGCGACGGCCGTGTTAATTGCCTTGGGCCGTTAGCTCAGTCGGTAGAGCAGCAGACTTTTAATCTGTTGGTCGATGGTTCGATTCCATCACGGCTCAAATGTCCCCGTCGTCTAGCCAGGCCTAGGACACCGGCCTTTCACGCCGGCGACACGGGTTCAAATCCCGTCGGGGACGTGGGCACCAATCGAGAGGTTGGTGCCCATCTCCATTTCTTGCGCGAGCCAGACCCGATGGATCTCACACCGCGCGTACGCACATTGCTGGAGGCCGCGTTGGTGCGTCCCGCTGCGGCCCTCGAGGACGCTGAGCGCCGGCGCTTGGTCGCCCAGTCCAGCGCCCTGGGACTCTTTCCGGTCTACGCGCGCTTATTGGGCAATGGGGAAGACACGGCCCAGTTGCTGGACGAGACCCGCCGCACGCACCAGGCGCGCCGGCTGTGGGTGCGGCACACGGCGCAGCGCGCCTTGGCGGCGTTGGCGCCCGTGGGCCCCGTGGTGCTCCTCAAGGGGGAGCCGCTGGCGGTGGCCCTCATGGGTGATGCGGCGCTGCGCACCTCGACGGACGTGGACTTGCTGCTCGCGCCGCCGCAGATCAAGCCCGCCATCGCGGCCTTGGCGGCCCTCGGCTACCGGGCCGAGGCGCTGCGCCCGTGGACCTACAACCAGGTCATGTTGACCGCCCCCAAGCTGGTCCCCATCGAGCTGCACTGGCGGTTGGCCCTGCCGCCCCTGCCCGCACCGGCCGTGGCGGAGGTGCTGGCGCAGCGCCAAGGGTGTTCTCTGTGGCCGGGGACGGCGCTCTCCATCCTGCCGCCTGACTTGTGCTTCATCCATCTGCTCCTGCACGCCCATCAGCACCTGGGCGCCCTCAAGACCTTGGTGGACATCGCGGCCTGGTTGGACCGGTGCGCGCCCGAGGTCGACCTGCACCGAGTGCAGCGCCGGGTGAGCGCGCTGGGCCTGCGCGGGGTCATGGCGTGGGCGTTGGCCACGGTGGGCACGCTCTGCGGTGAGCCCTTGTTGGGTGCCGGTGGTCTTGCGACCCGCTTTGGCCTCAGCCCTGCGGTGCTAGACCGTTTCGCTGTCAGGCGCTTCGTTCGTCATTCCACCCACGCGGTGGCGCACGCCATGCTGGGAGCTGACCAGGCGCCAGGGCGCGCTTTGTATCTGGTGGGGCAGGGACGGCGCTTGCGCGACAAGGTCCTGGGGGTTGGCCTGCAGGGCGCCAGCATGGCCCTGCTCGACACCGCGGGCGCGCGTTGGCGCGGGTTGGGCGGCGCTTGGCTGCTTGGGCCGCACCGGGTCGGCGAGGCGGTGAACCGGGTGCGTTGGCGCCGGCGCGCGTTTTTTGCGGACGAGCCCTGAGCGCGGGGGGTGCTTCGCGCTTGGGCGTTGCTTTTATGGATGCATGGGGGCGACACCGCTGTTATGCTGCCTAGGCAATGAGACGTCGGTGGAGGTGGCTGTGGGTGAGAGCAGGTTCCAGAGCCGATTTGCAGCGATCTCTGTCCCTTTGCTCCTGATCGATGCCGAAGAGAAGGTGGCGGCGTGGAGCGTTGGGGCAGAGGCTTGCTTGGGTCACTGTGCTGCTGATGCGCTTGACTGTGTGCTGACCGAGCTGCTTCCCATTGACTTGTCGCACTACGCCACGGCCATGGAGGCGGCGCGTCAGGAGGGGGTGTGGCTAGGAGCGTGTAGCGCATAGTTCCAGAGGATCGACAAGGCGCCGGAATCATGATCTACTCGGGGCATGAGTACCCGCAAGCAATATAGGTCGTGGGCGCCAACACAATCGTTTCTGTTGCC
>Ga0334883_1003329_pt1 | contig 17519 bp, 16 predicted proteins | sample GraSluR1_MG_6_FD_207230 | JGI IMG/M metagenome (GOLD analysis project Ga0334883, IMG submission 207230) | Sludge microbial communities from methane-producing bioreactor in Wageningen University, Netherlands - Granular Sludge_09_05-R1 | ecosystem: Engineered > Bioreactor > Anaerobic >... | reverse complement strand
CTGATTATCTTCAAGAAAGCCTCTTCCTTTGACAACCCCTGGCTCATCTCTTTTTCTACCAAAGACTTGAACCTGGTCAGTTGCTGGGCAACCGCCGTGTTCAAGACAAACATAGAGGAGGCAACATTCACAGATGACCCTACAGCCCTGAATTCAAACCTATTACCGGTAAAGGCAAATGGAGATGTCCTGTTCCTGTCGGTATTGTCCGGGAGGATTTCAGGAATCTTATTTACAATATTTAGTTTTACATCCTCATTAAGAGCACTGTCATCTGTTATTGCCATCCTCTCTATGGAATCGATTACCTCTGTCAAGGTTTTTCCAACAAATACAGACATTATTGCAGGCGGAGCCTCACTACCGCCAAGCCTGTAAGAATTGCCCAGGGAAGCTGTACTAGCCATCAACAAATAGTTGTGTTCGTAAACTGCCCTAATGACCGATATGAAAAAACTGAGAAACTGTATGTTGTTCACAGGTGTCTTGCCGGGAGACAAAAGATTGACACCTGTGTTGGTAACCATGGACCAGTTGCAGTGCTTACCCGAACCATTCACACCGGCAAATGGTTTCTCATGGAAAATCACTTTCAGTTTGTGCTTCTTTGCAATCTTCCTCATCAAGATCATCATCATCAAATTATGATCTATGGAGAGGTTTGCCTCCGCAAAATATGGTGCAAACTCAAACTGATTAGGAGCCACCTCGTTGTGCCTTGTTTTCAACACCACTCCCAATTTGAAAGCTTCGGTTTCGAAATCTTTCATAAAGCACATTACCCTGGATGGTATGGCACCAAAATAGTGATCTTCCAGTTGCTGGTCCTTTGCAGAGGTATGGCCAATCAATGTGCAGTTGCAAAGCATCAAGTCAGGACGCGCCCGGAACAACGCCTCATCAACCACAAAATACTCCTGCTCTATACCAAGCATAACATTAACACTTGAAATTGAGGGATTGAACATCCTGGCAAGGTCAACGGCAGCTTTATCCAGCTGCTGCAAAGATTTCAAATGAGGAGCCTTCATGTCCAGCGATTCTCCGGTATAAGCAACAAAAACAGAAGGAATACACAAAGTGTCATCTATTATGAAAGCCGGAGAAGTAGGATCCCAGGCAGAGTAACCTCTTGCCTCAAAAGTGTTTCTCAGCCCTCCGTTTGGAAAGCTGGAGGCATCCGGTTCCTGCTGTACAAGGGCATCACCCTTGAAATTCTCGAAAACACCACCGTTTTTTGAAGGGTCAACAAAAGCCTCGTGCTTTTCTGCAGTTGCATCTGTCAAAGGATGGAACCAGTGAGTGTAATGGGTAGCACCCCGTTCCACAGCCCACGCTTTCATTCCGGAAGCAATTTGGTCTGCAATCTTCCTGTCTATCTTAACACCCTCGTTTATAGCTTGCTGGACAACCCCAAAAGCCTCAGAAGAGAGATACCTCCTCATCTTTTCTATGTCAAATACATTTTGACCAAAATACTGTGAAACTGGTTGTTTTTCATAGTGGAACCTTTCGGATTTGTGAGAGGAAAACTCATCCAATGCTCTTTTTCTAAAACTGCTCATCTGATAATTTATTTGACCGGGCAAATGTAATTATAATTTTAAAAAGGATTGAGGTTTTTTAGTACTTTTGCCACATCACTTAAACCACAGAAAAATGAAACAGACTTTAAGCTTCCTGATTATTTCCCTCTACATGTTGTTTCCTAATGTATCCCTTTCCCAAAACAACATCCAGAAATACATCGAAAACTTGAAAAAAGACACCCTTTTTGTAAATTCGGCAACAGCAATAATGGTTATGGATGCCAAAGGCAAAACAATTGCTTCCTGGAATCCTGACATGCCTCTGCTTACAGCCTCTACAATGAAAACCATTACCACAGGAGTTGCCCTCAAGGTCCTGGGACATGACTTCCAATTCAAAACCAAAATTGCACATACAGGATTCATAGAAAACGGTGTGTTATACGGTGACCTGTACATTGTAGGCGGTGCAGATCCAACCCTGGCCTCCAAAGACACATTGGGAACCCCTGCAGACACCCTTTTTATGGAATGGACAGCAGCACTGGAACAAAAGGGGATCAAAAGGATTAACGGCAATATTGTTGCAGATGACAGGTATTTCGAACATGAAATCGTGCCTGTCAGCTGGGCATGGAGCAACCTGGGCCCCTCCTACGGGAGTGGAACTTCCGGATTGTCCTTTGCAGAGAACCTTCAAGACTTCACATTCATACCGGGAATCAACCTGGGAGATGACGTGGTAATGAAAAATGTTTTCCCGGAAATTCCCGGCATGGAGTACAACAACAAACTCCTCACAAGTGGCAGCATTACCCGCAACAGAAGCTCATTCTACACATCTGACCTCACTAAGGAAGCTCTTTTCAAAGGCACGTTACCTGCAGGTAAAGACTCTGTCCTGATAACAGTTTCAAACAAATTCCCCCACCTGAGCTGTGCATACGAATTCAAGAAATACCTCGACAACAAAGGGATCTACAGCAAGCAGGAAATATTGGACGCAAAAGAATTCAACTCTGCCGGGGAGTATGAGCTGTCAATCATTTACGAAACCCTCTCTGCACCATTGTACAAGATAGTAAATGTAACCAACCGCATTAGCAACAATTTCTATGCAGAGACCCTGTTGAAAGCAATAGGTAAAAAGGTAACCGGAGTAGGGTCTTACGATTCCGCAACAGTTGCCGTAAAAAGGGTTTTGCAAGAGATGGATGTGAATACAAAAGGGTTGACCCAAGAGGACGGAAGCGGACTGTCGCGTCAAAACTATGTATCACCAAGGTTTTTCTGCAACTACTATTCTGCCATGGAAAAAACCGATGTTTTCCCTTATTTCTTCAATAGCCTGGCTGTACCCGGCGGTCCCGGCACACTGGAAAATGTGCTCAGGGGAGAAGACGACAAACACAAAAAGAAAATCCATGCAAAAAGTGGTTCACTTGCAAACGTTAGATGCTATGCAGGTTATGTAGAGACAAAAAGAGGTGAACTACTCTATTTTGCAATCCTGTCCAACAACTTTGCCGCCCGTACAGCACAAATGCAAGTTGGAATTGAAGGATTTTTAAATGAACTCACAAAATATTAAACGACAATTTTTCAGTTCCATAATTTTGAGCTAAATTAGTTTTTTATTTCAATTACGATTTATAATAAAAAAGGGAGATTCTATAACTAAAATTAAAATATTTTCAAGATGTTAACACTTTCAAGGAAAGCCGAAAAGATGCCTGCATCACCAATCAGGAAACTGGTTCCGTATGCAGAACAGGCAAAAAAAAGAGGAGTAAAGGTATACCACCTTAACATAGGTCAACCTGATATCGATTCTCCCCAGGTTGCACTGGATGCAATCAAGAATTTCAAAGATACATATATCCCCTACCCGCACTCTGCAGGTATCGAGAGTTACAGGAAAGGTCTTGCAAAATACTACCAGGGAATAAACATCAATGTAGACGAAAACGAGATCAACATAACAACAGGTGGCAGCGAATCTTTGCAGATTGCACTGGCGGTAACTTGCAACCCCGACGATGAGGTCATTGTTATAGAACCCTTCTATACAAATTACAACTCATTTGCTGTGCAAAACGATGTTGTGCTCAAACCTATCACAACCAAGATAGAAGATGGTTTTGCACTTCCCACTGTAGATGAATTCAGGAAGGTGATTACTCCAAAAACCAAAGGAATCATTATTTGCAATCCGGGAAACCCCACAGGAACTTTGTACTCAAAGGAATCACTCATAGAGTTGGGCAAACTTGCAAAGGAGCACAACCTGTTCATCTATTCAGACGAAGTTTACAGGGAGTTTTGCTATACAGACGAGCCTCATTTCAGCTGTATGCATCTGGAGGGTCTGGAAGAGAATGTAATCCTTCTGGATTCAGTATCCAAAAGGTACAGCATGTGTGGAGTACGTATAGGGGCAATAGTGTCAAAAAACAAAGCTGTCATGGGCGCAGTGTTGAGATATGCTCAGGCAAGGCTCTGCTCTCCTGCACTAGGCCAAGTGGCTGCAGAGGGTGCATTGAAAACTCCACAGTCATATTTTGACGCTGTCAGGAAGGAGTACATGACCCGCAGGGATGTCATGATTGAAGCTTTGAACAAAATGGAGGGAGTTACCACGCCAATGCCAATGGGTGCCTTTTATACAATAGCCAAATTACCTGTAGACGACAGTGATAAATTTGCACAATGGCTTTTGGAAGAGTTCCATTATCAAAACCAAACTGTGATGGTTGCTCCTGCAGCCGGTTTTTATGCCACTCCGGGCAAAGGAAGGGACGAAGTTCGTATTGCTTATGTTTTGAAAACAGAAGACCTCAAAAACGCAATGAAATGCCTGGAAGAGGCTCTAAAACAATACCCTGGAAGGACTATTTAATTTACGGTCACAACAAGGTCAAAGCATCTTTTATTGAAAGACACTTCCAAATATGGAGGTGTCTTTTTATTTCTTTGACAAAACATACAATTTGTTAAATTTGTAGAAAACAAAACGAGATGGAAAACATCAGGATAACAACAGCCCAGTTCGAAAACAAATCGGGGGACAAAGGATACAACATGGCCGTCATGGAGCGGATAGCAGCAGAAGCGGCTTCGGAAGGTTCCAACGTAATCGCTTTCCACGAATGCTCCATTACCGGTTACACCTTTGCAAAAGAGCTATCCAAAAACGAACTTCTTAAAATTGCCGAATTGATCCCGGGAGGCGAGAGCATTGAGAACCTTACGGAAATTGCCACTCAATACGATATCGCAATTTTGGCAGGCCTGTTTGAAAAGGACTTGGACAACAACATATACAAATCGTATGTGTGTGTCACATCTGAAGGTTTGATAGCCAAACACCGCAAATTACACCCCTTCATAAACAAACATATCCTTCCCGGCAACAGTTACACCGTTTTTGACCTGTACGGGTGGAAATGCGGGATCTTGATTTGCTATGACAACAACATATTGGAGAACGTAAGGGCTACAAAGCTTCTTGGAGCAGATATAATCTTCATGCCACATGTTACAATGTGCACTCCGTCCGACAGGCCCGGAGCTGGGTTTGTAAATCCGAAACTATGGAAAAACAAGGAATTGGACCCAACATCCCTGAGACAGGAATTCGACGGTCCAAAAGGAAGGGAGTGGCTTATGAAGTGGCTGCCATCCAGAGCTCACGACAATGGTATCTACGCGGTATTTTCCAATCCCATAGGGATGGACCATGACCAGTTGAAAAACGGTTGTTCCATGATCTTGGACCCATATGGGGATATCATTGCAGAGTGCCGTAAACTTGGGGATGACCATACCACTGCACTTGTAACAAAAGAGAAACTTGCAAAATCAGGCGGATACAGATATACCATGGCCAGGAAACCCGAACTGTACAGCCAAATAATCTCTGCCAGCCACAACCCTAAACAGAAGGTTGCATGGATGTCTCCCCCTTCTGGTAAAGACCAGTGATTGTAAAACTATGCACAAGTTTTGCGACGTTGTCCAATGCACCCGACAATGACTCCATTTCACTGAAAACCAAATCTACAAAAAATTTGTACTCCCACTCTTTCCCGGGCAAAGGAGTAGATTGTATCATAGTCATGTTCAACCCATAAGATTGGAAAACCTGCAAAACGCCACATAACATTCCTGGTTCATGACTCAGGGTAAAAGAGATTGAGGCTTTGTCATATGAAGAGTCAGTATAATCCTTTGGCTGGATTTCATTTGCATTATTTTCCACAACCAAAAACCGTGTGAAGTTCCTCTCATTGCTCTCTATCCCTCTTTCCAATACATCCAAACCATATATGGTTGCTGCCAACTCCCCGGCAACTGCAGCAATTCCATACAACTTGTTTTCTGCTATGGATTTTGCAGCCAATGCGGTATCTTCACTCTCAACAATCCTGATGCCCTTTTCCCTTAAAGCATTCAAAAATTTGTGACATTGCCGCAAAGCGATAGGATGAGAACGCACCTCTTTCAAACTTTCCAGAGAACTGCCAGGCAATGCAATCAGGTTTTGGACAATCCTCAGGTAATGTTCTCCTACAATTTTGAATGAATATTCATTCAGCAAAAAATAGTTGTGGGAAAGTATTCCTGCTACTGAATTTTCCACAGCAACCATACCATAATCGCAACCTCCGTTTTGGATTGTGGCAAACAGCTCTTCAAATGTGATACATTCTACCAGATCAATTTTAATGTCGCTGAAATACTCCCTAGCGGCAATATCGTGGAATGCTCCTTGCACACCTTGTATGGCAACCTTTTTCATCTTTTCTTCATAGTTTTAATTTGAAATATTCAAAAAAAGGTCCCGTATCAGGGACCCTTTCATAATTGGAAACCAATATTAAACCCCTACTCCGTATAATACTTGTAAAACAAAGCAATAGATTCAATTCCCTTAAAGAACTGACTCAACAAGTAACTCTCGTTAGGAGAATGGATAACATCCCTTTCCAATCCGAATCCCATCAACAAAGGATTTGCCTCCAGGATAGTCTGCAAATCTGCCAATACAGGAATACTTCCGCCACCTCGGCTTGGAACTGGTTCAATCCCATACACCTCTCCTATTGCCCGGGCTGCAGATTTATATACATTGGAAGATATTGGGCAAAGGAAACCCTGACCACCATGATGGGGAGTTACCTTTACTTTAACCCCTTTCGGAGCAAGACTCAAGAAATGTTCTTCAAACAGCTTTGCAATTTTCTTGTTGTCCTGGTTGGGGACAATCCTCATGGAAATCTTAGCATGGGCACTTGAAGGAAGTACGGTTTTTGCACCCTCACCGGTATAACCACCCCATATACCATTCACATCCAGGCATGGTCGTATACCAGTCCTCTCCATTGTGGTGTAACCTTCCTCTCCCTTGACGGCATCTATACCCAGGAATTTCATGAACTCCTCCTGGTCAAAAGGAGCCCTGCCCAGCATCTCTCTCTCTTGTGGAGTAAGTTCCACTACATCATCGTAAAAACCTTTTACAGTAATCCGTCCTTTGTCATCTATCAATTTGTCTATCATTCCGGCCAAAACATTTATGGGATTGGCTATGGCACCACCATAGTGACCAGAGTGCAGATCTTTGTTTGGTCCTGTCACCTCAACCTCCAGGTAAGCCAGACCTCTCATACCAACATTGATAGATGGAATTTTCTCGTCAATCATGGTTGTGTCCGAAACCAGGATGTCATCACATGATAACATCTCTTTGTTGGCTTTTGCCCACTCGGGCAGGCTTGGAGACCCAATCTCCTCTTCCCCGTCAATCAGGAACTTCACATTGCAATCCAACTGGTTGGTGTTCACCAAATATTCAAAAGCCTTGATATGCATGAAACCTTGGCCTTTATCGTCATTTGCGCCACGGGCATAAATTGCCCCGTCCCTTATTTCAGGTTCAAACGGAGGAGTTTTCCAAAGGGCAATCGGGTCTGCAGGCTGTACATCGTAGTGAGCATAAACCAAAACCGTAGGTTTATCCTTGTCTATGATTTTCTCTGCAAACACTACCGGGTGTCCTTTGGTTGGATAAACTTGAGCCCTGTCGCAACCAGCAGCCAGCAGAACCTCTGCATATTTTTGAGCAGCTTCCTGCATATCCGGTTTGTGCTCTGCCATGGAACTGATGGAAGGAATCCTTAACAGTTCAAAAAGTTCATTCAAAAAACGATCTTTGTTTTCCTTGATGTAATCTTTAATCATATCTTTATTTTTATAATGTAAACCTGACTGTCAATGCAAAATTATCTGGTTTGAATCCGGTATTGGTAATTATCTGGACTTTCGGATTCCAATCCATTGCCAACACCACAGGAGCATTGTAAAATTTATACTCAATTCCAACCATCCCGTCAATTGCCATCAAAAAGCCGCTGTGGTCTCCAACATAAATTCCTGCCGATGCACCCGGACCGGCATACCACGACAGACCATCCACATTGATATTGAAATGGAACTGGTATATACCTGTAACCTTCAATTTCATGTACTCCTGGTCCAGAATATCCAAATCAAGTATACCCTCTATTGCCCTGTCCGGTTGCATGAATTGCTTGTAGCTTGCACCAATGCTGGATCCTAACCGGAGTCCGATAGCTTTAGTGTAGTCCTGTGCAAACACCCCACTTGCAAACATCAAGGAAACAATAACAAGAATAGTTTTTTTCATAATAATCCAATTTAAATAATAAATATTAAAAATAATTTGTCTGTTTGTTATCCAGTTGGCTCAACAAATTATTTGCCAACCTGCTTGCCCCAATCCTGAACAAGTTACTATTTAACCACTCAGGACCCAAAATTGTTTGAACTATCGAGTAATAAAGCACAGCATCAGCTGTTTCCGAAATACCACCTGCAGGTTTGAATCCAATCTTCTTGCCAGTTTGCCTGTAATAATCGTATATGGCGGTACACATTACAACCGCCGCCTCAGGAGTAGCAGCCGGGTCACTCTTTCCAGTTGATGTTTTGATGAAATCAGCCCCCGATTGCATTGCAAGCATAGAGGCTTTGTAAACCATCTCCGGCACTTTTATAGAACCACTTTCCAGGATCACTTTCAAATGTGCATCTCCTATACTCTCTTTGATTGTAGATATCTCAAAACTAGCCTGCTCCATTTTATCTTCCAAAAAATTACTTAATGAAAGTACAATATCCACCTCATCTGCACCCATCTCAACAGCCATTGCACACTCAGCCTTTTTGATTTGCACAAAACTCTGGGAACTTGGGAAAACTCCGCCTACAACGGCAATCTTCACGTTGCTGTCCTTTAGGTTTTCTTTTACCACTGATGCAAAATTTGGATAGACACAAACAGCAGCTACTTGTGGATAATGAGGATATGATACAGAAAAGGAATTCACTTTTTGCACCAAACCAATTATCTTAGATTCTGTATCTGTGTTGTTAAGCGATGTAAGGTCAATCAACGACAAGATTTTCTTGTACACATCATCTGTCATGTTCGTGGCAGAGATCGTTTTTGCCTTTTCCAGTTTTTCATTAAAACTTTCCATGATCATTATTTGTTTTCTATGTTTTCCATTGTATCTATCCATATGGTCACAGGTCCGTCATTCACCAGTGAAACCTTCATGTCTGCACCAAAAACACCAGATTCAATTTTTTTACCACATGACTCTTCCAATTTTGTCAGAAAGGATTCATACATTGGAATCGCTTTTTCCGGTTTGGAAGCTTTTACATATGATGGCCTGTTACCCTTTTTGACAGAGGCATGAAGTGTGAATTGGCTAACCACAAGCAACTCCCCCCCTGTTTCCATCAAAGAGTTATTCATAACACCGTGCTGGTCATCGAAGATCCTAAGGTTCAATATCTTTTTGACAGAGTAATCCAAATGCTTTTCATTGTCTTTGTCCTCGAACCCCACCAAAAGCAACAACCCCGGACCAATCTTTCCGGTTAATTCACCATCCGAAACCACAGAGGCTTCCATTACCCTTTGAATCAATACCCTCATAACAATCAACCACTTACAGTAACCTTATACCCTTTTGCCCTTAATGGCAAAGCAATGAGTTCCAATTCCTCCACAAGCACTTTCTGCAACTCCTTTACAGGTGTTTCCCTGTCTATTGTGTAAATCATCACCTCCCTTGGTCCTGTCTTGCAAACAAGGTTGTACCAAGCTTCAACCTCCTCTTTTACCGTGTTGTCAATAACCCCATCAGGTGTATTGCCTCTGAGGAACATGGTTTGCAACACGAATTTGCCTTTGAACAACTCAAGCTCTTTTACGATTTTATCTGTAGAATAGTTGAAAAGGGGCCTGTCAATCAATTTGACACTCTCTTCAAATGCAGAGTCAATCTTGATAATTGCATTGTCCACTTTCAAAAGGGCCTCCGCAACCTTGGGATCTCCAATCCTTGATCCGTTGGTCAACACAGACACCTTTGCCTCTTTGGCATAAAGATCACGTAATTCAAGGGTTTTGAATATGATTTCATGGAAATCGGGATGCAATGTTGGCTCTCCGTTTCCGGAAAAGGTAACCGTATCAATTTTACCAATTGTAGAGTCATGGTTTGCAAGCTTGCTTTCCAATGCCTGCATTACCTGCTGTTTAGTGGGCAAAACCCTGTCTTGCACACCATCTTTGTTAAACCCACACTCACAATAGACACAATCAAAGTTACACCACTTCCCATGCAACGGAAGTAAATTAACCCCCAGGGAAATACCCAGCCTGCGGCTTTTGATTGGCCCAAAAACAATTTCATTGAAAAGAATAGTTGACATAACCTTACAAATTTAATAAAATTAGACAAGCCTCACAGATTTGCTAGAGTCAGTAAGTTTCATTTTGTCCCAGTCAATATTGTCAATAAGGACAACTCCGGGACTCTTTCCAGGTTCAAACGATCCAAGACGCTCCTGAACACCCAGGAACTTCGCACCATTCATTGTACTCCATTCAATAATCTGTGCAAGTGGAATATCGGGAAAATAAGAATGCAGGCACTTTATCTCCTGTACCATAGACAAAACATCATTGGAAGAGAGTGAGTCGGTACCCAATGTTATGTCCACACCCTCTTCCATCAACAGCCGTACAGGGGGCAACGAATTGTGGATAAACAAATTGGACAACGGGCACAAGGCCATATAAAGATTTGCAATCTCCTTCTTTGCCTCACTTATGCTTGCATAATCAGAGAATGTATTGTGCACCAGCAAAATATTTTGACCGGACAACAATCCAGTCGCTTTTAACCTCTCCAGGAAATAGAATAAAGAGGGCTTACCGCAGATTGGCGGTGTGCTCAATGAGCGGCTTTTATATTCATCTGCCAATGGTCCCTCTCCGTTTTTGAGAAGTTCCTCCTCTTCCCAGCTCTCTTGATTATGGTATGACAGCCACCCCGATTTCAAGGATTCAGCAGCAACAGCTTCCAATAATTGCGGACTCATGGTGTAACAAGAGTGAGGAGTGGGTGAAGAATCGATGCCTGTTTGAATCGCCTTCTGGTGCAATGCCATAACATTCTCCATGATATGTCCGACATCCTTTTCTTCTGTTCCAAAAACTTCCAGAAAAGTACGGGTATAAATGTCACTTTGCGATTTAGGCAAAAAACTCTCATCACAATTACTGATATCTGCCATTGCAGAGACTCCGGAATCGTACATCTGCCTTAGCTCTTGTTCTATGGCAGAAACTCTCCCATCCCGGCTTACGCTGTTTCTCAAACTGTTTATTTGCCTGATGAAGCCAGCCATGCCGGTACCTTTTTCAAAGGCACCTTTCAAATGTGACAACTCGATATGGCAATGTGAATTCACAAACCCGGGGACCAGGATACCATTGTAAAATTCGGTACTCTCTTCCTCTTGTTGCATTCTTCTTATTTCCAATATTTTTCCCGAATCATCTAGCACCAGCAACCCGTTTTTCAAGGGTTCTGCTGAATTTGCGGGAAAGAGGTATTGTGCGGCTATTTTTCTCATAATCCTTCATAATATAGTAATACCTTGGGATATCTTTCCGGAGGTTGGAACTCCACCAACCAATCCCGGCAGGTGTCTGGAACAAATTGTTCAAAGAGTCGTTGTAGGTAAACTTCCAACTTGGATTGGTATTTGGCCTGGAAAGCCACCTTATGGCCCTGTTGCGACAATCCGGGAATATCAACCGGTTTGTATCGGAAGAGACCTTTCTCAACGAATTTGCAAATATATCTTTGCGTTGCTTGCTCTCTATCATTCTTTTTACCAGTTCCTGCTCCTCAATTACCAAATCCAGAGCTTTTTCATATAGTTGTTTTAGCTTTGATGGCCTTGTCAAATGACGCTCAAATGTTTTTATAAATTGCCCGGTGCTGTAACCATGCTCGGAGATTACCGATTCATATATCCTGGAAGTATCTGCTTTTAATGCAAGAGTATAGTCAGCAATGATATAACGATCTACTATATAAATCTCTGCAAGGATTTCAGGCATCTTGCCATCGGGAATGTATTCCTGTGTGCAGGAAGATAGAAATAACAGGAGTGCTAAAATTGTTGTTTTTAAATGTTTCATGGTATATATTCACCTGGGCAAAGTTAATTTATTATTGTTATTTTTGCCCAAAAATAGGCTATGAATGTTCTTATTATTGGTAGCGGTGGCAGGGAGAATGCCATAGCATGGAAAATCTCGCAAAGCAAACTACTGACAAAACTATATTGTGCTCCCGGGAATCCCGGGACTTCAAAGGTTGCTCAAAACCTGCAGATAAACATAACTGATTTCCATAAAATCAAGGAATTGGTATTACAACACAAAATAGAGCTGGTAGTGGTTGGCCCGGAAGAGCCTCTTGTAAACGGATTAAGGGATTTCTTCCTTGCAGATGAGCAACTACGGGATGTTTTGTTTGTGGGACCATGTTCAAAAGGAGCCCGATTGGAAGGCAGCAAGGATTTTGCCAAAGAGTTCATGGTAAAATACAATATTCCCACTGCTGCATACTCAACCTTTGGTCCTGACCAATACCCACAAGCAATTGAATTCATGAAATCGCTCGAGGCTCCATATGTCATCAAAGCAGACGGGCTTGCCGCAGGAAAGGGAGTTGTCATTGCAGATTCCCTGGATCAAGCCTCCTCTGATTTGAAATTGATATTGGATGGTAAATTCGGTAAAGCCGGCAACAAAGTTGTAATTGAAGAATTCCTGCATGGTATAGAGATGTCACTATTTGTTCTGACCGATGGCAAAAACCATATGGTTCTGCCAGAAGCCAAAGATTACAAACGTATTGGAGATGGCGATAAAGGCCCGAACACCGGTGGAATGGGGGCAGTCTCCCCGGTTCCGTTTGCAAATGATGAGTTCATGCACAAAGTAGAGCAAAACATTGTGTTACCTACGCTCAAAGGCCTCAGGCAAGAAGATATTGACTACAGAGGATTCTTGTTCATAGGTCTCATGAATTGCAATGGCAACCCCTATGTAATAGAGTACAACGTTCGTATGGGAGACCCGGAAACCGAAGCTGTGATGCCAAGGATAAAAAGTGACCTTCTTTCACATCTTATTGCCTCTGCAAAAGGAGAGTTAAACAAGGAAACCTTGGAAAAGGACCCCTCTACCGCACTAACGGTTATGCTTGTATCCGGGGGATATCCCGGAGAATACTCCAAAGGTCATCCAATTGAAATTGACCGGCAGATGGACAAGAAGATTGTTTTCCATGCCGGGACAACCATCCGGGACGGATCACTGGTAACATCAGGAGGACGGGTCATAGCAATAACCCAATTGGGGTCATCAATAGATGAATGCCAAAGAAACATCTACCAAGATGTTACCAAAATACGTTTCAAAGGGATGAACTACAGGAAAGATATTGGTAATGACATCAAAGAATAAATATTCATTCGTCTCCTCGCCCCTCTTTTTGGGTTTAGCTGCAATCTTGGCAACAGCCTCTTCGTTGTTTCTGAGCGGTGGCAAATACTCAATGCCTTCCAACGAATGGATCCCATTGCTCTCTGGCTTTACAGACATCAATTTTTACTCTGCCACTACCTCAGTACTCCTTACAATTGCATTTACCGGAATAACATCTGTAATATTATACAATCTGAACAGCAGGCATGTTGTTACCGGAAAAAGCTCCATGTCCCTTGTATTTCTATATGTAATCCTCCAATTCAGCTCCCCATCCACAATTTTCTTCAGTGGTGTTACTGTGGCAGCTCCACTTGTATTGCTCTCCTTTTCAAACACTCTTGTAACAAACAAAGACGACAGGACTTTATTTAATGCTTCATTCCTGATTTCAACCGCATCTCTGTTAGATTTCAAGATGGTTGTTTTCGTGCTTCCCGTCTTTTACTACTCTCTCAGGAGCAACTCTTTTTCCATCAGGAATTTATTTTTGTCAATAGGTTCATTTGCGCTGCCATACCTGCTTGTCTTCTCATTACGGCATATTTTTTTCCAAGACACATCCCTTTTTGCAGAGTTACTGTGGAGGGATTTGGCAGCTTTGTCTTCCCCCCAACTTAAAATAGAGAGTGTTGCAAACATGGTTTTGTTGGTTTATGCTTTGTATATTGCATACCGCTCTTTTTCCACACTCCTGCTTAAACTAAGTAGTTACAAAATTGTCAAGGCAATGGCACTGGTCAGATTCATGGTCCTTGTCATAATTACATCATCCATTATCTTGTTTTACCCACAAGCCGATGGCAACTATATCTCTTTGCTTGCCATTCCGGCTTCTTTTTTGTTGAACGAGTATCCAGGTAAGGATAATTCAAAAAACAAAAGAGTAGAATTATTAATCCTACTCATTTTGATTTTCCTGTACAGGTTGTCCGAATTCATGTAAAGGCTCAGGAGGCCGCCGCTTCCATCGCCAAAGTCCCGGTAAACTTGTCCACCATCTTTTTGGCATATGGCAACTTGATTGTAAGGCTTTTCTTTTTCTCCGAAGGAATGTTGTACATGGCATCCACCATTATTGCCTCGCAAATTGACCTTAACCCCCTTGCTCCCAACTTGTATTCTATTGCCGTGGTTACAATGAAATCAAGGACATCATCGTCAAACTTCAATTCCACACCGTCCATTTCAAACAATTTGACATACTGTTTGACCAGTGCATTCTTGGGTTGGGTCAATATATCCCTCAAAGCCTCCTTGTCCAATGGCTCCAGGTATGTGAGCACTGGCAACCTGCCAATTATTTCGGGTATAAGCCCGTATGACCTCAAGTCCTGGGGAGCGATGTACTTGAGCAGATTCTGCCTGTCAACGTTGTCTTTAAGGACAGATGTTCCGTAACCGACAACCTGGGTGTTCAACCTTTGGGAAATTTTCCTGTCTATTCCCTCAAAGGCACCCCCGCATATAAATAAAATATTTTTTGTATCAACTGCAATAAGACGTTGTTCAGGATGTTTCCTCCCACCTTGTGGCGGAACATTCACAACACTTCCCTCCAGCAGTTTCAACATAGCTTGCTGTACGCCCTCTCCCGAAACATCCCTTGTAATGGAGGGGTTGTCGCTTTTGCGGGCAATCTTGTCAATCTCGTCAATGAATACTATCCCCCTTTGAGCCCTCTCTACATCGTAGTCTGCCTCTTGCAACAAACGCGTCAAAATTGTCTCCACATCTTCACCAACATAGCCAGCTTCTGTTAGTACAGTCGCATCTACTATGGTAAAAGGGACATCCAGCATACGTGCAATGGTTTTGGCAAGAAGGGTCTTTCCAGTCCCGGTTTGGCCGACAAGGAGGATATTGGATTTCTCCAGGTCAAGTTCATCTTCGAAATTACTGTTAATCCTTTTATAGTGATTGTAAACCGCAACCGACAAATATCTTTTTGCCTGGTCCTGTCCAATCACATATTGATCCAAAAACTGAGTTATCTCTTTAGGTTTCAATAGCTTTCCACTGCCTTTTGCCGCTTTTGGCTTTTTCTTGGACAACAACTCACGGGAGTAGTCCAATGCCTGCTGGGCACAATCGTTGCATATTGCTGCAATCTCTCCGGCAATCAGTACATCTACTTCGTCTTTGCCACGTCCGCAAAAGGAACAGAAATCATTATATTTGGTATTGGGCATCTATTTCTTTTTTGGGTTGGTCAAAATTTCGTCTATCATACCGTAGTCCTTTGCCTCCTGGGCCCTCATCCAGTAATCCCTGTCAGCATCCTTTTCAATTTGCTTTACAGTTTTACCGGTATGCAACGAGATTATCTCGTACAACTCCTTTTTGATGGTAACAATCTGCTTTGCCGTGATCTCTATATCACTGGCCTGGCCTTCGGCACCACCCATAGGCTGATGTATCATGACCCTGGCATGAGGCAACACAGACCTTTTTCCGGTTGCTCCGGCTGTCAACAATATAGCCGACATGGATGCTGCCATCCCTGTACATATGGTGGCCACATCAGATGACACCAGCTGCATTGTGTCATATATTCCAAGTCCGGCATATACGCCGCCTCCTGGCGAATTTATATACAACTGTATGTCCGACTTGCTCTCGGTAGAATCCAGATAGAGCAACTGAGCCTGGATTATATTTGCAACATCATCGTTGATTGGAACTCCAAGGAAAATGATACGATCCATCATCAACCTGGAGAATACATCCATGGCAGCAACATTCAGTTGCCTCTCTTCTATGATTGTCGGGTTGATATACGCCCCGTAAAGGGAGTTCACCCTATGCAGAGTCAGACTGCTTATACCTTTGTGCCTAATGGCATATTTTTCAAAATCAGTAGCCATGCTCTTTTCAAATTTAATTAATTATTTAGTTTGTGAGTTCACGAAGCTTCTCTATTGAGACACCCTTCTTATCCAGTGAGACTACAGAACGCACATAATCGAGGACCAAGTCCTCCTCTACTTTTTCATATATCCTCCTGCCCTCTTTCTCATTTGCAAGAAGGGATTCGGCATATTTGTCAATTTGTTCTTGACCGGCGTTGTTCAAACCATACATGGCAAACTGGTATCCGGCAATCTTGCGGGCATGATCCAAAAGGTTTTCACGGGTAACGGAAAGTTTCTGCTCTTTTGTTATATACTGCCTGATCAATTGCCAACGGAAATCCTTGAGGAAAAGTTCAAAATCCTTCTCAATCTCTTCCATTGTGAATTTGCCTTCGTTTGCAGTGAACAACCATCTCTTGAGGAATTCCTCCGGAAGTGCAATAGCAGCCTTTTCTATAAGGGCATCCCTTGCATCCAGCATGAATCTGTAGTCACTCTCGTTTTCATGTTCACTCTTCATCCTTTCATCAATCATTTTGGCAAACTCTTCGCTACTGCTCACATTGCCCGGGCCAAAAACCTTGTCGTAGAAATCTTGGTTTTCCTGAGCATCCTTGAACCTTTTTACCTCTTTAACAACAACTGTATAAACAGGATTTAAAGAAGAAAGTTCTTCCTTCTTCACTTTAAGCATTGCTGCCCTGTCGGTTTCATTTTCAAAAGCCTTGTTTACATCTATTTCAAAGCTATCACCACTTTTCTTGCCTATGAACAAATCCTTTGTCTGCTTATCTGCAACAGACCTTAGAGCTATATAGGTTCCCTCTACACTATTGTCCTGCTGTACCAAATCTGCAATGATAAAATCGTCATCCTCTACAGCTTCAGTATCTTCCAGTGTTCCATATTGCTTGCGCAAGTTAGAAACATACTCCTCTTTCTCTTTCTTTGAAACCTTGACTTCATAAAAAGGTATTTTGTCATCAGAAGTGAGGTTGATTTCTACTTTCGGAGCAACAGCAAGGTCAAATGATACCGAAAACTCCTGGTCGTTTTCCCAGTCGATAGGTTTTTGTTCGGTTTCATTTGGCAGAGGCTCTCCAATAATATTGAGCTTGTTTTCTGTAATATGGTTGTTCAGTCCTTCCGATATCACGTTGTTAACGGCATCCAGCATCGCAG
>Ga0334883_1003328_pt1 | contig 17519 bp, 18 predicted proteins | sample GraSluR1_MG_6_FD_207230 | JGI IMG/M metagenome (GOLD analysis project Ga0334883, IMG submission 207230) | Sludge microbial communities from methane-producing bioreactor in Wageningen University, Netherlands - Granular Sludge_09_05-R1 | ecosystem: Engineered > Bioreactor > Anaerobic >... | reverse complement strand
AAGAACTAAGCAGAATTATAAAAAATCCAGATATTAAAGATAAGCTTATTGCACAAGGATTAAAACGCGCACAAGAGTTTTCATGGGAAAAATCCGCCCAGCAGCATTTAGACGCTATAATAAAAACAGCTAAATAAATTATTCTTCAAAACGAATAAAATCGTTTTATTTCATTCTCGACTCACTACGCTCGCTCGAATAATAATTTTTTACAATTATTCTTCGACTCGAATAAAATTCGTTGGAGATGTATAATAATGATATAGTTCTTGACAAGCCAGAGTAATAAAGGAAAACATGCTAAAAAAAATTATACTATTAATAATTGTTATAATAAGTTTATCGATACCAAACTTTGTTTGTGCTCAAAGTGATTCAAACTGGATAATAAATAATTTTCATTCAGATATTACAGTAAATAAAGATGCCTCAGTTAATATTACAGAAACAATTGAAGTTGATTTTTATAATAATCAAAAACATGGAATTTTTAGATATATACCAGTTAAATATAAAGATAAACATGGTAATAGCCAAAACATTAATTTGAAAATTATTTCAATTAAAGATCAAAATGGCAACGCTTACCAATTTTCAGACTCGTACTCATCTGGAAACCAGGAATTCAAAATTGGAGATGTAGATAAATATATCACCGGAAAAAATACCTACATAATAAATTACAAAGTAGATAAAGCCATAAATTATTTTAGTGATCATGATGAACTTTATTGGAATATAACTGGAAATGATTGGCCAGTAATAATTGAAAATGCATCTGCAACAATTAATTTACCAGAAGGAATTAATCAAGATCAAATTCAAGCAAAACTTTATACTGGTATGCATGGATCAACTTCAGAAGATGGAAAAATCAATATTGAAAATTCAAAAATCAATTACGAAACTAATCAAGAATTAAACCCTGGGCAAGGTCTTACCATAGTGGCTGGCTGGCCGATTGGAATTGTACATAAACCAACTTTTTGGGAAAATCTTTGGCAAACTCTTATAAATAATATTTTTTATTTTCTTCCAGTTCTTGTATTTTTTATTCTGTTATATTTATATATTAAACACGGACGCGATCCAAAAGGCAGAGGAACAATTGTTCCTGAATTTGAATTACCGAAAGATTTAACTCCGCTTGAAATCGGTGCGATTGTAGATGAACGCATTGATTATCACGACATTTCTGCATCAATTATTGACTTAGCAATTAGAAAATATTTAACTATTGAGGTTAAAGAAAAAAAAGGAATCTTTGGCAAAACCAATGAAATTACATTAATAAAAAAACAATCCCCAGACATTGGAAGTTTAAATAATTTTGAAAAAGAATTAATAAATGGACTTTTTGGAAGCAAAGATACAATCAAATTAAAAGATATAAAAGATTTTTACTCAACTACATCAAAAATTAAAGACCAAGTGTTTAAAAAATTAACGAGTAATGGTTATTTTCCAAAACATCCTGCAAATACAAAAATTCTTTATTTATCTATTGGATTTGTCTTATTATTCGCAAGTTTCTTTTTTCCAATATTTTCAATTTCTTTGGCTATCGGATCATTTTTTTCTGGAATAATTATTATGTGTTTTGCTCCATTTATGCCTAAAAAAACTCATAAGGGAGTTTTGTTGAAAGAAAAAATACTTGGATTAAAACTATACTTAAAAACAGCAGAAAAATACCGATTAAAATTTCAAGAAAAAGAGCAGATTTTTGAAAAATTCTTGCCAGCCGCAACAGCACTTGGTGTTGCTGGCATCTGGGCAGAAAAATTTAAACATATTTACAAAGATAATTCTCCTTATTGGTATCGTGGATATCCTGGTTACATTTATATTCCTGCAACTCTTACGAGAGATTTAAACTCAATGCAAAGCCAGGTTTCTGCTATGACTTCAACTGCTAGCTCTGGTGGTTCTGGATTTTCAAGTGGTGGCTCCGGAGGTGGATTCGGAGGTGGAGGAGGAGGATCATGGTGAAATAACAAATCACAAATAGCAAATCTCAACAATCTCGGCTAGACCGACCCTAGATGGCAATAAATATCAAATTTTAATGAACAAAAATCCAAACAAAATTTATCATAAAAAATATTTAGAATTTAATTATTAGAGCTTATTTGTTATTTGGATCGCCTCACTGAAGCTTTGGCGAAGCAGGTGTTTGTAATTTGTAATTTATCTTTATAAAAGGATAATATGTTTAAAAAAATAATTGCAGGTTGTTTAATAGCAATTTTCACACCATTATTTATTTTATTAATTTTTATTTTTGTATCTAAATCAACTATCCTAAATCCAAAATTTTATATCAATCAAATTTCTAACAAAGAAATTTCTGAAAAAATTATCAATAATACAATCATATCTTTAACGCAAAACCTATCAAGTCAAAATATTCCAGTTCTTGGAAATGAGAAATTTTCAAAAATTGTTGTCGCTACAATAGATACAAACTGGATAGTAGAACAATTTACAATATTATTTGGATCTATAGATAATTATTTACAAAACAAGACCGAAATAATAGAAGGAGTTATTTCTTTTAAGCCATTAAAATCTAACTTACAACAAGAATTAGAAAAAAATATCCAACACGAAACCGAACAGTTACCTCAATGCTCAGAAACTGAAAGCCAGGAAATTATTTCAAAAATTGCTCAAAAAAATTTAGAATTTGAATTAAAATGTATTCCTAAAAATCAAACTTACGATCAATTTAAAAACTATATATCAAAATTAAATCCAACATTAATAATACTAAAGATCATTCCCGATGAAATCAATTTACAAGTATTCGGAGAAAAAAATTATAAATTACTCAATTTACTAAAGACAGTAAACAATTTTATAAATCAATCACTAATGCTCCTAATTTTTATAAACATCGTAATATTATTAGGAATTGTATTTTTAATCAAAGAACCAAATTTTTTGAAATATCGTTATCTGGCAACTGCAATTTTTATTCCAAGTTTGTTAACTTTAATATTTTCTGTTATTATTTATTCTTTATCAAATTTGATAATTAAAAACTTTATCATCCCAAAAGACTTAACAATACAAACAATCTCACTATTTGTTGACATATTTAAAGTTTTCATAAATAAATTTATCATTTATGCAATGTTTTATTCTGTTTTTCCGTTTATTGTTTCAATTATTCTTTATGTTTATTCGGAAAAACTAAAAAAATCTAATGATTAAGGAGGTGGGTTCTTTGACAACTTCAATAATAAAAATTGACACTAAGGATTTTGATCCTTGCGACTACAAAAACCAAAAAGAAATAAAATTTAAAGGAATCCTAGTAGACAACACTCTATACCTTTTTCCTTGGAATGTTTTGCACAAAGAATATCTCTCAACAAATACAACACTCAATGCAAAAAAAGCCAAAGGCATAAGAATCGTAATATACAATTTCTCGACAAAGTTTAAAATCGATCTATTTGAAAGCTATATAAATCCGGTTGAAGCAAACAACTACGCAGCAATCGAAAAACTCATCAAAAAACAATTTTTTTCTAAACCGTCGCAATCACCTAAGGAACAAAATATGGTGATAGCTCGAATATTAAAATTAGTAAAAAAAATACATCAATACATCAAACCAGCATAAAAAATTTGATTAAATTATTATGTTGGTTTTTTTTATGTTAAGATAATAAAAAGTACTATCATATTTAAATAATTTCATATTTAAGGAATATATATGAAACAAGATAAATGGGAAGAGATCAAGAATACAATTAAAGATAAATTTGAAATTTTAGAAGAAAAAATTGAACCTTTAGAGATGAAAATTGGTGTTGATAAAAAAATAAAAACAGGTAACAAGGAAATTATAGTTTTTATTTCACCAATTGGGAAAATAAAGCTTGAATATATAGTGAAACCTGTGATTATTGATAAAAAAGAATTATATTCAAAAAGAGCGGGTACCTCTGCACGAACAGAATATACTTTTTCTGATACTGAATTTGTTCGTAGAATGGAAGCTTTCAAATATCAGGACTCAAATGATAATTGGCAAAAAATTGATGCAAATTCATTTACTTAATTTTTTTAAACTAAATTAAAGCTCACACAACCTTACCTACCTGCCCACTTCGTGAGGCAAGCCGACCTGTCTGCCGACAAGGCAGGCAAGACAGGCGATCGAGTAATTTCACGAAGTGGAATTAAATTTTATTAATATACTAAAATCTATGATATAATATAATAAATATATTGAAATCATTTAGATAGTACACATATTCTTTGAATATTAATTTATATTATTAATTCATAATAAGGAGGGAATATTATGGACAAACAAACAAAACACACCTTCGCCGAAGTGCTTTTTTCGCTCTCGGTTATTGCCGTAATACTTGCTGCATGGAGTTATTTGTCTGACTCAGCAGTTTGGCTAGCTTCTAGTCAATGGGTTCAAGTAGCAGCAGTTTTAGGTATCTATGCGGTTTACATGGAAGTAAAAGATTCGGTTAAGAAAAAATAAATCAAGAAGCGATTTTCTAAATATTTAATTATGATTTTATCTTATTAATATGTTAAAATTAATATAGGTATGTTTAAATTTGTAAATTATTTAATAATATATATTAAAATCGTAAAATAAAACATTTAATAAATTACATACTACCTTACAACCAAAAAATACAAAACACAATCTTTAATAACATAAGCGAATTATTATACATATGAACGAACAAATAAAAATTTTAGGTATAAAAATTAATGATATTTCATACAGCCAGACAATAGCAAAAATTGATCGGTTTATTGCGTCAAAAGAACCTCATCAAATTATAACTGTCAATCCTGAAATAATTATGCATGCACAAAAAGACAATAATTACAAACAAATTTTAAATAATTCAAATATAAATGTAGCAGATGGTTCAGGAATTATTTGGGCGTCAAAGTACAAAAAACAAAATATTAAACACAAGGTAACAGGTATTGATTTAATATATAAAATTGCAGAAATATCTGAAAAGAAAAAGTATAAAATTTTCCTTTTAGGAGGAAAAAATCGCGTGGCATACTATAGCGCAGAAAAACTTCACCAACAATATCCAAAATTACATATTGTGGGTTTTTTTGAAGGTTTTCCCATTATAAAAGATAATTTAACACAAAAAGAAAATCTAGAAAATCTAAAAATTGTAAACCAAATTATTAAAACAAGGCCAGACATTTTATTAGTTGCCTATGGTGCTCCCAAGCAAGAAAAATTTATTTATAAATATAAAGAAAAGTTGAATATACCTGTTATGATAGGTGTAGGAGGATCATTTGATTTCATTTCAGGTAAAATTAAGCGTGCTCCTAAGTGGATACAAGATTTACATCTAGAATGGCTATATCGAGTCGTTCAACAGCCATCTAGAATCTCAAGAATATTTAATGCAACAATTTTATTTCCATTAAGAGTAATTTTTCAAAAAAAATAACCTATTAACACTTGACTCCTATATAGCTTATTTGGTAAAATAATAATGATCTTATAGACTATGATAGTAATGTAAGTTTAGTATTAAACTTACATTTTTTTATTTCAAAAAAGTAAAAAGAATAATTATGAAAGGGAAATATGAATAACAATTCACCACTTAATATTGCTTTAAATCAACTTTGCGACGAAAAAGGTCTTTCCAAAGAAGTAGTAATTAGCACTATTGAATCTGCTTTAGCTGCTGCTTATAGAAAAGAATACGGAAAACCAAAAGAAATTATTAAGGCAACTTTAAATCCAGAAACTCTAGATTTATCAAAAGTAAAAGTCTCTAGAGTTTTTAGAGTAGTTGAAGATGAAAATTTTGTTGACGAAGCTAATCAGGTAAAATTGTCCGATGCAAAAAAGAAAAATAAAAAAATCTCACCAGACGAAGAAATCACTGAACCGCTACCATACAAAGAAAATTTTGGAAGAATTGCGGCACAAACAGCTAAACAAGTCATTATTCAGCGACTACAAGAAGCAGAAAGAAGTGTTTTATACGAAGAATTCAAAAATAAAGAAAAAAAACTAATAAATGGAATTGTACAACAAATAGAAGGAAGAAATATCATTGTAAATTTAGGTAAAATAAACGGAGTTATGCCTCAAACAGAGCAAATTCCAAACGAACGATATGTAATAGGTCAACGACTTCGAGTTTTTGTTGAAAAAGTAGAAGAAGCTAGTCGTGGGCCAAGAATATTAGTCTCCAGAAGTAAACCAGAATTTATAAGCGAATTATTTAATTTAGAGGTGCCTGAAATTGCAGCAGGTACAGTAAAAATCGACGCAATATCGCGCGAAGCAGGATCAAGAACAAAAATGGCTGTATCAACATCCCAAGAAAGCTTAGACCCAATAGGATCTTGTGTTGGACAAAGAGGAATTAGGGTACAAGCAGTATTAGCAGAAATTGGTAACGAAAAAATTGACATCATTCAATTTGATAAAAATACTGAAAATTTCATCAAAAACGCACTATCACCAGCAAAAATTAACAAAATTGAATTAAATAAAAAAACAAAACAAGCCAAAGTTTATGTAAGTGATGATCAGCTATCTTTAGCGATCGGAAAATCAGGTCAAAATGTTCGTCTTGCATCTAAATTAACCGAATGGGGTATTGATATTGAAAAAATAAATACCAAAGAAAAACAGGATGATACAAAAAATGCAAAAGATACCGACACAAAAACAAAACCAGAAAATACAAAACAAAAAAACAAAAAAAAGAAAAAAACTGTTAAAAAAAATTAATTTTTACTAGTTTACAAATTTAAATATGGAGTAATAAATGTCTGACCCAAAAGATATTTTTAAAAAATTTGGCAAATCCGCAAGGCAGGTTCTAATTACTTCACAAAGAATTGCCCAAAACATGAACTCTGGCATAGGATCAGAACATTTTTTATTAGCTTTAACTGTTTCCTCAGGAAATCTTGCTTACGAAGTTTTAAAAGATAACTCAATAAATCTAGATCAGGTGAAACTAATTCTTAGTTTAAACAATATTAAAACTAATTTACTAACTGGCCTATCAAAAGAAGCAAAAAATATCTTGGTTTTAGCCGCTAAAAAAGCAGAAAATGCCAAAAACTCAACCATAGAAAGCGAACATATTCTATGGGCTATTTTGGAGGATAAAAATTGCAGAGCATATCAAATTATTGAAAGAATTGGCGTAGAAATTAAAGAAATTAAAGAACAAATTGAAGAAATTTTTTATGAAATTGAAGGAGATGATGATCAAACAAACAATAAATTCGGACCACTTGGTCCAATTAGTCCTGATTTTATACATCAAAACCCTGGATTTGAATTTATTTTACCAAATCATAAGCAAGCTTATACTAAAAAAACTAATTCAAAAACACCATATTTAGATCAGTATGGAACGGATTTAACTAAATTAGCCGAAAAAAACAAATTAGAACCAATAATTGGTAGGAAAAATGAATTGACAAGAACAATACAAATACTTTGTCGCAAATCAAAAAACAATCCGGTTTTAATTGGTGAACCAGGTGTTGGTAAAACTTCTATCGTAGAAGGATTAGCACAAAAAATATCATTAGGGCAAGTTCCAACAAAAATTCAAAACAAAAGAATTATTAATCTTGATTTAACTATGGCACTAGCTGGTACAATGTATCGTGGGCAATTTGAAGAAAGAATTAAAAAAATTATTCAAGAAGTTATTAAAAACAAAAATATTATTTTATTCATTGACGAAATTCACACAGTTGTTGGAGCAGGAAATGCAGAAGGATCAATCGATGCAGCGAATATACTAAAACCTTCGTTAAGCAAAGGGCAAATTCACCTAATTGGCTCCACCACGATTGATGAATATTCAAAAAACATTGAAAAAGACAGAGCTCTAGAAAGAAGGTTTCAGATAGTAAAAATTAATGAACCATCAGAAAAAGATACTAAAGAAATATTAAATGGTATAAAGAAAAATTACGAAAAACATCATCAAGTTACGATTACCGATTCAGCTATCGATAGTGCAATTAAAATGTCATCAAGATATATTTCAGAAAGATTTTTGCCAGACAAAGCTATAGATTTAATAGATGAAGCTTCTGCTGCTAAACAAATAAACTCTAAATATAGTTTTCAAAATAAAACTATTGATACCCTTCGAAAAAAATTAAATATCATATCTGAACAAATTGATTCGGCAGTAAAAAAACAACAATATCAAAAAGCAGCTAAACTCAAAATACAAGAAATAAGCTTAAAATCAAAAATCAAAAATACTCAAAATAAAAATTATAAAGACAACCAACTACCAAAAATTACGGATGAAGATATTGCAAAAGTAATATCATTATCAACAGGTATTCCTTATGAAAATCTTATTCAAAGTCAAATATCTCAATTCTCAAAACTTGAACAAAAACTTAATAAAGCAATTATCGGACAAAAAAATGCAATAAATTTAGTAAGCAGCTCTATAAAAAAATCTAAATTAAAACTCTCTGATCCTAATAGGCCTATTGGAACATTTTTATTTTTAGGACCCACAGGAGTTGGGAAAACTGAATTAGCTAAACAAATAGCAAAAAATGTATACACTCATAAAAATTCTCTTATTAAATTAGATATGAGTGAATTTATGGAAAAACATAACATATCACGCCTTCTTGGAGCGCCTCCTGGCTACATAGGTCATGAAAACGAAGGAAAACTAACTCAACAAGTAAGAAATAACCCCTATAGTTTAATTTTATTTGACGAAATCGAAAAAGCACATCCCGAGGTTTTTAACATTTTATTACAAATACTTGAAGATGGTTATTTAACAGACGCCAAAGGCAGATATATTAATTTTCGCAACACAATAATAATTTTAACCTCAAATGTTGGAATTAGTAAAATCTCAGAAAATAGTGAAATCGGATTTAATAGTAATTCACAAAATAATTTAAATAAAAATTTTAAAAAAATTCAAAAAAATATATTATCACAGTTAAACAAAGAATTTAGACCAGAATTATTAAACAGAATCGACAATATTATAATATTTAATCCTCTTGGCAAAAAAGAAATTGAAAAAATAATTGATATTGAAATTGATAAACTAATAAGCAGATTTAAAAATCAATCAATCGATTTAAAAATTTCTGCTAATATTAAAAACTTTATAGCTCAAAAAAGTTACGAACCAAAATTTGGTGCGCGCGAAATTAGAAGAAAAATCGCCCAGTATCTAGAAAATCCAATCTCTAATAAAATCATTGAACTCAAATCAACAAGCAATATTAAAATTTATGTTGATTTAAAAAACAGCAAAACTAAAATTTCGGTTAAATAAATTACAATTATCGTCTTATTGTATTTAAATTTTTATTTTTGTTATATTTATATTAATGAACAATAAAAAATTACTACAAATAACCTCAAAATATTGTGATAAAAAAGAACAGGATTTAATAAAAAAAGCCTATAATTTTGCTTATGATGCTCATAAAAATCAAAAAAGAGCATCAGGAGAATTATTTATTTCTCATCCTTATGAAATAGCTATCAATTTAGCTGAGAATCAATTAGACTCAAATGCAATTTCAGCAGCTCTATTACATGATGTATTGGAAGATACCGATGTTTCATACGAAACTCTGAAAAAAAAGTTTGGATCCGATATTGCAAATTTAGTTGACGGATTAACAAAACTTAAAAAAATTCAAATTAAAAAAAGTTGGTTATTTGTTATTAATCCTATCGAGCAAAATCAAATCAAACAAAAACAATACGAAAATCACCTGGAAAACCTAAGAAAGATGTTTATTGCCATGAGCAAAGATATTAGAATTATTGTTATAAAGCTTGCAGACCGACTTCACAATATGAAAACTTTAGCATCTTTACCAAAAAATAAGCAAATTAAAAAAGCAAAAGAAACTCTTGAAATATATGCACCAATTGCTCATCGATTGGGCATGGGTAAAATCAAAGGAGAACTAGAAGATTTATCGTTTCCCTATGCATATCCTGAAGCATTTAAAAAAATCAAGAAAATTGCTGGTAAAGAATATGAGTTTAAAGAGATATGTTTAGAAAAAGCTCATCAAAAAATCTACTCAGAACTTAAAAAAAATCATATTGATATTATAGAAATTCATGGTCGCAAAAAACATCTATATAGTTTATGGAAAAAATTAAATCAATATCAAGATATTGAAAAAATTTATGATATTGTTGCACTTAGAATTATTGTTAAAAATACAGAAGATTGCTACAAAACACTCGGTATAATTCACCAAATCTGGAAACCCCTTATTGGAAGAATCAAAGATTATATTGCTATGCCCAAACCAAACGGATACCAATCTCTCCACACGACTGTTTTTGGCCCCGATGGAAATATTATTGAAATTCAAATAAGATCCGCCCAAATGCACGAAAAGGCTGAATATGGAATTGCTGCTCACTGGCATTACAAAAAAACAAGCTCACTTCCAGATATTAAAAATAAGCAAGATTTTGCCTGGATTCACGAACTAGGTAAATTTCAAGACAATTTTAAAAACAAAAAAGAATGGTCAGAACTACTTAAACTGGATTTTTTTAAAGATAGAATTTTTACTTTTACGCCTCAAGGCGATATTCATGATTTACCGTTTGGTGCCACTCCGATTGATTTTGCTTATGCTATTCACACAGAAGTAGGAAACACAACTGTTGGAGCAAAAGTAAATTCAAAAATAGTTAAATTAAATTATGTATTAAAAAATGGGGATATTGTAGAAATAATAACATCTAAAAAATCGCAAGGACCAAAAAAAGATTGGTTAAAATTTGTTAAGACCACTAAAGCAAAAGATAAAATTAAATCTAAAGTTGAAAACGGATTTAAATTGCCTTTTATCAAATAAATTGATACAATCAAACCTAAAGCAATATAAGGAAATTATAAAACTTTCACTAAAAAACAAACTAAAATAAGGAAAGATAAATTCATGAACGAAACAATAAAAAGACCCCGTGGCACAAAAGATATCTTACCTCAAGAACAAAATTATTGGCGATACATTGAAAATATAGTAGAAAAAAAATTCTTATCTTTTGATTTTGGAAAAATTACTACTCCTAGCTTTGAACATATTTCATTATTCAATCGTGGAGTAGGTGAAACATCAGACATCGTCCAAAAAGAAATGTTTTTAGTAAAAAAATCAGATATTACTGAATCTGATAATGAGGAAAACTATGTTCTAAGACCTGAAGGCACAGCAGGTATAGTTAGAGCTTATCTAGAAAAAGGAATGCAGGTTTGGCCACAACCTGTTAAACTTTATTACTTTGAACCAATGTTTCGTTATTGTAGGCCCCAAAAAGGAAGATACAGAGAATTTTGGCAATTTGGCTTTGAAATTATCGGGAGTCAAAGCACTCAAACAGATATTTTATCAATAATGTTAATTTGGCAAATATTTAATGATTTAGGACTTAGTGAAAAAGATATTATTATTGATATAAACACAATAGGATGCAAAAATTGTAGAAATAAAATTAACAAATCCTTAGCTCAATACTTTCAAAAATACCAAAAAAATCTTTGTCCAACATGCCAATCAAGATTTTTAAAAAACCCTCTTAGGATTTTAGATTGCAAGGAAACAAAATGTCAGAAAATAATTTCAAGTGCTCCACAAATTATTGATTCTGTTTGTAAAAACTGCAAATTAGATTTTAAGCAAGTTTTGGAAGGACTTGATGAACTAAATATCCCTTACGATTTAAATCCAAAATTAGTCAGAGGACTAGATTACTATACAAAAACTACTTTTGAAGTACGAGATTTAAAAGATAAAACCAGACAATCTTCTTTAGGTGGTGGTGGTAGATACGATGATCTTGTGGAACAATTTGGAGGTAATAACACCCCAGCTATAGGATTTGCTGCCGGTATAGAAAGAATAGTGAACATACTAATAGAAAAACAAACTAAAATTTCAACATGCCAAAAATCAGAAATTTATGTCATCCAAATAGGTGATAAAGCAGAAAAAAAAGCATTAAAACTTATATACGATTTAAGCAACAAAGGATTTAATGTAAACTGCACTATGGGAAAAACTAGCTTAAAATCACAATTAAAATCAGCAAACAAATCTGGCGCAAAACTAGCATTAATTTTAGGACAAAGAGAAATATTTGACAAATCAATAATTGTTAGAGATATGCAAGATTCCTCGCAAGAATCAATCCCATTTAGCAAAGTAGAAGAACTAATATATAGAAAACTTAGAAGTTAATATTATGAATAGATTTCCAGTTTATACTGTATGTGATGATATACGGTCGCTTTATAATGTTGGAGCGATTTTTAGAACTTCTGATGCGGCAAATATTAAAAAATTATATCTATGTGGAATTACCGGATACCCAAAAGAAAACGACCCAACATGGACACAAACTACAAAAATTAAGAAAACCGCACTAGGAGCTGAAAAAACAGTACCCTGGCAATATATTAAAAATGCAAAACGCAAAGTGCAAAATTTAAAACAAAAAGGCATAAAAATTTATGCTTTAGAAAATACTTCAAATGCCAAATTATACGATCGTGTAAAGTATAAATTTCCTTGTGCGTTAGTTTTGGGACACGAAACCAAGGGTGTATCAAATAACATTATTAAACTTGCAGATGAAGTTATTAAAATTCCAATGTATGGCACGAAAACTTCTTTAAATGTTGAGGCTGCTTATGCAATTGCAGTTTATGAAATTTTAAAGCAAAAAAAATAAGCGGCATAATCTAACTTATTGCCGCTTAAATTAATAAATACTTAAATACTAATTTCAAAGTACTTTCAATGGAATAGATCTAATTGCTGACTAAAATTTATTTAGTAAATTTTTGAGAAATTTTCTTGATAGGTTCAAAAAGTTGGTTTAAATTATTTTATTCTTTTTATTTTCAATTATCTGCATCCATGTTGCACACAGAACCGCAAGGTTCGCAGACGGCATTTTTACAGTCGCAATCTCTTTGATTTTTTTACCGGTTTCATCGACCAATGAAAAAATCATTTCACAGTAGTTTCTGTCATTTGTTTCACAAAAATCAATCATGATTTCTGCTTTAGCATTTATAACCTTAATAAGATCACAAATTAAATCCAGTAAATTAACCGGTAATGTAATTTTAGCATCAGTTAATGTTATATTTCCAATAATTTCACCTTTTTCCATAGAAACTCCTCCATTTATCTAAATTTTAAAGAACTTACTTTTGAAGCTTTTTAATATATCAGATATTTTAATTTAAATCAAAATAATAAGCGGAGTAGACCTTTTGACTCCGCTTATATATCATAATTTTAATCAGGTAAGATGTTATATTTTTTTAAAAACAACTCGCCATTTTCCAGATTTCGTACCAACTCTTTTGTTTATAAGATCACCGTACTTTTCCATATATTCTGGTGATAATTTATTCTCAGTTCTCAGATGAGTTCTGTGTGAAATCTCAACTATCTCAAATCCTGTCTTCTTGGCAAGATTTTTGAGCTCGTCTTCAGAATAACAATGCTTGATTATTCCTTTGCGAGAACCTTCGGCTATCTGATAAGTTTTACCATCTTCAGAGACATTGTGATGATTTGTATGCTCGGAAAACCTGTCAGAATTTACCCTAGCCAGGAACAGTCCGCCTGGAACTAAAATTCTTCCAACTTCTTGCCAAACCGTCTGGGCTTCTTCTGGCCCGTTTACAAATTGGAGAGTATTGATAGCAAAAATTGCAACGCAACTTTTTGTTTTAAGTCCGCTTTTTTTCCAGTCGCCATGTATTAATTCAACATTCGGCCAAGCATTTTCTTCAACTTTCTTTTGGCATCGCTCGATTGCCACTGAATTAAAGTCGATTCCAATTATTTGTGCGTATCCGGTTTCAGCGTAAGAAGGAAGATTCCTTCCTGGACCTATCCCGAATACTGCGATCTGGCCTCCGAGTTCTTTGATGTAATCACCAAACTCCAAATTCCAGTCGCAAACGATTTTTGCTGGTTTTTTACCTTCATATTTACCAGCAAGATACTCTTCGTCAAATCTTTTTGATTGACAACCATTTCCTCTGTTTTCCATACTTTTTCCCTCCTTGATAATTTTCTCATTTATTTAAGCAGTTGAGATTCTGCTTTTTCAACTCATTTTATTTAGTTTTCAATGTACTTGCGCACTTAAATATTTTTTTCAAATACACAAAAAAAGCCGTCCCAGTTTGGGACGGCTTTTTTTGAGCACTTCTTACACAAATTTTTCTACGCTTAAACTTTAATTTATGTAAATTGATATTCATATTAATCGAAATATAGCATAAAAATAGGTCTTTGTCAACTGTGGATAATTATTTTATTGACAAATTCGGTATTTGTTCGGTAAAATGAATATAGCTATTAAAGCTTCTGCTACCTTACCTGTCTGCCCGCTTCGCGAGGCAAGCCGACCTGTCTGCCGACCTGTCTGCCGGACAAGGCAGGCAATCGGGGGATTACACAAAAAGGGATTAAAAACAGATAAATTAATATTAATTTAAATTAATTATGAAATCACTCACAAAAAGACAATCGGAAATATTAAAATTCGTTCGTAGTTTTGCATTAGAAAACGATTATTCTCCTAGCTATAGAGAAATAGCTCAGTATTTTAATTTTTCATCTGTTGCAACAGTTGCAGAACACATTAATACATTAAAAAATAAAGGTTACTTAGAGACAGAACCAACCAAAGCAAGATCTATCCAAATTTCCAATGAAGACAACATTCAAGATTCAGTCGTCAGATTAATGGGTCTAATTGCTGCTGGCAGACCAATAGACGCAAAAGATGGCTCAAATACCATAGAAATCCCTAAAGATATGATGGGGGAAGATGTATACGCTTTACAAGTTAAGGGCGATTCAATGGTAACAGATGGAATTTTAAATGGAGATTATATTGTTATTAAAAAAACAAATCAACCAAACAATGGTGACATTGTTGTTGCTCTTCTAGACAATAATTATGCAACACTAAAAAGATTTTATAAAGAAAAAAATCGGGTGAGATTACAACCAGCAAGTCCAAGACACGCACCAATTTATGCAAAAAATGTTACAATTCAAGGAGTTGTTAAGGGAGTAATAAGAAAATTTAGAACAAACTAATAAAACAATGAAACTAATAATATGATAATAATCGACGGACACAATTTAATAGGGGCATTTGATTACTTAAATTTTGAAGATAAAAATGTGTATGAAAAAATATTTAACAAAATTCATAAATACAGTATCTTGTATAATACAAAAATAATTTTAGTATTTGACGGATTTAAACCAGAAAATTTCAGTTTTTCTAAAAAAAACAAAAATATTCATGTTATTTTTTCTGACGATCAAGAAGCTGATGAGATAATTATTATGCTGTGTGAAAAATTTTCTCATGCAAGAGATACTGTTGTTGTCTCTTCCGATAATAAAATAATTAACATTGTTAAAAAAAACAAACTTATTTCAAAAAATTGTAAGTTTTTTGCCTCAAATTTAATAAATGCAGAAGATATCACCAATCATGCCACAAAAGAATCTGAATATCTAAATCCACTAGAAACAGAAAAATGGCTTAAATATTTTAGAAAAAAATAAACCACAAAGCAAAATTTGACTCTGTGGTTTTTGGTTTGATTTTAGTTAGGCATGCATAAATTGCATACTTTCAGGAGCTTCACGCCATGAGTTTTCAACAGTGTCTGAAAAATTTTCTGTGTCATCTTGAGAAATTTTTATTTCTGTTTTTTTTCCTTGAAATTCAATTGTCAAAAAACATCCGTCAGGATTTTCTTGATCGATATCGCAGTTTTGCTCGTTTTCTGGATTTGTCATTATCTGACTTCTTGTGCTAACCTTCATAATACCTGCAGAACTCACTATTTTACAATGATTATTTTTGGTTATTTCTTCCGTAATTTGAACAGAAAAACTTTGTAAAACCATTTAATTCACCTCCTTTTATTTTTTCAACCGCTTTCAAACAATATATTTTAAAAAATCAATTAAATATGATTTTATTAAAAATATAACAATCATCAAAATTTGTCAAAAAAAGTTATTTATTAATAAAAATTTTTTTTATTTAAATAAAATATGATACAATACTATTAAGAACAAGGAGGGTTTAGTGGTAAAATCTTTTGATATTGGACCATCTAGGCCAAAAAAAAGAAAAAAAAATAACTCTATTAAGCCAAAAAGAGGATCAAGCTCTTGGCTTTCTTGGATATTTTTACTAATTGTAATCATTATTGCTTCGTCTTTTTTAACATCAAAAAATACTAATGAAAACGAACCCCCTCAAAGCAGCATTGACAATGAAATTCTTGCACAAAAAGTTGAAAATGAAGAGAAAAGCAAAACAACTCCTCAGGTCAATTCAGAACAGGAGTCACCAAATACCCCCAACAAAGATTTACAGAACTCTTTATCAGAAATAAAGCAAGAAGACATAGAAAAAAAGACAGAAAACATTGAAAACAACACCCTTGAATCTATCAACAAACTCGAGCTTAAAATCAAAATACTAAATGGCACGGGCGAAGCCAAACAGGCCGCAAAAGCTAAAAATGAATTAGAGAAAAAAGGCTATATTATTGCTATAATAGATACAGCAAAAAATATATACAATACATCGCATATTTATTACGCTGATTCACACTTCGAATCCAGCAAAAAAATTCAACAAGATTTGAACATTAATGCAAAACTAGAACAAAACAAAAACATTACAACAAATTTTGATTTGGTCATTGTTTTAGGGAAAAACTATACAAAATAAAATAACTATAATTGTAAAATGTTTATAAATGTAAATGTAAAAGTAAATTCACAAACATCGAAAATTATTATTAAAAATAATATTTATATAATTTATACGAAAAAACCAGCAATTAAAAACCAAGCAAATCTTGAACTAATTGATATTTTAGCTAATTATTTTCAAACACCTAAAAAAAATATTTTAATTAAAAGAGGGGCAAAAAATAAGAATAAAATCATTGAAATTAAAAATTATAATTTATTCAAAAATAAATTATGTTAACTACTATAGTAAATATACTACTTAAATTACAATAATCTATTAATACAACTTAACTACTTTCGCCAAACATAATCTATCAACACAACAAATTATTTATTTGCCATCTTGATTTAAATAAATAAAAATTTATAATCAATACAAATACCCATAATATAACCCAATATTTTTAATTAGCACTGGAAATGATGACTAGCTTCTTGGACACTTTGAAGTTTTTAAGTGATAAAAAAAATGGTACAGTGGGGTTTAGAAAGGAACCACAATGTACCAGCACAATTATCTCTTAAGATGCAAGCTTTTGCAACTCTTTAATAAATACAACTTATGGCGTAAGCTAGCAAAGAAAAAGAAATTAACAACTAAAGCCAGGATAAGATTAGAATGGATAATATTCTATTATACCTTA
>Ga0334883_1003327_pt1 | contig 17521 bp, 10 predicted proteins | sample GraSluR1_MG_6_FD_207230 | JGI IMG/M metagenome (GOLD analysis project Ga0334883, IMG submission 207230) | Sludge microbial communities from methane-producing bioreactor in Wageningen University, Netherlands - Granular Sludge_09_05-R1 | ecosystem: Engineered > Bioreactor > Anaerobic >... | reverse complement strand
CGCGGGACTGGATCCGCGCCCGCATCGGCGCGCCGTCCGGCGAGATCGAGGACACGCTCTGGCTGCTCGGCCCGCCCCCCACGGCGCTCGAGCTGCCGCCGCGACTCGCCTGGCGCTACTGGCAAGATCGCGGGCAGCTGCATGCCCAGGCCGGCGACCGCTACCACGCAACCCGTTGTTTCGAGCGGGCCGCTTACTTCCGGCCGTACCTGGCGTTCTTCCCCCTGCGCGGTTCGACCGGACCGTCGCGCCTGGGACCAGCCGACGTCTTGCATCCGTTCTTCACCGGGTACGACCGGTTCTTCCTCTGCGGCGACCTCGACGCTTACCAGCAGCGACTGCAGACCGCAGCGGCCGCGCGACCGTGACCGTCAGTTCGCGGCGAGTCATCTCGCGCCGCCACCGTCACGCCGAGGTAGACAGACTCGAGCGCGGGCGGCATACTGCGCACTCGGGACCGCGGCCGCCGCTGCGGGCACGCCCGCGACGCGGCCGCTGGCGCAAGGTCTCGCTGAGCGTCCGGGGAACTAGCCCGGCGACCGTTTCCGGAGGTCTTTCGGTATGATGCACCGCTTTCTTGTCGCGGCCGGCCTGCTCGCCGCCATCGCCTGGTTGGCCGGCGCCGGTGCGGCCGCAAGTCAGGACATCATCCTCGACAAGCTCCGCGCCGACTTGACCGTGCGCGTGATCAATGCGACGACCAATCAGCCCGCCCGCGCCGAGCGCGTCTTGATCCGCGAACCAGGCGCCGTCATGACGACCGTGGCCGAGGGATTCCACGTCGACGGCGCGATCACGTTTCCCCAGGTCGAGATCTACAACTACAAGCCCTACATCGTGTCGACCTGGGTCGATGGCGTGGACTACCATGTCGAGCACCGGGGCCAAGCGTTCCTGGACGGCGAGGCTGCCACCGTCTATGCATTCGAGCTGAGCGCCGATCCGGCGGGGCTCGTGGTCACCGGCCTGAACGTGCTGGTGCGGCGGCGCGAAGAGGCGTACTCCCTCGAGTACGTCCTGCAGGTCGACAACCAGACCCGGCCGCAACGCACGCTGACTGCGGCGTCGCTGCCGGTTCAATTGGCCCTGCCGGCCGGCATCGAGCAGGTCGACGTCCAGGTCAGCCGCGGCCCCGATCCCTTGACCGCCCGCTTGCAGCCGACCGCCACGTGCCTGCACGGCGTGCCCGTCGCCTTGCCGCCCGGCCCCGCGCGCGTCGCCGTCCGCGGCGTGGTCAACGGCGATCGCCTCGAATTCAACGTGGGCCTGAACTTGGCGGCGGACACCTGGAGCCTGCTGGTCTGGCCGGCTGAACTCGAGGTCGGCAGTTTCGATCTGGATCGCGATCGCGAAAACCGCTACAGCGAATTCGACCGTTGGATCGGACGGCCACTGACGGCGGGCCAGCAGGTCCGCGTCACGGTCGATTTGCCGCACGCGATCGCCACGGCCACCGATACGATCGGACCGGCGCAGCCGCGGCGACCAACGACGGCGCGGGTACCCCAGCAACGGCGCTTTCCGTGGCTGACGGTGGTCAGCGCGGTCGTGCTGCTGGGCGCCTACGTCTTCTGGCGCCGGTCTCGCTAGCGCGGCATTCTGAAACTTGATTTTCGCCGTGCACATCTATTTCAAACACTTATAATCTTGTTTGATCTTGCGGGCGCCGTTCTGACCGCCTGGTCGCCGTAGCCCTCCCAGCTCCATGGACCTCAGTAAACGAGGTGAATCATGCATCGTCCCGTCATCTTGCAACTCGCCGTTCTCGGCTTGTTGATCGTCGCGCTGCCCGCGGCGGCTTCGGTCGAACCCACGGCGGCCCGATATCCCGCGCTGCCGCTCTCGGCGGTGGCGCGCCTCGAGCTCGCGGCCGTCGACATCGACGCAGCCGCACGCGAGGACGAGATCCGAGCGCGCGACGGTGAGCCGGCGCGTTTTGCGATCGCGGAGCGTATCTCGCTCACCCCGGAAACCGACGGCACCTGGGAAGTGCTGTCCGACCCGCGCTTTCTTCTCTGGCGCCTGCGGATCCACGCACCAGGCTGTCTGTCGCTGAATGTGGGATTCGAACGTTTTCAGTTGCCCAAAGGAGCCCGCCTGGTGATCCACCCCGCCGGCGGCACCGAGTTGGCGCGAGAATACACCGAGCGTGACCACCAGCCGCATGGCCAGCTCTGGACGCCGGTGATCATCGGCGACGAACTGGTGATCGAGCTGACCCTGCCCGCCGCCAGCCGCGGCGATTATGCGCTGGAGCTCGTGCATATCGGCAAGGGCTACCGCTTCTTCGGCGAGGATAGCAGCCAGAAATCCGGCTGGTGCAACATCGACATCGTCTGCCCCGAAGGCGATCCCTGGCGGGACGAGATCAACAGCGTCGCCGTCTATACGCTCAACGGTTGGTGGACGTGCACCGGCGTGATGGTCAACAATACCGCCGAAGACGGAACGCCGTACTTTCTCTCGGCCAATCATTGCGGTATCAGCGCCAGCAACGCCGCTTCCATGGTCGTCTACTGGAACTACCAGAGCCCGGTCTGCGGCCAGTTGAGCGGCGGATCGCTGGCCGACAATCAGAGCGGAGCGATTTTTCGCGCCGCGTACAGCACGAGCGACTTCAGCCTGGTCGAGCTGACGGCTCTGCCCGATCCGCAATGGAACGTAACTTATTCCGGTTGGGACCGCAGCAACGCCGACCCGACGTGGGCGGTCGCAATCCACCACCCCAGCACAGACGAGAAAGCGATCAGCTTCGAGTACGACCCCACGTTCACCACGAGCTACCTGGGCACGACCTCCCCGGGCAACGGTTCGCACATCAGGGTCGTCGACTGGGACCTGGGGACCACCGAACCGGGCTCGAGCGGTTCGCCGCTCTACAACCAGAACAAGCACATTGTCGGACAGTTGCACGGGGGCTATGCCGCCTGCGGCAACGATCTGAGCGACTGGTACGGACGTATTTCGGTCAGCTGGGCTGGCGGCGGCGCCAACAACAACCGACTGAGCAACTGGCTCGATCCGCTCGGTCAGGCACCCGTGTCCTTGGACCTCTATAATCCCAACGCCACCGGCCTCGGGGTAACGCCGTTCACGGCCTTCGCCGCGCAGGGTGAACCGGGTGGACCGTTCACACCGGCCAGCGCGCAGTACGTTTTGGAAAATCGCGGCAGCACCGACCTGCTGTATTCCGTGACGGCCGACCAGACCTGGCTCGCAGTCACCGGCGGCGCTGGCAACCTTGCCCCCGGCGCCAGCGCGGTCGTCACGGTGGCCATCGCCTCGGCTGCGGAATCTCTACCGGTCGGCCTTTACGGCGGCCAGATCGCCTTCACCAATCTGACCAGCGGCGACGGCAATACGACGCGGCAGGCCAGCCTGCAAGTGGGTTCGGAAACGACGATCTACCACTGGAACCTGGATACTGATCCCGGTTGGACGCGCGACGGCCTGTGGGCATTCGGCCAACCGACCGGCCAGGGCGGCCAGTACGGCAATCCCGATCCGACCTCCGGATACACTGGCTTGAACGTCCTCGGCTACAATCTCGACGGCGACTACGAGAACGATCTGCCCGAGCGCAATCTGACCACGCATGGCATCGACTGCACGAACCTGCAGGCGGTCAAACTGCGTTTCCGCCGCTGGCTCGGCGTCGAGCAACCGAACTACGACCACGCTTATCTACGGGTCAGCACCAACGGCACCTCCTGGACCACGATCTGGGAAAACGGCTCTGAGATCACGGACGCGAGTTGGCAGCTCGTCGAGTACGACCTCAGCGCCCATGCCGACGGACAACCTACGGTCTACTTGCGCTGGGTCATGGGCACGACCGACAGCAGCTGGCGTTACTGCGGCTGGAACCTCGACGACATCGAGATTCGCGCGCTGCAGTCGACGGCCACGAGCGCGCCGCCAACGCCGGTGACATTGACGGCGTTACTTGGCGCCTCCCCCAATCCGTTCAACCCCAGCACCGACGTCAGATACTCCCTGGCTCGTAATTCCGAGGTTCGTATGACCGTCCACGACGCTCGCGGCCGTCTGCTGAAGACGCTTGTGGACGGCATGGTGCCTGCCGGTGCGCAAACCGCCCGCTGGGACGGAACCGACCAGTCCGGCCGACGTCTCGGCAGCGGCATCTACTTCGCGCGCCTGCGCGCCGACGGCGTCTCGGCGACCGTCAAGTTGATGCTCGTCAAATGAGCTTGACCCGGCGCACCCTGCCGCGGTTCTGGACGAGGTCGTCTTCCGGGAAGACGACCTCGTCTTTACAGATCCTACGTCGACACGTTACGATGCGCCCCGGTGCTCGCGGCCGGACCGACGGCCGCCGTTGGACGTGAACCGAAGGACGCCGATGCAGATTCGCAAGCTGGCGCTCGCCGGGATTGGATTGCTGGCGGTCGGCATCATCGCACTCGTTGTGGCCGGTCGCGCGCAGCGAGGCGGTCCCGGCGATCGACCCCAACTGGCTGCGGCGGAGCGGCCGCATTTCGCCCCCGCCGAGCTCGATAGCTTCCTCGACGCGTACAACCTCACGTACCGCCGCCTGTGGACCATGGCGGCCAATGCCGCCTGGAACGCGGCCATCGACATCTCGGTCGCCAACAGCGACGCGGCCGTCGCAGCAGCCGAGGCGCTGGCCGAATTCACCGGCAGCCGCCAGGTCATCGACCGGTTACAGGCGCTGCGGCAGGCCGCCGGGCTCAGCGAGCGCCAGCACCGCCAGCTCGAGAAGGCCTGGGAGCTGGCCGCCCGCCGCCCCGGCACGATCCCGGCCACGGTCCGCAAGCTGATCCAGCTCGAGGCGCGGCAGACCGCCGCCTGGCACGCCCACCGATTCCGGCTCGAGGTGCCCGGGCGCGAATCCCGCGACGTCTCGCCCGCCGACCTCGACCGTCTGCTGCGCGACAGCCGCGATCCGGCGGTGCGCCGCGCGATCTGGGAGTGCGGGCAAACCGTGGGCGTGGCCATGAAGGACGGCCTGGCCGAGCTGCAAACCCTGCGCAACGCGGTCGCGCGCGCCATGGGCTACACGTCTTTCTTTCACCTGGTGAGCGCCGACTACGGATTGAACAGCCGCGAGATGCTGCTGCTCATGGACGACCTGCACGAGGGCCTGCTGCCGCTCTACGAGCAGTTGCAGGCCTGGGTCGGCCATGAGCTGGCCGAGCGCTACGGCCAGGCCCGGGCGCCGCGCCTGCTGCCGGCGCACTGGTTGAACGACCGCCGGGGCAGCCGCTGGCCGGACGTCGTCTCGGCCGCCGACCTCGACGGCAACTTGCGCCAAGTGACGCCGCAGTGGATCGTCGAGCAAGGGGAACGGTTCTATCGCAGCCTCGGGTTCGATCCGCTCCCCGTGACGTTCTGGGGCCGCAGCGACCTCTTTCCGCTGCCGGCCGACGCCAACCGGCGCAAGAGCGGCGAGTCCGCGATCTGGCATCTCGACCTGGACCAGGACGTGCGCGCGTTGCTGAGCGTCGGCAACGACTTCCACTGGTTCCAGACCGTTCACCAGGAGTTGGGCCGGGTCTACTACTGCCTGGCGTATGCCCGACCCGAGCTGCCGCCGTTGTTGCGCCAGGGCGCCAATCGCTGCTTCCCGCCCGCCGTCGGCGCGCTAGGAGCGCTCGCCAGCACGCGTGCGCTGTACCTGAGCGAGGTCGGCATCCTCGAGCCGGAACAGGCGCCGGAACGGATCCGCTGGTTGTTGAGCCAGGCGTTGACCGGGCCGGTGGTGTTGTTGCCGTTCGCCTGCGGCACGGTCGCGCACTGGGAGCACGATTTCTACGAAGGCGAACTGCCGCGGCACCTCTTCAACGAGCGCTGGTGGCAGTACGCCGCGACGTTCCAGGGGGTGGCGCCGCCGGCGGCGCGCGGCGAGGACCACTGCGATGCCGCCGCGCTGGCTGTCATCAGCGAACAGCCGGCCTGGTACCTGGACCGCGCCCTCAGCCACGTCGTCGCGCATCAATTGCACCGCTACATTTGCACGCAGATCCTGCGGCAGAACGTGCACGACGCGAACTACTACGGCAACCGCCAGGTCGGCATCTACCTGGAGGCGCTCATGGCCGCCGGCGCGAGCCGCGACTGGAACCAACTCCTGCGCGAGACCACGGGCGAACCCTTGAGCGCCTCGGCCATGCTCGACTACTACGAGCCTCTGCTCGCCTGGCTGCGCGAGCAGAACCGGGGCCGCGCGGTCGGCTGGCGCTGACCGGCGCTCAGGCCAACGGCGACCGCGACCGCGCCTCGGCCTGGATGTGACGGCCCGTCTCCCAGTCGTGGGTCGACCCGTGGAGACTGTGCGGGATCACGAAGATCGCAAACGTGATCAAGCTGGCGAGGACGACCCACCAGCGCCGCCCCCGGCGCAGTTGCCACGCGGCCACGCCCCAGGCGAGCACCGCGACGGCGAGCTTGTTGTCGGTGAGGTCCTCGCCGACGGGCCAGCCGGTCCAGTAGGCGTCGAAGGCGTACTTCTGCACGACCGGTCCCAAGAGCAACCCGCCCCCGCCGAGGCAGACCAAGGTCGCTGCAACCAGCGGCGCCAGTCGCGGGCCGCGGTTCAACGCCTCCAGCCCGGTCCGCAGGCTCAGCAGCATGCCCAGGAACATCGCCGCCACGTGCACCGCCAGGACGGCACCGGGCACCGCCCCCTTGAAGCGCAGCCGCGCCGATCGAGTGATCGTGCTGCCCAGGCCGTCGGTGATCTCCACGTTGTACTCGATCCGCGCGGCTTTCATCGTCTGGGCAGGAAGTTCGCCCACGAGACGGTCCCCAGCGCGCCGCAAGGCAACCGTCTGCCAGGGATGGTCGCCGGGCCAGCGCCGCCAGCGCACCTCGCCCACGAGTCCCGCGCCGGCCTGCAGACTGATCGGCACGCCCGCGCCGACCGTCTGCGAGCGCAGCAGCCGGCCCGTGATCTCCTGGCCCGCGACCGAGTCACGAACCCGGATCGGATGCGTCGGCCCGGAGAGCCGCTGCCAGACCGCGCTGCCCAAGGTCACGAGCAGCGCGATCGCCCACAGCACCAGACTCCGCTTCAACGCTGCGACCTCCTTCAGCGCGTGAACGCGAAGGTGCAGGGCAAGGCGGCAATGATCGGCGAACTCCGCAGCGCCTCAGGCGCGAGAACATCGCCGATCATCGCCGCCTTGCCCTGCACCGATCGCCTCAGGCGCTGTACTGCTTGATCGCCCGATCCAGTTTGGGCAGCAGCACGAAGATGAACAGGGCGACGGCCAGGGTCGCCAGCGCCAGCACGAAGAACATGCCGGCGGTGGGCGCCAGACCGCTGATGAATCCGGACAGCTTATTGCCGACCGCGGTCGACAGGAACCAGCCGCCCATCATCAAGCCCACGTAGCGCCGCGGCGCCAGCTTGGTCACCAGGCTCAGTCCCATCGGCGACAGGCACAGCTCGCCGAAGGTGATCACCAGGTAGTAGATGAGCAGCCACATCACCGAGACCTTGATGGCCCCGTTGCCGCCGACCTTGGCCGACCAGACCATGATCAAGAGCGAGATCGTGGTCAGGATCAGACCGATGAAAATCTTGCGGGCCGTCGAAACCGGCCGGCCGCGCGCGGCCAGCCGTCCGAACAACAACACGACCACCGGCGTCAAGAGCACCACGAACACCGGATTGAACAGCGCCGTGATCATTTCGGCGTTGACCAAACCAAGGAACCGGCCCGGCGCGAGCCGCGCCGGGCTCGCTTGCTGATAAACCGCGGCGAAGGTCGCCTCGCTGACCAGCAGGGCCGGCACCAGCGTGTCGTCGACCTCGCGCAGAAAGATCACCTCGCCGATCGCCGAGGCGGTCTCCGGCACGACGCGCACCGTCGTCACGGTGACGCCATGCGCGTCGGACGCCGTCGAGACCCGCAGGTTCTCGTCGGGGTAGACCCGGCTCGCAAGGAACCCCCAGCCCGGCGCCACGACCGCCGTCCCGGGCGCCGCGGTCGTCACCAGGCCGTCTTGCACGAGCTGCGCCACCGCGGTCTCGCTCACCCGGCGGGCACCGAACATCGCTTCCACGTCGGAGCTGACCGTGACCAGGGTTCGCTCGTCCGGACGCGGCACGTCCGGCGCCGCGTTGCCGAAGTAGCCGGGCATGGCCTGTTGGCTATAGGGACCGATGGCCAGGGCCGGCACCTGACGGTTGGTCTGGTGCTCGGCGTAGATGGTCATCAAGCCGCCCGAGAGGTGCAGGATCATGAAGAACGTGCCGCCGGCCACGAAGACCGGGATCAGGGCCCCGAGTCCCGCCTTCTCGGCCGGCTTGGCCTTCAGCCAGAGCGTCAGGAAGTACCCCATGATGGGCAGCATGCCGACCAGGAAGGCGAAGGTCACCGCGCCGATAGTCCGTTGCACGAAGTCCCAGCGTTCGCCGACCAGGTAACCGAGGGCGCCGCAGAGCGCCGCCGGCACCAGGATGCGCACGACGATCTGGCCGAACGTGATGTCCTCGGGATCGGGTTGCGAATGGCGATCCGCCCGTTCGAGCTTGCGCCAGTTCGAGCTGAGGACGATCAGACCGATCAACAGGCCCACGCCCGCCGCGATGAACGCCATGTTGAAGCTGAACAGGTTGCGCAGGGGGGCCGAGAGCAGGGCCGACGCCGCGGCGCCGATGTTGATACCCATGTAGAAGATGTTGAAGCCCGCGTCGCGTTTGGCGTCGCCCGGTTCATAGAGATTGCCGACCATGGCCGAGATGTTCGGTTTGAACAGACCGTTGCCCAGGCACAGAAGCGTCAAGCCGGCGTACAGGGTCGTCAAGCTGCGCACGCCGAGCAGGAACAGGCCGCTCGCCATCAGCAGGCCGCCGATGAACACCGCGCGCCGAAACCCCAGGAAGCGGTCGGCGATCATGCCGCCCAGAAACGGCGTGAAATACACGAAGGCCATGTACGTGCCGTAGATCTCCACCGCCTGACGCAGCGGCAAACCGAGTCCGCCGCGCTCGGTGTCGGTGGTATAGAGCACGAGGATGCCGAGCATCAGGTAGAAGGCGAGACGTTCCCACATCTCCGTGAAAAACAGCGGGTAAAGACCCTTCGGGTGACCTTGTTTGCTCACGACGACCTTCTTGGTAAGGGTGGCTCGCAGCGAATACGCGAAATCTCGTCGCAATCTACCATCCGAGCCGCCGGACAGGCAAGCATTCGGTTTTAGCTGCCACGGTCGCGCCCGGTCGCGCGCGCGACCCCCGGCACACCCGGGTCAGAGGGCGGCCGCGGCGATACCGGTAAAGACCTCGGTCAAATCGTCCAGCCTCAATGCGGCCAGGGAGTCGAGCGGCGTCGGTCCGCGGTTGACGATCACCAGGCGGCCTCCGTGGTGGTGGGTCACCAGAGGGATCTGCGCCGCCGGCTGCACCAGCAGGGTCGACCCCAGGACCAACATCAGGTCGGCGGCCGCCGCCAGTTTCCAGGCTTCCTCGAACGCGCCCGCGGGCAGCGGCTCGCCGAAAAACGTGATGTCCGGCTTGACGACCGCACCGCACTCGACGCAGGTCGGGACCTCCCCCGCCTGGACCTGCGTGCGCGCCCAGGCGAACGGATACGACCGCCCGCAGTCCAGGCAACTGTGCGTCGCCGGACTGCCGTGCAACTCGATCACGCGGCGCGACCCCGCCCGCTGGTGCAGCATGTCGATGTTCTGCGTGACGACCGCCGCCACCCGTCCTGCTTGTTCCAGGCGCGCGCACTCGCGATGGACCAGGCTCGGCTCATGGTCGACCAGACCGTAAACCAGGTCGCGGCCGTGCGTGTAGAAGAAGACGGGCTCGCGCCGGAACATCGCGATGTCGAAGACCAGGTTGCCGTCGATCCGCTTGTTCAATCCGTGCTCGCCGCGAAAATCCGGCAGTCCCGAGAGCGTCGACACCCCGGCGCCGGTAAAGACGACCGTGCACCGGCTGGCGCGCAGAAGATCGAGCAACGCATCCATCGCTCTAATGTAGGCAACCGGCCGCCAAGGCCGAAGCGGAATTGGCCGGGCCGGCAGGAATTGCCGCCCGGCGCACCGAGCCGGCGGCGGACGCGGCCAGCTGAGAATTCGCCGCCCGATCGACCAGTTCTTGCATAAATCATTTTATGGCAGCATTTAAAGTCTCCTGTGCTACTAAATAACATGAAGTCGAAAAACCAGCGCGCATGGCACAGCGCCTGCAGCGGTTCGGGCGAGGTCTCGACCAAGGACCATCAACCGGGGCGGTCGCGCTGTATGCGCATCAGGTCCGCTATCGTGGCCGGTTCCGCCGGGCTAGCAGGCATCGCCCTGGCTGTCGGTGCCGTCTGCTTGCTGACCCAGGCGCGCTGGGCCGCCGGCCCGCTCGCGGCGGCCGACCACGGTCTGCGAACCCTGGCGCAGCTGGACGACCTCGAGCGCGCCGGCGGTCGCGTCGTGACATCCACGGACCGTTATCACCGGTCGCTCGACCGCGCCGACGGCGCGATCGCGGCGGCCGCACTGGCCACGGCCGAGCGCCAACTCGGGGATCTTACGCGCAGCCTCGACAACGCCGCGGCCGACAGTCTGATCGACGCACTGCGCCAATTGCAGTCATTCCTGTCCGGCAGCGAGGCCGCCGAGGCTGCGTTCACGGCCGGCAGCAGCCTGGCCGACAGCGCCGCCGCGGCGTGCCGCGGCCGGCTCCAGGCGGCGCTCGCGGCGCAAGCCCAGCATCAGCGGGTCTTGAACAGCCGCGACGGATTGGATTTCCGGACTCGCACAACCGTCTCCGATCGCCTTTTCGCCTGCGCCCAGGCCGTGCATCTGTTGCAGGACATGGAAGCCGCGCGCCGCGGCGCGCGGCATTTTCCGGCGGCCGCGCTGTTCGACGAGGTCCGCAACGTTGAGCGCCGGATCCGCGACCTGCTCGAGCCCTGGACCGCGGCCGGCGACCTCGTCGCCACGGAGTTGAGCGGCGTCCTGGCCGCCCTCGACCGGTACAGCATCGCGATCGACCGCCTGGAACCGGCCTGGCGGCATCACCACGAACTGGCCGCGGTGGGCCAGGCCGCCGGCAACGCGTTGCGCCTGCACACCGGTCGCGCGAGCCGGGCCGGCCGCGACCAGGCGCAGGCCTGCGTGGCCGCGGCGCAGGCGAGCCTGCTGCGCGGCCGGCGTGTCGCCGTCGCCGCCCTGGTGTTGGCGGTTGGCGCGGCGATCTGGCTTGTCCACTGGAGCGACCGCACCATCGGTGCGCCGTTAGCGTCCTGTCGCCGGGAACTGCTCGCGGCGACCGATGGCCTGCGATCCGCCGCGTCGGCGATCCTGGCTCGCGAGCGCTTGCTGGCCGAGGCGGTCCAGACCGCGCACGCAGCATGGACCGAGGCCGCGCGCCACGCTCGCCGCGGGCAGGCGGCCGGCAAGGACCGGCAAACCGCCGCCGCGGTCGCAGCGGCGACCGCTGACACCGTGCAAGCCTACGCCGAATGCGGTCACTGGGTCCGGCGCGCCGCGGCGGCCGCCGCCCGCGCGGGCAAGAGCATCGCGCCGGCCGGCCGCCTGGTGCAGGATCTGCGCGCGATGTCCCGGCAGGCCGATCTCTTGCGTCTGAACGCCGAGATCGCGGCAACGAAGGACGAGCCGGATCAAGCCGGCATCGCCGTGGTCGCCGCCGCGACGCGTGAACTGGCCGGGCGGCTGGCCGCCGCCAGCGATGAACTCGATGCCGCCTTCGCAGGCGCCGGCCGTGGCGTCCGGGACACCGACGCCGCGTGTCGCCGACTCACCTTCTGGCAAAGCGCCGCGGATGAGCAGCTCGCCTCGCTGCCGGCCCGCGCGGACCGGCTCGGCACCGCGTTCGATCGCGTCCGCGAAACCACCGCCGCCCTTGGCGCCCTGACCCGCCGGCAACTGGCGACCTACCGCGACCTGGCCGCAGCCGCGCTCGAGCAACCGATCGCCGCCGCGCTGCAACAGGCCGTCGCGCGGGTCGCCGCGGGCAGCGAACGGCTGGCGACATTGACCGAGATGGCGACGGCGGCCGAGTTGGCGGCACCGCCGGAGGCGACGGCGACGGCGACCGTGACTCGGGCGCAGCCTCAAGACGAGCCGGCCAGCCCCTCCAGCTCCTCCCAGCGCGCGTATGCGGACGCCAGTTCCGCCGCGACCGCGGTCAAGCGCGCGCTCAAAGCGGTCACCTGATCCTTGCCGCCCCGATACAACGCGGGATCGGCCAGTTGGCCGTGCAACGCGGCTTGTTCGCGTTCGAGCGCTTCGATGCGCCCCGGCAGCGCTTCGAGTTCCCGCGCTTCCTGCCAGCGCAAGCGGCGCGCCGGCGGCTGCGGGGCTGACACGTCGCGCCGCGTCCGCGGCGCCGGCGGCGGCTGCCGCGGCGGCTGTGGTTCGCGCCAGCCGGCCCCCTGCCGCTCCCATTCGAGATACCCGCCCACCGATTCGCGCGCCTGGCCGCGGCCGTCCAGGACGAGCAAGCTGGTGACGACATTGTCCAGGAACTGGCGGTCATGGCTGACGACGAGCACCGTGCCCGGTAGCTCGACCAGCAGATTCTCCAGCAGTTCGAGCGTTTCCAGGTCCAGATCGTTCGTGGGCTCGTCCAGCACAAATACGTTGGCGGGCCGGACGAACAGCCGCGCCAGCAGCAGGCGGTTGCGTTCGCCGCCGGAGAGCGAACGGACCGGCAGTTCGGCGCGTTCGGGCGTAAACAGGAAATCGCCGAGATAGCTGATGACATGCCGGGGACGGCCAGCGAGCGTGAGCGTCTCCAGGCCCTCCGCCACGTTCCAGCGGACGGAACGGTCGGCGCGCAACGTCGTCCGCAGTTGATCGAAGTAGGCCGCTTGCAGGTTCGTGCCCAGGGCGACCGTGCCGGCGGTCGGGGTCAAACGCCCCATCAAGACGTCCAGCAGCGACGTCTTGCCGGCGCCGTTCGGTCCGACGATGCCCAGGCGATCGCCGCGCAGCACGGTCAGATCGAGGTCGCGCACCAACTCGCGCCCGCCGCGCTCGAGCCGCAGTCCCCGCACCGCAGCCACCAGTTTGCCGGAACGCTCGGCGGCCTGGACCTGCAGACGGACCTCGCCCTCGGGGTTGCGCCGGGCGGCTCGCTGGCGGCGCATCTCGGCCAACTGGCGCACGCGGCCCTCGTTGCGGGTGCGGCGGGCTTTGATCCCTTGCCGCAACCAGCTTTCCTCGGCCGCCAGCCGCTTGTCGAACTCCCGCCGGCGGGCTGTCTCAGCGCTCTGGAGCGCCTCCTTGCGGCGCAGCCAAGTATCGTAGTCGCAGGTCCAGTCGATCAGGCGGCCGCGGTCCAGTTCGACGATGCGCCGCGCGAATCGGCGCAGAAAAGCGCGGTCGTGCGTCACGAACAGCATGGCGCCGGACCAGCGCTCCAGTAAATCCTCCAACCAGGTGATACTGGGAAGGTCCAGGTGATTGGTGGGCTCGTCCAGCAACAGCAGTTCGGGGCGGCCCAGCAGCGCCCGCGCGAGTAGCACGCGGCGCAACTGACCGGCCGACAGGGCGGACGCATCGGCGCGGCCGTCCAGTTGCAGCACGGCCAGCACGCGGTCGACGTCCAGTTCCGTTTGCCAGTCCGCCGGCGCGTCGCCGCCCGCCACGACTTCGCGCACCGGACCGGTCAAACCGGCGGGGACATCCTGCGGCAGTAAGCCGATCCGGACGCCGCGCGCGAGCAGACGCTCGCCGGCATCGGGCGACTGCAAACCCGCCGCTACGCTCAGCAGGCTGGTCTTGCCCGACCCGTTGCGGCCGCAGAGGCAGACCCGTTCACCCGGTTCCAGCCTCAGATCGACCCCGGCCAGCAATTCCGGCCCGCCGTACGCCAGGCGTATTGCGCGCAGTTCCAGCAGTGCCAACCTCGCCCCTTCCCGGCCTTCGCGGCCGCAACCGCCAAGAAAGCCTCAAGCAATCCCGCGGCCGGTACGATAAAGAGGAAGAACGACCGGGGAAAGCCGGAAATGGACCGCGCCGACCCAACCGCCGGAGAACAACGCATGTCCACATCCCAGGCCACAACGCCCGCTGCGGCTCCGCCCACGGTCGACGTGCGCCTCAGCAGCGACCGACTCCTGCTCTACGTCACCGCCCAGGATCCCCACGCCGACCTCGCCGGCACGGCGTCCCGGATCGCCCGCGACCTGGTCGCTCTCGAACTCGCCGTCGAAGTCGAGGCGGAGGTGATCGCCGGACTGCTGGCCGAGGCCTGCCAACCGGGCGAACATCTCGTGGACTACCCGTTGTTGACCGGCGAACCGCCGGTCGCCCCGCGCGACGGCGAGATCCAGTGGCAGGACGAGTACTTCGCCGAGGGCTATACCATCGACGAGGAATCCGACCGGATCGACTACTGGGAGCGAGCGGAGAAACGGGCGGTGGAAAAGGACCAGTTGATCGCCGTCCTCTTGCTGCCGGTCGAAGGAACGCCCGGGCGGACGCTGCAGGGTCATGAGATCCCGGTGCCCAAGCCGAAGTCGGTGCGCTTGCGCGCCGGCAAGGGTGTACGGTCCGAGGAGCAAGGCGATCGCGTGCTGTATCACACCGCCGTAGCCGGACGCCTGCAACTGAAAGACGGCACGGTCAGCGTCGATGAGGTCTATTTGATTCGCGGCGATGTGTGTCTGGAAACGGGCAATATCGAACATACCGGCACGTTGATCGTGCAGGGCGACGTCAAGGAGAACGCGCGCATCAAGTGCGACGGCGACATCCTGATCAAAGGTCTGGTCGAACCGGCGAACATCGTCTGTGGCGGCAGCCTGACCGTGGGCGGCGGCATCGTGGGCGATCAAGAGCACGAGTTGCAGATCCGGGGCGCGGTGCAGGCCCGCTACCTGAACGACGTCAACCTGCGCTGCGGCGGCGATGTCACGGTGACCAGTCAGATCGACCACTCCCAGGTCGCCAGCCGCGGCGCGGTCCTGGTCGTCAAGGGACGGATCGCCGGCAGCACGATCAAGGCCTACCTGGGCATCCGCGTCGCGGTCGCCGGTGCGGTGGGCGCAACCGGCACGCTCTTGATCCCGGGCTTCGACTGGGAACTCGAAGACCGCGTGCAGCAGCACCGAGAGCGGATCAACCAGCTCCAGGCCGCCCGCGACAAACTGCAACGAGCGGTCGCGTATCTGTCAACGCAGGGGCAAGCAGGCGGCCAGGGGGATCAGGCCGAGCAGCTGCAGGCCAAGCTCGCGCAAGTCGATCAGGCGCTCAAGAACGAATCCTTCGCGCTCGAGCGCGAGGTGGAGGAGTCTCAGCGCGGCGCCGTGCGCGAAGTCGCCGTCCTGGCGCAACTACACGCCGGCGTTTCCATCCGCATCGGCAACAACCAGACCAAGAGCGACCGGCATTACGAGATGCCGCGGCTGGTGGCGCTGCGCCGCAACAAGGTGCGAATCCTGCCGATGGGCGATCTCAACACACCGAGTTGATCGCATCCCTTCGCGACCGGATGCGTGCGCATCTCCGCCCTACCGTCACGCGAGCCGCAGCGGCGCCCCCGGACCGACCGGCAGCCCCAGCGCGAACCAGACGACGATCAGCGCGGTCCAGACCAAGAAAAACACCAGCGAGTACGGCAGCATGGTCGCCACCACGGTCCCGATGCCGGCGTTGTCGTCGTAGCGCTTCATAAAGGCGACGATCAACGGGAAGTACGACATCAGCGGCGAGATGATGTTCGTAACGCTGTCGCCCACGCGATAGGCGGCTTGGACCATTTCCGGCGAATACCCCAGCAACATGAACATCGGAATGAAGATCGGCGCCATGACGGCCCACTTGGCCGAGGCGCTGCCCATGACCAAATTGATCAGGGCCGAGATGACGACGAACGAGATGATCAGCGGAATGTCGCCCAGACCCGAGGACTGCAACCCTTCCGCCCCGCGCACCGCCAAGATCAGCCCGAGATTAGTCCAGCGGAAATACGCCACGAACTGCGCGGCGAAGAAGCAGAGCACGACGTAGACGCCGAGCGTCTGCATGGATTTGCCCATGCCCTCGATCACATCGGCGTCGCTGCGCAGCGTGCGGGCGCCGCGTCCGTAGGCGATGCCCTGGATCGCGGCCCCCAGGAAGATGAACGCCACGATCCCGGCCGTGAACGGCGAACGCAGCAGGCCGCCGGTCTGCGGATCGCGCAGGAAACCGCCGGCCGGCACGGTCCCGGCGAGCAAGACCGCCGTGAACGCCAGCCCCGCAGCCGCCGCGTAACGCAAGCCGCGTTTCTCGTCCGCGCTCAGCTTCTGCAGAGCCGGCGCCTCGCCCTCCGCTTGACCGCCGTAAGCGCCGAGGCGGGGCACCACGATCTTCTCGGTCACCCAGGTGCCGGCGATCGAGATGAAGAAGACCGAGACGACCATGAAGTAGTAGTTGCAGGTTGGATTGACCTGGTAGGCCGGATCGATGATGTGCGCGGCCTCCTCCGACAGACCGGCCAGCAGCGGATCGATGGTGCCGAGCAGCAGGTTGGCGCTGTAGCCGCCCGAAACACCGGCAAAGGCGGCCGCCATGCCGGCCAGCGGATGCCGGCCCACGGTCTGGAAGATGATCGCTCCCAGCGGCACCAGGAGCACGTAGCCGACCTCGCTCGCGGTGTTGGACAAGATGCCGGTGAGCACGATCAGGAAGGTCAACAAGCTGCGCGGAGCCGACAACACGACCAGCCGCAAGGCAGCGCCGATCAGGCCGCTGCGTTCAGCGATGCCGAGACCGAGCATCGCGACCAGGACGGTGCCGAGCGGAGCGAACGCGGTGAAGTTGGTGACCATCTCGGTCAGGATGCGGTGCAGCCCGTACACGCTCAGCAGACTGACCGGTTCGATGATCTCGCCGGTGCCGGGATGCACGGCGGTCACGTGCAGCCACTTGAAGAGGCCCGAACACAGCACGACCAGCAGCGCCATCCCCGCGAACAGGGTCGCCGGATGCGGCAGGGCGTTGCCGACCCGCTCGACGGCGCCGAGCAGGCGCGCTATCACAGGCGTGGCACCGTTGGTGTCGTGGCTTGTGATCTTTTCCCGTTTGGTCATGCTCGCATCGGGCCGGGTTCGCGTGGTATGCAGGCACGGTCGCGGGCGGCAGGCCGTTGATTCACGCCAAGATAAAGCACAACGGCGATGATGGCGAGCCGCTTCGATCCGGCGTTAACGGTCACCGCGCAAGCACGAGCTTGCACGTCCGCTGCGCCGCTCCCGCCCATAACCGAACCAGGTAGACGCCGCTCGGTACCGGCTCGCCGCGAAGCCCGTTGCCATCCCAGGCCGCGACCTGCCGTCCTGCCGGCAGCAGACCTTGTGCGAGGCGCGCCACCAGCCGGCCGCGCGCGTCATGAACCGTCACTGCGGTTTCGGCAGGTTGCGGCAAGTCGAACACGACCTCGGCGCGCGGGTTGCACGGGTTCGGCCAGGCCTGCAACGAGAGCCGCAGCGGCGCGGGCGGCGCCGCGACGGCTCCGTTCGCCACGGTGAACGTATACCAGCCGTCCGGAGCTGTGCGCGGCAGGGTTTCGCTG
>Ga0334883_1003320_pt1 | contig 17541 bp, 11 predicted proteins | sample GraSluR1_MG_6_FD_207230 | JGI IMG/M metagenome (GOLD analysis project Ga0334883, IMG submission 207230) | Sludge microbial communities from methane-producing bioreactor in Wageningen University, Netherlands - Granular Sludge_09_05-R1 | ecosystem: Engineered > Bioreactor > Anaerobic >... | reverse complement strand
CAAGTCAGCCCACAGGAGCCGGACGCCGCCCCCCCCTCGGAGCCCCTCCCGGCACAGGCGACCACCGCCGCCATCGCCGGGACCATCACCAACCCTGCCGGCGACCCCATCGCAGCGGCGACGGTGGCCATCAGCCTCGACGCGCTGGCGATTCTCAGCACCCGCAGCGACGCCGACGGTGCTTTTCTTCTGCCGGAGCTTCCCCTCGAACCCTACACCCTGCAGGTGACGGCCCCGGGCTTCGCTGCCCACAGCGTCCTCGCCGTGGAACCCGGCCAGCCCCCCCTGGAGATCACCCTCGGCCCGGCCCACCCCCTCGAAATCGTCGTCCATGACGCGCCGCCCCAAGACACCTCCCTCCGCTGTCATTTGGGGGGCGCTGGGCTCTATCCGGCCCTGATTCAGCCCGTGCACGACGGCCGCTGCCACTTCGACCTCGGTCCCGGCCACTACGAAGTCGTCGTCACCGGCCGCACCCACACCAGCCCCTGGCGAGAGGTGACCACCACTGAGCAGCCCCTCACCCTTCACCTTCGACTCGCCCCGGGCTACGCCGCCACCACCGCGGTCCACAACGCCCGCACCCCTGAAGAGAGCGTCGCCAACGCCCTCCTCACCCTCTCGCGCACCCCCCTGCATGTCCTAGCCCTGCACACCACCTCAGACGCCCGCGGCCAGGCCCGCTTCCCCGCCCTCCCACCAGGCACCTATCAGATCGCCGCAAGAGCCACAGCCTTTCTCCCCTACCCAGCCCGCCCCTTCGCGCTCCCCGCGGAGGAAGCCATACGGGTCGAATTGGATCCGGGCGTTCAGATCCGCGGCCGCGTCCTGGATGAAAACGACGCCCCCCTGGCGGCGCGCATCATCGCCCGCATCGAAACTCCCAGCGGCGCCCGCTGGCGCCTCAAACGCGATCAGCTCGCCCGCCTGCATCGCCTCGCCCGCCCAGAGGCACTGGGCGGCCAAGCCGTGGGCCTCACCACCACCAGCTTCAGCGCTCTCGGCGATGGCACCTTCGAGCTGCGCGGGCTCCCCGATGGCACCATCGACCTCGACCCCCACCTGGAGGGTTGGGTACCCACGGGCATCGTCTCCCTGCAGGCAGAACCCAACGCCGTGCTCAGTGGCGTCATCGTCCGCATGCGCCGCGCCGCCCCGCTGCTCGGCCGCGTCGAGAGCGAGAACGGCGGCCCCATCGCAGGCGCCACCGTCCGCTGGCGCCTACCCAAGGATCTGCGCTGGGGATGGCGCGACGAGGTCACCACGGACAAACGCGGGATCTTTCGCTACCGCGCCGTCCCCGACCACTTCGAGGCCGAGGTGCGCGCCCCGGGGCACCTGACCTGGCAGCGGGCCTTGGAGCGCCCCCCAGAGGGTGAGCTCAGCGTCACCTTGACCCCTCTGGCGGGCGCCATCAACGGGCGCGTCGATGCCCCGGGTGGAGCGCCCAAACGCACCACTATCCGCCGCACCACCGGCGACGACGGCGTCCATTGCCGCACCCGCTCACTGCGCAATGGCGAATTCACCCTCGAAGCCTGCCCGCCCGGCCGCCAGCGCTTCGAAGCCCACGCCGATGGCTTTGCCCCCCTGTGGTTCTATGCCGCCCCCGGCGACTTTCACACCCTCTCCCTCGAAGTGGGTGCTTCGATCACAGCCCAGATCACCGACGCCCGCGGCCAACCCGGGCGCGGCACCTACACCCTCCAACTCAGAGACGAGGCGCCAGAGGCGCCCCATGAGGACGCCCCCCTGTGGCGGCAGCACAAGGATTTCACCGACGGCCACCTCGCCGTGGCCAACCTTCCCGCAGGCACCTTTGACCTCGAGCTCACCCTCCCCGAACACCTCCCCCTGACGACGACCTTCAGCCTCAACCCCAACCAGAACAAAGCCATGGGAAGCCTGCGCGCCACGGCTCGCGTCATCGTCACCGGCTACGTCCTCGACGCCCTCGGCGCGCCCGTGCCCCATGCCGCCATCTGGCAGGACGACCCCCTCGACGTCACCACGGCCGACGCCAGCGGCGCCTATCGCATCTCCCTTGCCCCTGGCCCCGAGATGAACCTCAGAGCGCGCCACTGGGCTGAGGGGCAAGCGAGCCTGCGCCTCGATCCCGCGACGGCCCCCGGCTCCCGCCACGATCTGCGGCTGGTGGAGCCCCTCACCATCCCGTGCCCAGATCGCCTCCGCGAGCAGGGACTGAACCTGATCGCCGACGAGCGGAGCTGGCGCGTGCACGACATCGCACCGACGAGCCCGTGGCGCGCCTCGGGGCTAGCGCGCGGCGACTATGTCGAGGGCGTCACATGTCAGGGCGACATTCGGATCTGGTTCGTGCGCGACGGCGCGCGCCGCGTCGCGACCCGGCACTGAGGGGCATCCCGGCGCTGGCCTAGAAGGCCACGAGCCAATGCCCCAAAAGGTGGCAAAACGACCTATTCCATGCTCTGTTCGGCAACACAAGTAGCCACAACCATAACCAGGTTTGGGCGCCGATTCAGTCATTTCTGCCGCTGGCGTCGCCAATGCATGGTCGCTCCAGGGGGCACCAATCGTATTGCGGTCTCGCGTGGTAGGAGAACCGGAGTATGAAAACCGTCAAAGCCTGCATCCAAGAGAAGAACGCGACAGGCACCCGCCCCTACTCGCCCATGTTTTTGGCACTGCGTCTCTACATTAAAAGAGCTGGCGTCAAGATCCGGAAGATGTCTGGAGGCCAGACCATAGATCGGGTAACACCCTATTGACGAATTCTGCGCCGCTCGCCTTGGAAGCCACACCCTGCCTCGAGACGAGGGAGAGCATGCCCAAAAAGGAGTCACACAGACCGCCATTCAAGGTCAACGCGGTGCTCGACACCTGAAGCACTGGGAGTGAAAATGCGGGGGTGGCTCGCCAGCATAGGGCCACCCGATGACGCTCACGAACTGCACACGCCATCGTCTGCCACACGGCCAAAATTTGGTCGCTGGCACAAAGCCGGATGCTCAGCGCATGAGGCCGATCGCTGAGCTCGAGAAGGACACCGTAAAAGGCGTCAAGCTGGCACTTGCGCGCCACTTGTTTTTGGCGCGGCGAGCATGGATTGGCGATTGGACTTCGTTAATGCGCACCGCGCCAAGTGCTGCCAATCAGCCAAAATGGCGGCCGCTGGCGTTGCCAAGGGCATGCGCTTATCCCGCCGGCATGTCCTGTGTTCCTAAGATAATAATGCAGCCGCCCTGGAGGCCCTGCGGAGCGTTCTCCTTGAGAACCGCGGGACGGCTGGCCGCTGGTTTATATCTCGCCGACGGAGGAAGACCAGACCCAATCTCACTTCCCTTCACCGTGAAGCTTTTTTGTTATACATGTTTCGAGTGTCAATGCTTCCGTGCCCAACAGAGGGACACACCCCCATGGCCCAACCTCAGGCCTCCTTTTCATGGATGTGCCCATGCCAACGACCCCATTGAATTCTGCAAAGATGACGTCAACACATGCAGTTCTCTGATCTCTGCTTTCCCATATCTCAACAGCAAGAAAGTTAACATGTATACAGAAAAGTGCATCGCTGGACTGCCCTACCTTCGCTTCACATCTTTCTCTCTTCTACTCATTTTCTCGTGCCAAGTTTTTTTCATTGCAGACGTTGCTCCAGCCACCGATATACCTGCTCATCTCGCGCTCGTGCGTGCTTTGCTTTCTATGGGTTCGGGCGATATCCTAGATCAACACTTTACCTTTGGTTTCTTTCCAGCACCCAATTCTCTCACATATATACTTGGCATCTCTCTCTCATGCCTATTTAAAATACACACAGTCGGAGTCATTTTATTTGTTGCGTCTATTGCCGTCGTCCTCTACGGCCTATCTTCTTGATGCTCACGATAGGAAAAAACCCCATCTCAGCTCTCTTTGCGCTGCCTTTCGTTCTGCAATGGACTCTCATTGAAGGTCTCATTGACTTCTATTTCGGCATCGGCGTGTTCTTATTTGCCCTCTCTTTTGCAATACGCTACCTGAAATCCAGACGTCGTTTAGATGCAATTTTACTATCCTCGATTTCTGCCGTAGTCTTTTTGGCTCACATCCATGCTGTGATCTTTCAGGCGCTCGCGATTCTCTGTCTTGGCGTGGCATTTCTTGCCATTTCACCGAAGTTGAACCTCTCAACTGTACTGAAAACAGCGCTGTTTTCTGGAGTGCCAATTCTTGCCTTGTGCTGCATTTGGCTCATTTGGGGTCACGCGCCTCAAGCGCTTGAGAGCACGAGCACCTTGCAAATACCCATCGAAGACCGCCTTTATTCTTTGTTTTACGATGGCCCCATCGTCATCACTGGCGGGCCGGGAGCAAAGGTCGTCGTTCTAGGTCTTCTGGCGATTCTGTTGAACGCCATTCTCTTTCGAGTTCATTTTGTCTTTTTGGACACTCAAACCCCCAAGGATTACAACATATTTCTAATCGCATTATCTGCCTTTTGGTTTTTTTGTTTGTCACTCGTATTCTTCGCTCCACCTAATATTGGACTCTACTGGTCCATACACACTAGATTTATTCCAATCGTCTGGTTACTTGGGGTCGTCATGCTTGCTCCAGTTGACGCCGCAACGTGTACCCCAAACCCTATGATTTCAAGCAAGTACACATTCTTTTTTGCGAACATCATTCGCTTGGCTTCTGTTGTTCTGATGCTTAGCGTTGTTCTCTTCTCCAGAGCTACCTGGCGCGACGCGTCAGAGAAATGGTCTGCTTTCTCGGATGGCCTTATAGAGGTATTATCCGCGGCACCAGATGAAAGCCAAGGTATGTATATCGTCGAAGGCTCCGGGATGGCCGTTGATAGAGGATTTAGACCTCACCTTTGGCGCCACTTGGGTCAGTATCACACCGCGTTGAACCGCGGCCCCGTGACTTTTTCTTTTGGTTGGCATCCAGGCAGAATTATCAGGGAAACCAACAGGAGAACTACCTTTCTCGAGTGGGGAAACCCAGCGGATATCAAGAGACGGTTTGAGTTCGGGTGCGTTGATGTCATCGTACAGCTTGGCTCAACGCCGCTGGACACTTTGGATACGCTGGTCCTCCTGAAACGACAGGCTCATTGGGCGCTTTATCGCTTCGAAGACCCTTGCCCTACCCTCACTCTTCCCTCGGAACATACCAACCTTGTGGAGAGCAAATGACCAGCCACTTAGAGTACCCATCGTCTAGCGAATTCCCTCTTCCTGAAGAGAGGAGCTCCCCTGAATTGCCATTTTCACTTGGGTTTGCAAGAACACGGTGTACCCACCAAAAGCGGCCTTTCAGGTGAAAAACAGGTACGACAGAATCTGGAGAAAGAGAAGCAACGAGTTGAACGCCGGCAACACCAGCCAGCCCCGGATACCCAGCTAGGGCGGCATAGAGCGCGACATGTGTTGATTGAGCGCGCCCAAACCATGTCGTAAGGCGGCTTGGGCACCACGCTCTGCCTAAAGCGCCGTTTGGGCTTGCCCACCAAGCTCGATGCGCGGGTTCGGGTGCTCACCGCAACGCAGGGAAGCAGGGAGAGGGCGCATGTCCATGCCATCGCTCACAATTGGCTATCCGTAGACGAAATCTCCATGACGCCGCGCATCTGCCTGGAGATGCGGTCAATCTTGACGCGATGACCACGCAGTGCCTCCCGGCCCCCCAGCACGCTTGGCGATTATTACCGACGTTTGAGCCTGTGAGACCGGGAGCGGACCACGGAGGCGCGCGTGGAAACCAAAGGTGTCGAACATTCACCGAATCTGATTCGGACGTTAGCTCTTTGTCTGGCTTGGGCGGTTGGCTCTGCGATGCCCTCGCTGGCTGCTACAATTCGACGCCATCGCTAGATCGAGGATTACGACAACGAAACGACTCCGCCACGTGGGTCACCAACGTCAGGATCTCAAGGGGCTACGCCCCCCTATCGCCATGCTCGCTCGACCAAGTCTATGTCACCTGCGCGATCACTGCCAAAGCTCCAACTGTTGCCGCAGGCAACCCCTGACCAACCCCAACAGCCGCCCTAACCCGGCATCCGCGCCATCTCGGACCACACGGCGCCGCAACTCAGATCCACCACCAGGGGCACCCGCAGGGCATGCACATGCTCCATCTCGTAGCGTAGCAAACGCGCCACCGCCTCAACCTCCTCGGCGGGCACCTCGAAGAGCACCTCGTCGTGAACCTGCAGCAGCATCTGCGCCGCCAAGCCTTGCTCCCGCAAGACGGGCTCGATGCGCAGCATGGCGACCTTGATCAGATCCGCCGCCGTCCCTTGAATGGGCGTGTTGATGGCCAGGCGCTTGCCCAGGGCCACCTCCACCTGACGGGAAGAGGCGAGCTGAGGAATGGGACGGCGGCGGCCAAGCAGGGTCGTCACGTAGCCCCGGGCCGTCGCCTCGGCGACCAGGTCGGCAAAATAGTCGCGCACCCCGGCAAAACGCGTCTCAAAGCGTTCGATGAAGCTCTTGGCCTCTCTGACGCTCACCTTGATCTCCCGCGCCAAACGCTGCACCCCCATCCCGTAGAGCACCCCAAAGTTGATGGTCTTGCCCACGTTGCGCTGGGCCTTGTCCACCTCGGCCAGGGGCACCCCGAAAATCTCCGCCGCCGTGCGCTGGTGCACGTCCTGACCTAGGGAGAAGGCCTCGATCAAACGCTCGTCTTCAGAGAAATGGGCCATCACCCGCAGCTCAATCTGGCTGTAGTCGGCGGCGACGAAGCGGTGGCCGGGGCGCGCCTTGAACGCCCGTCGGATGGTCCGCCCCTGGGCGCTGCGCACGGGGATGTTCTGGAGGTTGGGATCAGATGAACTCAAGCGGCCCGTGGCGGCCACGGTCTGGTTGAAGCGCGTATGCACCCGCTCGGTGCGCGGATCGATGAGCGCCGCGAGCGCCTCGGCGTAGGTGGATCGCAGCTTGGCAACGTGACGATAGGCCACCACCAGCTCCGGTAAGGGGTGCTGGTCTACCATGGCCTCCAGGCTCTCTTGATCCGTTGAATAGCCATGGGTGGTGCGCTTCTTCCGCCCGGGCTTGAGCCCGAGCTTCTCGTAGAGCACCTCGGCGAGCTGCTTGGGGCTGTTGATGTTGAAGGGATGGGGCACCAGCACCTGAGCCTCCGCCTCCAAGCGGCGCATCTCCTGCAGGAGCACATCCGAGATGGACGCCAGCTCCGCCTTGTCAACGTAGATGCCCCGCACCTCCATGCGGGCCAGGACCAGGGCCAGAGGCAGCTCCAGGTCTTCGAGGACGGGCAACAAGTCCTGCGCCGCCAAGCGCGCCCGCAGCAGCGGCGTCAAGACCTGCACCCGGGCGGCCCATTGCTGCGCCGCCTCGGCCACACTCTCGATCTCGAGCATGGACCAGCGCATGAGCGCCTTGCCTTTGCCCAGCACTTGCTCCTGGGACAAAGTGCGCAGGTGGAGATAGGCCTCGGACAGCGGCGCCAGATCGTGGCGGCTGTGGTCGGGCTCGAGGAGGTAGGAGGCCAGCTCCGTGTCAAAGGCCAGGCCTCCCAGCTCCAGCCCCCAGCGCAAAAAGTGCTGCCAGCACAGCTTCGCACCGTGGCAGCGGCGCTCGATGTGCGGCGCCTCCAAGAGCGGACGCAGCGCCTCCAGCACTTGCGCCGCCGGCAACTGCGACGGGGCGCACAGGGTACGGTGCGCGCAGGGGATGTAGGCCGTCACCCCCTCCCCCCACGCCAGCGCCAAGCCCACCAGCTCGCCCGCCACAGGCGAAGCGGTCTCGCTGATGACGTACAGGGAGAAGGCCCCAGCGGCGCCGATGGCCGCCACGATCTGCGCCAGCGCCGCGGCGTCGTAGACCACTTGCCCGCCCTGGACTGGGCTGGCGACGACGACCGGCGCCGGTGCGGCGGCGCTTGGCTCGGGGGGCGCCACCACCCGATCCACCGCCGGCTGCCGCCGCCCGACCACCGCCTCGACCTCCTGGAGGAGGCGGTGGAACTCGAGCCGGCCAAAAAGCTGCTCGAGGAGCGCCCACTTGGGCGCCATGCCCTCCAAGCGCAGGGTGACCGGCGCGTCAAAGAGCAACGTCACCAGCTCCTTCGACAGCGGCGCCAAGGGCGCGAACTCCGCCAGATTTTGCCGCCGCACTTTGCCGCTCACCTGGTCCAAGTTGGCCAAGACGCCCTCCATGGAGCCAAAGTCGGCCACCAAGCGACCTGCCGTCTTCTCCCCCACCCCTTTGGCGCCCGGCACGTTGTCCGACGTGTCGCCAGCCAGGGCCAGCACATCGACCACCTGGGCCGGACCCACGCCAAAACGCGCCAGCACCTCAGCCTCGGTGAAGATGCGCGCCGGCCGGCTCATGGTGTCCATCATCCGCACCTGACCGTCCTTCACCAACTGCAACAGGTCCTTGTCGCCCGTCACCAACGTCACCTGAACCCCGCGCGCCTGGGCCTGGCGCGTCAGGGTGGCCATGACATCGTCGGCCTCGTAACCTTTGACTTCATAGCTCGGCACCCCAAGGGCGGCGACGATCTCGCGGAAAAAGGGAAACTGAGCGATCAACTCTGCCGGCGGCGACGTCCGCGTCGCCTTGTAGCCAGCGAAACGCTCATGCCTGAACGTGGGCCCTGGCGCATCGAAGACCACCGCCAGCGACACCGCCCCATGCTCACGCACCAGCGACAACAGCATCTTGGTGAAGACCAAGAGCCCATTGGTGGGCTGCCCCTCGCGCGTGCTCAGAGGCGGCGAAGCATGAAAGGCGCGAAAGATGTAGCTGCTGCCATCGATGATGAATAGGGACGCGACGCCATCTTGCATATTTCCGCCCATAAAACTTGAAGTTCTGGCCAAGGAACTACATAGGTTATGCGGCGGCGGCCGCGCGCACGCCCCACGACGAGACCTCTCGCCTTTGGTTGTGGACCACCCCCTGCCCGGTGGTCAACCCACCCCAACGTGCACATCTTTGTCGTGACGTGCGCCGTCCCCGGACGCCTCGCTTTGCAAAGGACACCCATGCGCGGATTCTATCTCTTCAGCTTCAAAGGCATCCCCGTCTTCGCCTCCGGATGGTACCTCATCCTCATGGCCTACCTCTTCATGACCGCAGGCGTCATGGCCCATGGCCTGATCTTCGTCGGCATCGCCACCTTCGGCATCCTCGTCCACGAGTTCGGCCATGGCCTCATGGCCCGCCGCCTCGACCTCCAGCCCTCCATCGTCTTGCACGGCTGGGGCGGCCTCTGCGCCCACCGACCGGCCAAACGCGACGCCCACGAGGCCGCCATCACCGCTGCCGGACCGGGCGCCGGGCTCATCCTCGGACTCGCCTCTCTCGCCCTCCAGTTTTACATGGGCCGCTACCACGCCGCCTGGCTCACCGAGCGCCCCCTCGCTGAGGTCTTCCTCCAATACATGGTCTGGGTCAACGTCGGGTGGAGCATCCTCAACCTCATCCCCCTCTGGCCCCTCGACGGTGGCCAGCTCCTCGCCGTCGCCCTGAGACAGAAAATCGCCCGCCCCCGCGCCTTCCAAATCACCCATGTCATCGGCATCGGCGTCGGCGTCGCCCTCGTCGGTCTCGGCATCTGGACCCGCTCCTTCTTCATCATCCTCATCGCCGGCATGCTGACCTACGCCAACATCGCCCGCCTCCGCGCCGGCCACGGCCAGAGCCAAACACTCACCCCCAGCAAAAGCGCCGAGGACATCTATCAACGCGCCGTCAACGCCGCAGAAGATCACCACTGGGAAGAGGTCGCCCGCCTCGGCCACCAGATGCGCGCCGAGGGCCGCACCCCAGACCAGATCGCCCGCGCCTGGGAGCTCCTCGCCGTCTCCACCACCAACCTCGGCCACTACGAAGAGGCCTACCGCTACGTCCTGCGCGCCCCCCAAACGGAAGCCGTCAAGCTCGCCAAAAAACGCTGCGAAGAAGAGCTCCAGCTCCCTAGCGAGCCTGCGACCTAATCCACCGCGTCGACTTTTGGATCCACCCACGCCAGCAAAACGCCGCGCCCGGGTAGCCTCCAAGGCCACCCGGGCGCGGCGTCTCCGCCTTGTGGCGGCTAAAAGGGCTGTAAATGTCGTCTGGGGAACGTCATGTCATGCCCAAGCGCCCCCTCCTTCAAAAAGCGGGCCGCCCCAAGCAAGACGGACCCTGCGCGCACCAACAGCGCCACTCCACCCCACAAGTGCGCGCCCTGCCGGCTCAGGCCCTGCCCACCACCCGCCAAGACCAAGACCAAAGCACGACATCTCTGTCAGCCAAGCGCCCACCGCCGCGCCATACCGTCGGCGCGCCGACCTTGCAAGTGTCAACCTGCATTGACACCCCCTCAGGCTCAAAAGCGACGCAAAAAACCTGCTAAGATCTTCTTCTTGCCTGCCATGGGAAAATCCACCGTCACCACCTGACCTTCGGACCCATCCTGCACCGCCAGCACTCGCCCCACGCCATAACGCCGGTGGGTCACGCTCGTTCCCAACGAAAACGGCTCACCCTCAGCGGCCACGGCCCGCCCCCCCTTGGCCTGACCAAGCCCCCCCGCGCCTGGCCCCTCTTCATCATAGATCACCACTGGCTCACCAGAGGCCTCCGCTGCGGCTTCCTGTCGCGCCGCTCTCCGCTTCTGCCAAACCAAGGACACCGCCGCGCCGCCAGAGCTCGCGGCGCCCGCCCCCTCCCCGCGCGCCTTCCCACGCCACTCCCGCACTTCGTCGTCAATGACATTCAAGCGCGGCGGCCGCGTCAACACACCGCCGCTCTCGTCCACCCACCGCAAGGGTCGCTTCTCCGCCATCAGAAAAAAACGACTCGGCAGCGGCCGCTGCACTTGGTTGTACAGACGACGCGACCGCGCAGCCGTCAAGAAAAGCTGCTCCTCTGCTCGCGTGCAGGCCACATAGGCCAGGCGCCGCTCCTCCTCCAAGTCTTGCTCCGACTCGGAGCGGCGCAGCGGCAGCAGATCCTCTTCCAAGCCGCACAAGAATACCACTGGAAACTCCAGACCTTTCGCCGCATGCACCGTCATCAAGGTCACGCAATCCTCTTCCGGCGGCGCCTCACTGTGGCGCAACGCCAAGCTCTCGAGAAAGCCTACCAAGGTGGCATCTTCACCCGTCGCGACATAAGAGCGCGCCGCGCCAATCAGGTCCTGAATGTGCAACAGCACCGCCTCGTCCTTGGCCCGCTGCACGGCGAAGGCCTCATAGCCCGTCAGCCTCAGGATCTCCTCCAACACCACCGCCGGATGGGCCGTCTGCGCCAGGCTCCGAGCCGCCAACAGCAGATCCAGCAAGTCCCGCGCTCCTGCGACGCTGCGCCGATTTCCTATCTTGATGCGCTCCGCCGCCACATCCTCCAGCACCGCGAGCCAACCCTCCAACCCTGCCGTCTCTGCACCATCGTCGTCGAAACGCAGCGTACCTGGCGGGCGCACCCGACGCGACGCCAGATGGCTCCCCATCGTCGCCAAGGCCTTGCTGCCGATCCCACGGGCCGGAACGTTGACGACCCTGGAAAAAGCCATGGTGTCCGCCGGATTGACCAAGAGGCGCAGATAGGCGAGCAGATCCTTGACCTCGGCGCGTTCGTAGAAGCCAATCCCGCCCAAGACGCGATAGGGCAACCCGGCCCGCCGGAGCTGCTCCTCAAAAGGCCGCGACTGCGCGTTGGTCCTGAAGAGCACGGCAAAATCACCCGCCTGCCGATGCGCTGCGCCAATGGAGCGCCGAATCTCTTGGGCCACGAAGCGGGCCTCGCTCGTCTCGGTCTCCGCCCACAACGCCCCTACCGGCGCGCCGCCCTGCCGGGCCGTCCACAGCCGCTTCTCCATCCGCGTCGTGTTCTCGGCGATGATGTCACCCGCCACGTCCAAAATGGCCGTCGTCGAGCGATAGTTCTGCTCCAGCTTGATCACCTCGGCCCCCGAAAAGGCCTCCAAAAAACCCAACAAATTACCCGGCTGCGCCCCGCGCCAGGTATAGATCGACTGGTCGTCATCGCCCACGACGCTGGCCAAGCTCTCCCGTCCCAGCACTGCTCGCAACAGAGCAATCTGGGTGCGGTTCGTGTCCTGATACTCGTCCACCAGCACGTAACGAAAACGGCGATGCAAGCGCGCCGCGATCTCTTGCTGCTCTTGCAAAATACGCAGAGGCAACAAGATCAGGTCCCCAAAATCCACCGCATTGGCCCGCCGCAGCGCCACTTCGTAGGCCGCATACGCCCTGGCCACCTGGGCGTCATGATCCGTAGTGGCTGCCTGCAGCACCTCCGCTGGCCCCAAGCCCTCGTCCTTGAAACGGGAAAATTTCTGCAACAGGGAACGGACGAGGCGCCCCGTCTCGGCGATGGCCGTGACCTCCTCACAGCCCCTGGCCAAGCCTGCCTGCTCGGTCTCATCGTAGATGGAAAAGCCCGCAGCCAAGCCCACCGCCGCCCCATAGCGTCGCAGCAGCCGCGCCCCGAAAGCATGGAAGGTCGCTAGCTCCGGCCTCTCTCCCGGCATGAGCCCAAGTCGCGCCAGCGCCTGCTCCACCCGCTGCCGCATCTCCTCGGCCGCTTTGTTGGTAAAGGTGATGGCCAGAATCTCATCGGGCCTACACCGCCCCTCGGCAACCAAGTACGCCATGCGCTGGGTCAACACCCGCGTCTTCCCGCTGCCCGCACCTGCCACCACCAAGAGATGCGACCCGTCGTGCACACACGCCGCACGCTGCTGTGCATTGAGCCCCTCGAGCAACGCTGCGCTGCGGCTCATCGGCGCTCTACCTCTTCCAGGCCTTTGGGCAGGGCCGCCGACAACACCTCGTTGCCCGCTGCATGGATCGCCACCATGTCCTCGATCCGCACCCCGAAGCCGCGATACGCCTCGGGTACCCGCGTATCGTCAGCAGCGAAGTACAAGCCTGGCTCCACGCTGATCACCATCCCTGCTGACAGCGTCACGGGAGCACCACCCTCCCGGCGAAACACTTCCCCCACATCGTGAGCATCCAAACCGAGAAAATGGCTGGTCCCGTGCATGAAGAAGGCCCGCTCTTGCTCCTGCTCCAGCACCTCTTCCAAGGAACCACGCAAAAAGCCCAGCTCCAACAAGCCTTGCGCCAAAACGCGACGCGCCGCCTCGTGGGGGGCCCGAAAAGAGGCACCCGCCACGGCCTGGGCGATGGCCGCTTCCTGCGCCGCGAGCACCAACGCGTAAATCGTCCGCTGCGCCTCCGTAAACACGCCATCGGCCGGGTAGGTGCGCGTAATGTCCCCCGCATAGCCTCCCACCTCGGCCCCCGCATCGATCAGAACCACGTCTCCCGCCGCAATGACCCGCTCACCCGACGCGTGGTGCAGCACCGCCGAATGTGGCCCCGCTCCGACGATGGTCTCGAAGGCCAACGCCTCGGCGCCACCACAGCGAAAAGCGGCGCCAATGGCTGCCTCCACCTCCCGCTCCCGCACGCCGGGCCTGATCACCGCAGCACCCGCGCGCATCCCCGCAGCGGTCACCGCCGCGCTGCGGCGCAGCGCCGCCAACTCCTCATCGTCTTTGACACAGCGCAGCGCCGCAAGGGGAAAAGCCAAATCCCCAAGGGTCACCGGGCCGCCAATGGGCTTGAGGCGCCGCTGCCGCACCTTGCCAAGGACCCGCCGCACCAGGGGAAAAAGATCGACCTCACCGCTGAAGGGGAACCACAACGCCTCCAGGTCCACAGCAAAATGAGCCAGCACCTCCTCCAATTGCTCTAAGGGATAAGCCGCGCCAGCCTCAAAATGTGTCAAAGCACCGTCAACCCCCATCCGCTGACCCGTCCAGCGCTCGCGCTCCGGATCTTTGGGCGCGACGAAGACCACGAAATCGACCGCCTCCCCCTCGAGCCCCACACTGCCTTCGGGCAAAATGAGGAGGGCACCCTCCTCTTCGTGCATGCCGCTCAAATACAGCACTTGGCTGTCGGCCCTATAGCGCCACGCCGTATCGGCGTTGCGAAATCGCACGGGTGGATTCTGCAGCAGGGCTGCGCTGCGCGGGCCCAAGCGCGCCCGCAGGCTCTGTCGTCGGCGAGGGTAATTCACAGCAAATCCTTGTCACTATTCAGCTAGTTCCGTCACTGCCACGCTGCAGCAGACTTGGGCCATCTTTGAGACCCACAGGCGCACTGTCAAGTTCGATCTTCGTGCCCCTTTGGAAGCACAACCAAAGCGCGCTATCTTGTGACCACTGCGACGGACCCGTTCCCCGACGCTGCAACCTGACGACACGTGTAAGAACCAAATGAAAACACCCATCCTTTCTTGTTGCCTACTCCTCGCCGCCGGCCTCCTCTTCCCCACCGCGCTCTGGGCCCAGGACGCCAATAGCGCCGACGCCGAGCCCGTCACCGCCCAAGAAAGTGACGCCCAACGCTTCTGGTTCGGCTCCTACGGTCGCCTCCAACCCGCCACCCACCTCGACGGCGCCCGTGGCTCACAGAGCCGCATCGTCTGGCCGGCACCAAGAGTCGACGAAGGGAGCTATGCCGAGCTCGAGTTTGGCTACCAAGCCTTTCGCGGCGAGGGTGGCCTCCAAGTCGACACCGTCGCCACCCTCGCCTTCGGCGACCAATTCTTCCACTTCAACCGCGATTTCGACGCCGACATCGCCGTCCGCAATCTCTACGCCGAGGCCCGCAACCTCGTCTTCGACGGCGCTGTACTCTGGGTTGGCTCACGCATGTACCGCGGCGACGATGTCTACCTCCTCGACTTCTGGCCCTTGGATAACCTCAACACCTTCGGCGCTGGCTTCGGCTGGCGCGGCGACTTCACCCGCATCGAGGCGCATGTTGGCGTCAACCAACGCAAGGACCAATACCAGTTTCAAGTGGTCGACGTCGTCGACGAGCGCTTCATCGGCAGCCAAGACGTCATCTTCCTCGACCGCCAGCGTTTCATCTCCAGCCTCAAGGCCGAACAACAATTCGGCGGCCGCAACGACGCCATCGGCTTCAAGATCAAGGCCCACACCGAGCTCCACGCCCTCCCCAGCGGAGAGATCCGGCACGATCAGCCCCGCACGGAAGAAACACTCCCCAGTGACTACGGCTGGCTCCTTGGCGCCCAGTTCGGCGTCTGGAATTTTGCGCCGCGCTCCTTTGCCAATCTCTTCATCCGCTACGCCGGCGGACTCGCCGCCTACGGCGAAGACGCCATCCCCTTTGGCCTCAACCAAGACAAGCGCGCCATCGACGCCTACAGCCTCCTCTTCGCCCTCAGCGGCGCCTACGAACACGATTACTTCGGCCTCATCCTCGGCGCCTTCGCCCGCTACTTCGTCGACGCCGATCGCATCGACGAAGATTTCGACGACGGCTGGGACCTCGCCTGGAGCCTGCGCGCCATCGCCTTTTTGCCCCACTACTTCACCCCCGGCCTCGAAGTCAGCCACCAGCTCCGGCGACCCAACGGCCTCAGCCCCGTCTCACTTCAGCAAGAAACCGCCTCGCTCTGGAAGCTCTCCCTGTTGCCCGCTTTCACCTTCGGCGACGGCCTCTTCGCGCGCCCCCAGATCCGCCTCAATTACACCGTCTCCATCCTCAACGACGCAGCCCAGCGCCTCTTCCCCATCGACGATCGCCGACGCACCAACAGCGTCGAGCACTTCATCGGCCTCGGTGTCGAGTGGTGGTTCAACTCGACCTCCTACCAATGAACCTAGAGCCCACATCCCAACACTGGATCGTCGTCGTTTGCCCTTGCAACTGAAACACGGCCAGAAACGGCAATCACGGCCATCCTGCCGCTGTGCTCCTGAAAATCGCCTGCGCTTGCTCGATGAGGGCAACAGTCCTCTCTTGGGCGTCGCCGGTGGCCATGCCACGGACCTTCATTTCGGTGCGGCTGCGGCTTTCTCGTCGATGAAAGCCAACCCCGAACTGACCAGTGGCTCGGAAAGAGGATGATACTGCGTGGTCCCAACTGAGTCACCTTTGCCTCCGTCCACGGGGCAATGTGCGATGCACAGGTCTCAGGTTAGTCTGAACCCTGCATCCAGACGACTGCACATTCCCAACCGCTCAAGCAACCCGTTTCGATTATTTTGACCATTTCGTTTGTTGCGTATGCGAAACGGATGCGTATGCTATATTCGTGAGACTACAGCAGCGGAGGTACCCATGCAGGTCCACGTCCCCACCATCGAATCCACGGAAGAAGCGCAACGCGCACTGCGTCTTCTGGCGCGATTTCCGAAGAAGCTGCAACCGACGATGACCCTCCTACCTGAGCGCGGAGAAGAAAGTGTTTCCTTCACTCTGCCTGCCGAGGCCGTCAGGCTCCTGCTGGACATCCTGGGGCAGATGGCGATGGGTAATGCCGTCACTGTGGTTCCTGTCCACGCCGAGCTGACCACGCAACAGGCAGCAGATATGCTCAACGTATCTCGGCCGTTCCTGGTGGGCTTGCTCGTCAGTGGCGCAATCCCCTTTCGCAAAGTCGGCACCCATCGGCGAGTCCGTGTCTCTGACCTCATGGAGTACAAGCGCAGAGACGAGGAACAACGACGAGGCGTTCTGGACGAGTTGGCAGCCGAAGCCCAGGCGCTCGACCTTGGATACTGAGTCATCCCACGACAGGTCCTCATGCCGTTCATTGTCATCTACGACGCTTGCGTTCTCTTCCCTGCGCCGCTCAGAGACCTTCTGATTCGCATAGCCGGCACTGGTGTGGTCCGAGCGCGGTGGACAGAGACGATTCTGGACGAGTGCTTCCGCACTATCCTGGAGCAACGACCGGACTTGACTCCCGAGCGCCTGGCGCGGACGCGCTTTCTCATGAACAAGGCGATTCCTGATTGCCTCGTCACAGGTTACGAGGATCTCATCGCCTCCTTGCACCTCCCTGATCAGAATGACCGCCATGTCCTTGCCGCCGCCATCCGCGCCGGTGCCCAGTCGATCGTAACCTTCAACCTCAAGGACTTTCCAGATCAGGCTCTGAGCCAATACGGCATCGAAGCAAAGCACCCAGACGCCTTCGTGCTGGAGTCACTACACCTCGCTCCCATTGCCGTATGCACAGCCATTCGCGCACAGGCTGAGACGCTGCGGAACCCTCCGCTTTCCTCCGATGCCCTCCTAGGCACCCTCCAACAGCAGGGACTTCCGCTCTCTGTGGCGCAGTTGCGCAAACTTCTCGGGACTTCTCTCTAGCGTTCTGCTTAACGACGCCAACGACTTGGGCGTGCTCCCCCTTCGCAGGCCTGACTATGCAAGGAGTCAAGGCAGTGGTCGCCCGAAAACCGTTGAGGTGATTCAACTGAGAGAGACCAACGCGATGTGACCAAACGCGCCTCGTTGTGCTGCCCGGCAAACGCCGCAGGCTCAAGACAATGCTGCGTAGCATCCCTCTATTCAGGTAAGTACTTGCGTTCGCGGAAGGACGAGGACTTCAAATCTACCTCCTACCAATGAAACTAGAGCCCCCACCCCTTCGACCACCACCCCGCGCCCGCTGCCCACACACCCCGCAGGGCAATCGAGTTCTAAAAGTTACCCTGCTGTAACGAGCTGCATGAGGTAGCCACGAT
>Ga0334883_1003313_pt1 | contig 17566 bp, 13 predicted proteins | sample GraSluR1_MG_6_FD_207230 | JGI IMG/M metagenome (GOLD analysis project Ga0334883, IMG submission 207230) | Sludge microbial communities from methane-producing bioreactor in Wageningen University, Netherlands - Granular Sludge_09_05-R1 | ecosystem: Engineered > Bioreactor > Anaerobic >... | reverse complement strand
TCTTCACCCGCACCCTCAGCTCCAGCCGCCTCATCCCCTGGCGATTCCGGCACCGACTCGGCTGGCGCGCCTGAGGTCTCCGTGCCCGCAGGTGAGGGCGCAACCCGCTTCAACTCCGGCGCTCTGTCCTGGCAGCCAACCATCAGGCACAAGGCCATCAACCCCAACCCACCCAAGCGCTGCAACTGCATCCCACACCTCCACCTCTTCGCCCCCTCCATCAGGGACGGCTTCGGCCTAGGTGCAGCGCAGCGCACCTATCCGAACAAAGCCCGTGGCACCACGGCAACCGCTCCCCCAACCGCCGCCATCGACCTCACGGCTTCTTCTTGATCAACGTAGGAATGGACAAGAACAAAATGGCGACCAAAATCACCCCCGCCGCCGCAAACTGATAGTTCGACGGCAACTTCAGATCGAGGATGAAGTAGAGCAATAGAGAAGCACAGACGCCCGCCAACACACTCGACGATCGGTTCACCGGCACGGCAAAAGCCGTCTCGCTGCGATCCAAGAGCACCAGCGTCCCGAAGAGCCCCGTCCCATAGCTGAAGAGCCCCACTAAGACCACCCAGCCCCATATGGGCGTGCTCCAAATCGACACGAAGCCTTCACGCAACAGGTAAAAAGGACCACTGTCGCCGCCGCCAAGCACCAAAGCCAGCAACCCCATCAGGAGCAGCACCGACGGCGCCGCCACCATCTGCTCTTCCACGAAGTAGCCCTTGGTCACCCGCGGATCGTCGCTCTTGCCCAAACGACTCATGAACTGCAGCCGGATAAAGTAGGCCGTCAGATAAACCCCGACATCGACGAGCAGCAGGACATTCACCGCGAAGCGGCTCGTCCCCGGCCGCACCGGCTCGGCAAAGGCCACGAAGAGCGCCATAATGGCCAGCGCCAAGCCCGCCCACGAGAACCACCGCACGTGCCGCCCCGTAATCCGGTCCACCACGGGACTCATGATCAGCACCCCACCGCGCATCAACAGCATCGCAAAAACGATGGACACCCCCTCGATGGTGTAAGACAGGGTCGTCGTCACGATGATCAGCCCCGAACACAGCCCCGACAAAAAGGTCCACTTCGTCGGCCGCGGCAGCGTCAGCGATCCCACTTGAAAGTGGTGCGCAAAACGCCACCACCGCATCGCCGAGATGAACACCACCATCCCCACCAACGACGCCATCACCGAACCCGGCAAAATCTGGAAGGTGTCGAGCTGCGTCCCCCCCAGCGACCCGGAAGTCAACGCTTTGGTCAACGCGCTGTAGGGCACATAGCTGGCAAAATAGCCAAAAGCAAAGACCCAAATAATGTAAGCACCCCAACTCTTTTCACTTTTTTGCGCTTCCATAGGTCCTCCCTTCAAAGACGAGACCAACGCTAGCCCAAAGCTCCGCACCAAGACAAGCCCCTGCCAACCCAAGGTCCTCACCTTGCCAAGCTGCGAAGCCTGGATCCACCCGCGTCGGGCGCCCACCCGCTCCCGCGGGGATTGTCATCGGTACCCAGCGAGCGTACCCTTGACGGCGCCGCACCAACGCCTCCGCTTGGAGCACCCCATGGGGCATGCCCCACCTTTGCATCACGCACCACCTTCACCCCCTCCCCCACTGGGACCACGCTTCATCTTCAACGCCTACGTGCACCCCGAGGTCAACCATGCGTCTCCCGCTGTCAGCCCTCCTCTCCCTCGCCCTCCTCGGGCTCACCGCGCCATCCCTCGCCCGCGCCGATGGGCCCGATAAGGTCTCCATCTACGAATCCGAAGACTGGATCGCGGCCCGCATCGCCGCCTCCAAACGCGGCGAGCGAGAGATCCTCCAGATCCCCATCGTGACGCGCTCCTTCGGCTGGGGCTCCATGGCGCCCCGACACTACCTCGGCGAGAGCCCCGACACCTTCGGGCCCGGTCCATGGCTCGCCCCCAGCGGCGCCGAGCTTCCAAGCGTCTCCGATGAAAGCGGCGGCGTCGCCTTGGTCGAAGGCTACTTCACCGGCACCACCACCAAAGAAGATCTCCGCAACGCCGACGGCGAGCCTGAAGAGTGGCTCTACACCCTCCACGACTTCGAAGTGATCGCCGCGCGCCCCCTCAAAGACAGCGACGATGACCTCATGCTGCACCGCCTCCTCTGGGGCGCCGCCGCACGCGACGATGCCCCCCCCTTCTCCGACGACCGCCCCCACCTGGTCATCGTCAAGAGCATCACCCACCGCGGCGACAGCCTCGCCAAGGGGCAACAGCGCGCCGCCAAGGAGGTCCAGACGCTCAAAGACGCTGGCTTCGCCGACGCCACCTCCTTCGACAGCCGCCGCGCCTCAGCCCTGGCCTGTTGCTTCGAGACGGTCATCGCCGGCCGCTTCGCAACCGAAGCAGAAGCCGTCACCTTGCGCAAAGCGCTGGACGCCAAGAAAATCAAAGCCTACGTCAAGAAAGGCTGGTGAGTCGAAGGCGCAGTGGCGCGCCCGCCCACCCCCAATCGGCTGTGTTATTTTTGCCACAGCGCTGCCCTTGGACCCGCGACGCCGGCCCCGGACCCGCTAAGCTACGCCGAGCAAACCCATTAAATCATAGACATATTCTCCTTGGCACTCTTCTGGCAGGAGCGGCGCTCTGCGGCTTCTGACCCGCCATCGCCCAAGGAGACGGACATGTGTCGCCCACGCCCCCCGCACCATCCCTTCATTACCATCGCCATCCTCACCCTCGCCATCACCTCCTGCGAATTCCTCGATCACATGGATCAGTACTTCGCGCCCCCCGACGACCTCACCCCTGTCGAGCACACCGCCACCGCCGCGGCTTTGGCTCGCGAATCCATCCTCAGCGCTCGGCCCCAGAGCAGCGCCCTCTACCTCGACCAGCTCGCCTTCCTCCTCCCTGGGACCAACATCGTCGCCCTCGTGGCCGGTCACTCCGCCACCGCCCCTGGCGAAATCCCCCAGGATTGCCCCTTCCTCAGCGCGCCTTCTGACGGCTTGGCCGTCCCCTGCGCCCGCCTCCTCACCGCCGCCACCCAGGCCTCGCGCTTTGCCTCCTCGAACCTGGCCTCGAGCGTCATGAGCCAGACCCTGGGCAGCCGCAGCGTCACCCCCGGCGAGCGCGCTTTCGTCGGCGCCTGGGCTCAGGAGGCGGTGCTCTCGGGTCTGGTGACTAGCACCATCCAATCCCTCGATGTCATGCGCGCCGTCGACCTCTGCGACGACACCAACACCCCGGCCAAGCAAGCCGCCGAGCTGGGCCAGCGCCAAGGTCGGGTCATCTTCCGCAACACCTACGACGCCATGCGCCCCGATCTCCCGCGCAGCCAGTGCAACACGGACATCCTGGCCACCACAATCCTCGCCGAGGCCCGCAAGCGCGCCGCCGACTTCAACGCCGGCACCTCCATCTGCCTCGGCGTCGATCCCAGCCACTTCGCCCAGAGCGTCGACCTCCTCGAGATGGAGAACCTCCGCATCGCCGCCGTCGACGAGGGGCTGGAGCAGGAATTTGAGCTGCTGCGCGTCGAGCTGGTCGAGAAGTGGACCTGCGATCCCGAGACGACCTACGATCCCAGCGATCCCTGCCAATGCTACGCCCGCTACTCCGGTCGCGGCCCGGTCTTCTGCTACCTCCAGAGCCAATACCGCGCCGAGCTCAACATCGACACCCCCTTCTCAGGCACCCAGCTCCAGCGCATGTCCGATCGCGGCGTCCCCCAGTGCGCCGGCGACAACAGCAACGCCCAGCCCATCGGCAGCCCCCTGGTCTTCGATCTCGATCACGACGGCATCCACCTCTCCTCGCGCGCCACCACGCCCTTCGACCTCGCCGATACCGGCGAAATCGTTCGCTTTTCCGCTCTCACTGGCCGCGACGCCCTCTTGGTCCTCGACCTCGATGGCAACGGCCGCATCGACTCTGGGGCCGAACTCTTCGGCAACCACACCTGGTGCGGGCAACGCCGCTGCGCCGACGGCGTCGAAGCCATCCAGCACTATGACAGCGACGGCAACGGCCGCATCGACGCCAACGACCCCGTCTTCTCTCAGTTGCGCCTCTGGCATGATGCCAACCACGATGGCGTCGCCCAGCCAGGCGAACTGAGCACCCTGCGCCAGGAAGGCATCGCCTACATCGATCTCAGCCCGCGCATGGACCTGGCGTGGACCGATCGCCTGGGCAACAGCGCCGTGCGCGCCATTACCTTCGTCCGTGACGATCAGCGCCAGGGCGAGGTCCACGACGTGTGGTTCGCCCTCACCTTCGACGATTTCCCAGTCGACGTGCGCAGCTCCGGCATCAGCTCCCGCTTGGCCCAAGCCCTACGCTGACCCCTCGCACCCGCACGTGGAGCAACGCCCTGAGGGCGCTAAGCGCCGATATCAACGGCCATTGCGCCCTTGTCCTCTATGTTGGATGATGCACATCTCAGCATGCACCGCGGTGCCGTGCTCGACCCGCTCACCTCCGCCACCTGCTCCAAGGATCACGCGTCATGCAAGCCTCTTCACAGCTCCAGCCAGGGACCATGATCGCTGGGCGTTTTCAGATCGTGCGCTTCGTCGCTGCTGGAGGCATGGGTGCCATCTACGAGGCCCTGCAGATGCCTTTGCGGCGCAAAGTCGCCCTCAAAGTCATCCGCCAAGAACTCGCCAAAGAGCAGATGCTCACCAGCCGCTTCGAACGCGAGGCAGAGACCGTCGCCCGCCTCACCCACTCCCACACCATCACCCTCTTCGACTACGGCATTACCCCCGAAGGCGTGATGTTCATCGCCATGGAGTGGCTCGACGGCACGGATCTCAACGCCGAGCTCCACCGCGTCGGGGCCATCGAGCCCGTGCGCGCCGCACGCATCGCCGCCCAGGTCGCCCGCAGCCTCTCGGAAGCGCACGCCATCGGCGTGGTGCACCGCGACCTCAAGCCAGAGAACATTTTCCTCATCGAACGCGAGGGGCAGAAGGACTTCGTCAAGGTCCTCGACTTCGGCATCGTCAAGAACACCAGTGACGCCCGCACCCAGATCACCCGTATCGGCACGGTGTGCGGGACCCCAGACTACATGAGCCCCGAGCAAGCCCGCGGCGAAAACCTCGATGGCCGCAGCGATCTCTACGCCCTCGGCACGGTCCTCTACACCATGCTGCGCGGCGAGCCCCCCTTTCAGGCCGAGTCCATGCTCCAGATCGTCATGGCCCATCAGAGCCGCTCCTTCCCCGAGCTCGGCCCCCACGTCCCAGAAACCCTCAAGGCCATCATCCAGTGTGCCACAGCCAAAGCCGTCGCCGAACGCTACCCATCGGCCGAGGTGATGGCCGCCGACCTCGAGGATTTTGCCACCGGCTACGGTGCCGCCCACGTCTACCCGCCCGCAGCGGCGCCGGGGGAAACGACGGTCATCCCCGAGCTCCAGAGGACCAGCGCCGCGGCGAACCCACCTGCGAGCGTAGCCGCGGCCCCAGCCTACCCACCCCCTGCCCAGCCGACGGCCCCGGCGACCCCCACGAAAGCCTTCCCCGTGACCCTCGTGGTGGCCATCGCCGTCACGGTGCTCCTCATCGCCGCCGGCGCCGCCGCCTTCTTCTTCCTCATCGAGCGCGACCCTGCGGCGACCGCCGCCAACGACGCAACCGAGCGCAGCACCACCGCGACAGAGCAGAGCCCTGCCAGCGCCCCCCAAAGCGATCCGCCACTGGAACGGCCGTCCCTGACTGCGGACGACGAAGCAGACGACCCGACGCCAGCGGACCCCACCCCTTCGCCCGTCGTCGCCGAAGCCGCCTCAGCCACGGTCACGCCAGCGCTCCCGGAACCCACGGGCTGCGCCACGGGCATGGTCGCCACCGGCCCCAAAGGTGAGTGTTGCTGGCCCGGCCAGCGCTGGGCGGCCCACCTTGAAGCCTGCGCTGGTTACCCCGAACAGTGCCGCGAGCAGCTCATCCCCAGCCCCGATGGCTGCATCCCTGCCCCAGCCGCGCTCGCTGCCAAGGTCCGCCGCTGCCACGAGGGCCTCTTCAGCGCCTGCGAGAGCCTCATGGCGCAGGAGGCGGATCTCGATCGCGTCCACTACTACATGCAGCAGGCCCAAAAGGCCGCAATCCCTGCTTGTGACGACGAGGGCGACAGCGACGCCTGCCTCTTCCTCGCCACCCTCTACACCGCCCCCGGGAGCACCACCGCCGAGATCACCCGCGGCCTCGCCATCTTCGAGAAGGCCTGCGACCAGAGCGACGAGACGAGCTGCTTCATGGCCTATATGGCGGCCCAGAGTCTCAATCGCCCGGCCGACCGCGATCGCCTGGGGGCCAAGCTCTGCAAGCTCTCGCCCGAGAGTTGCGATGGCAGTGTCCCCAAGGGCACCAACGACTGGAACGCCTTCATGGGCGACGACTTCAACCAAGCCCTCGATAAAGACATCCAGAAAGCGCTGCAAGAGGGCCTCGGTGCCATTGAAGCGATGGGCGACTTCGACTTTTAGAGCCGCCCCGACCACCCCACCCAAGGGCGTGCGCCAAGGGTTGCGCTCCCGCTCCGCCTCGCCCATGATACGCCCTGCGCATTTCACCGGCGTCGCGCCAGCACGCCCTCCACCCTCCGTGCCCTGAGCGCCGCCCCAGATGCAAGACCTCACCCTCCTCCAACCGGACACTCTCTTCGCAGAACGCTTCCACATCGTCCGCTTCGTCGCAGCCGGCGGCATGGGCGCCATCTACGAAGCCCTGCAACTCCCCTTGCGGCGCAAGGTCGCCCTCAAAGTCATCCGCCAAGACGTCGGCCAAGCCCAGATGCTCGTCGCCCGCTTCGAGCGCGAAGCCGAAACGGTGGCGCGCCTCACCCACACCCACACCATCACCCTCTTCGACTACGGCGTCACTGCCGACGGTCTGATGTTCATCGTCATGGAGTGGCTCGACGGCCGCGACCTCGGCGCCGAGCTCAAGCGCCACGGCGCCATCGCCCCCCAGCGCGCGGCCCGCATCGCCGCCCAGATCGCCCGCAGCCTCGCCGAGGCCCACGACATCGGCGTCATCCACCGCGATCTCAAGCCCGAGAACATCTTCCTCACCGAACGCGACGGCCAAGCGGACTTCGTCAAGGTCCTCGACTTCGGCATCGTCAAGAACACCAACGACGTCGCCACGCAGATCACCCGCATCGGCGCCGTCTGCGGCACCCCGCACTTCATGAGCCCCGAGCAGGCCCTCGGCGAAGACCTCGATGGCCGCTCCGACATCTATTCCCTGGGCACGGTGCTCTACACCATGCTCAACGGCGAGCCCCCCTTCGACTCACCGAGCCTGATGCAGATCATCCTGCGCCATCAGACGGAGCACTTCCCCAGCCTCGGCCCGCACGTCCCAGCAGCCCTCCAGGCCATCGTGCAGCGCGCCACCGCGAAGAGAGCCGAAGACCGCCACCCTAGCGCGGCGGAGCTGGCCGCCGAGCTCGAAGCCTTCGCCCTCCACCCCGACGCGCCACCGCCCTTCATCAGCGCCACCCCCACCCCGAGCGACGCTCAGCCGGCCTTTGCGCCCGCCCACGGCGCACCACTTGCCGAGCCCCCAGCGCCGCCCCGCAGCACCCACGCCGGCTCGCTCCCACAGCTCCCCCCCTTGGCCCCAAGCCCGCGCCCCAAACCCTTCCTCATCATCGCCATCCTGGCGCTGGTCGCCATCCTCCTCTTGGTCGCGGCCGCCCTTTTGTTTTTTGGCCACGTCCCCCGGCCGCACACCTATGCGGTCGACTATCCCACGGCTCCGTCCCAAAGCTCCGCCGAAGCAGGCGCCGCCGACCACCGCAACGAGGCAGAGCTCGGCTCCGCACCCACCGCTGGCGCAACCACGGCGGCAGATCCCGAGGCGCCAAGCCTTCCCGCGCCCCAGGATTGCCCCGCGGGCATGCTCTCCCTGCCTCCCACCGGCGCCTGTTGCTGGCCCGGCCAGCGGTGGTCCACCGGCCTGCACGCCTGCGCCGGTTTCCCCACGGCCTGCACCGCAGACACCCTCCCAACGGACGCGGGCTGCGTTCCAGCGCCAGCAGACCTGCTCCCTCGCGTCGGCAAGTGCCATGCCGGCGCCTTTCTCGTGTGCTTCGACCTGGCTGAAGCCCTCACCGCCAAGGGCGACGAGGCCACGGCGGACTTCTTCTTCGCCCAGGCGCAGGGGCTAGCTCACACACTCTGCAACGACGAGGGCGACGCCGAGGCGTGCGCCTTTGCCCGGCGCGTGGATCCAGCCAACAAAAGCCTCATCGACCAAGAACTGCCGCGCTTGATCGACAAAGTCGCCTGCCAACGCGGCATCGATCCCCTCTGCGGCCTCCAGGATCGCATGGATGCCGTCCCTACGCTCATCGAGCAAGGCCTCGAGCAGAGCATCGAACACGTCACCAACGAGTTCCTCGACGCGATCTTCCGGCCTTAGGGCAAGAGCAACGGCGAGAGGTGGGTCAGGACTTCATTGCTGATGAAGATCGGCGCCGTGAGGGCCTCCGCAGGGAGCACCAAGACGAAGGCCTGCCCAGGGGTCATGGGTGTGGGGGCCTGGACCGCGCTCCCTGACAGGAACAGCACGGCCACCTCCTGACCGGCCAGGGTCTCGGGCCACACCACGGTGAACGTCGCCATAGGCGCCTCGCCGTCGTCGTAGTAAGAGGTCCCGTCGGGCCCTTCCCAGGAATCATGCCAAGGATGGCGCGGCTCGAACGTCGCCAAGGTGACCAGCAACTGGGCCTCATCGGGGGCCACCGAGAGCGCCGGCAGCGCCGCCACGAGTTGCGCCACATCGGGGGCCGCAACCAGGGCAACCTCCTGGTGGGCCGCCACTGCCTCTTGGGGGAGCGCCTGAGCCCCACAGGCAAGCAGGAGCCACGCGATGCCACACAAACCAACAGCCACTCTCATCTCGCCCCTCCTCTGCGTCCGAGGACCTTGCCTCTGCGCACAGTCACGCGCCTGTTTGGCTAAACCTATATCATACCAGGCCCCAGACGCCACCATGGCCGCTCCCCACGGCGGCACGACGCGCCGCTGCACTTGACAGAAACTGGCGCTTCATCTCAAATGAGGGACTCGAGGGAACGAACGTTTTCTAAGTCGTCGATGTCGCCAATCCGCAAACACGCGCACCTCCGGGGCCTGGGATGGAACGAGACGAACGCGTCATGGCACTCCAAGCTGAAGTCGACGCCTTGCGCCGGGAGAACGCCGCGCTGCGCGAGCGCTTGGCCGCTGGCGAAGTGAGCGCTGCCGTCGACCGCGCAACCTTGCAAGGCAACGAAGCGCTGGCGCGCATCGCCGGCCGCATGGCGCGCCTGGGTGGCTGGTCCTTCGACCTGAGCGTCGGACGCGTCATCTGGTCCGACGAAGTCGCGGCCATCCACGAAAAGCCGCCGGGCTTCTCGCCCACCCTGGAAGAGGGCATCTCTTTTTACGCCCCGGAGTGGCGTGACCTCATCACCTTGCGCTTTCAGGCCTGCGCTCAGGAGGGGGTCCCCTACGACGAAGAGCTGCAGCTCATCACCGCCACGGGCCAGCGCATCTGGGTGCGGGCCTCGGGCGAAGCCTTGCGCGACGACCAGGGGCACATCTATGGCGTTCAAGGCGCCTTCCAGGAGATCACCACCCGCAAGGAGACCGAGGAGGCTTTGCGCCGCAGTGAGACCCTCTTCCGCAGCCTCTTCGATGATCACAGCGCGGTCAAGCTCCTCGTCGATCCTCTGAGCGGCGCCATCGTCGACGCCAACCGCGCCGCTGAGGCTTTCTATGGCTGGCCCCTGGCCACCCTCAAGAACATGCGCATCCAGGACATCAACCCCCTGACAGAGGACGAAATCCAAACGGAGATGGCCGCCGCGCCTGAGCGCCAGCGTTCCTACTTCGAGTTTCGCCACCGCCGCGCCGATGGCCAAGAGCGCGATGTCGCCGTCTTCCGCAGCACCATCGTCGTCCACGGGCGGCAGCTCCTCCACGACATCATCCACGACATCACCGAGCACAAAAGGGCCGAAGCCGAGCGCTCACAGCTCCAACTGATCATCAACCAAACCCAAAAAATGGAATCCATCGGCCGCCTCGCTGGCGGCGTCGCCCACGACTTCAACAACCTCCTCGCCGTGATCCTGAGCTACACCGACTTTGCCCTCAGCAGCTTGCACCCGGGTGATCCCCTCAGCGCCGATCTCCGCGAAATCCAAGCCGCCGCGGATCGCGCCACCCACCTGACCCGTCAACTCCTCGCCTTCAGCCGCAAACAAGTCCTCGAAGCCAAAGTGCTCAACCTCAACGAAGTCATCGCTGACACGGAGCGCATGCTCGGGCGCCTCATCGGGGAAGACATCGAAGTGCGGCACATCTTGGCCCCCGATCTCGGCCTGTTCATGGCCGACCCAGGCCAGATCGAGCAAGTGCTCATGAACCTAGCCGTCAATGCCCGGGACGCCATGCCCATGGGCGGTACTCTCCTCATCGAGACGACCAACATCCAGCTCAACCAGGCCTACGTCAACAAACGCATCGAGGTCAAACCCGTCCCCTACGTCTGCCTCGCCGTCAGTGACACCGGTTGCGGCATGGACGCCACCACCCAGGCCCAGATCTTCGAGCCCTTTTTTACCACCAAGACGAAGGACCGCGGCACCGGTCTGGGGCTGGCCACGGTCTATGGCATCGTCAGGCAGAGCGATGGTGCCATCAACGTCTACAGCGAGCCCGGCCAAGGCACCACCTTCAAGGTCTATTTCCCCCGCCTTCCTGACGACACGATCACACATCAACCGGAGATGCCCACGCGGGCGGTACATGGCGGCAACGAATGCATCCTGGTCGTCGAGGACGAAGCGGCCATGCGCAAGGTCGCCGTCCGCATGCTGCGCGCCCAAGGCTACTCGGTCCTCGCCGCCGCCAATGGCGGTGAAGCCCTGCTCTTGTGTGAACAGTATCCGGGCACCATCGACCTCCTCATCACGGATGTCATCATGCCCCAGATGAACGGCCGAGTCCTGGCCGAGCGCCTCCTCGCCCTGCGCCCCGAGCTCAGAGTCCTCTACATGTCGGGCTACAGCAATAACCTCATCGTCCAGCACGGCGTGCTCGAGCCTGGCATTCGCTTCATCGCCAAGCCTTTCAACAACCAAGACTTAGCCGCCAAGGTCCAGGACTGCCTCGACGGGCATGAGTGAGGCGCTGCGCGATACGGTTTTGAGCGGCGCGCACCGCCCACTATCTCCAGGGCGCATCGACTGCCAGCGGCGCTTTCGCTATCATGGAACCGTTGCTGGCGGCGTGCGCCGCCCAGCCACTCGGCCGCGCCCACCCTCACCCTGCAACCACGAGGGCCCCATGCGTCACATCCTCTTTGGCCTCGCGTGCGCTTGCCTGTCGACCTTGTTGGCCTGCACCACGATTGCCGATCTGCCTCAGCCCGACCTCCTGCCAGACACACACGGCGAAGACCTCCCCGCCGACGCGCCCCAGGATCTCATCGAGAACCTGGACCAGGTCGACCCGCCCGACTCCCCGACGCCGGATCTCACGGAGCTCGCCGACACCCCAGTCGCCGACAGCGCGCCTGACGCTGTGGCGCCAGACGCGCTGGACACGGAGGAGCTCGGGCCTGACCTCACAGATCTCACCGACACCGCGCTCCCTACCCCCAGCGTGCGCTTTCTCAGCCCTGCCAACGGCGCGCACCTCCCCAACCCAGTGACCTTCACCTTCGAAGCGCACCACGTCGCCACCGTTCAGATCTTGGCCGACGCCTGGCCCTTGGCCCCGGCCCCGTGGGATCCGGCTACCAGCGCCTCCCTCACCTACACCTTTTCGGGCACGGGCTATGAGCGCACCATCCGCCTCTTGGGCCATGACGGCACGGGCGCAGTCGTCGCCGAAGACAGCCTCCAAATCACCGTCACCGCGCCCCTCGGCCCCGGCACCTCCATCGGAACTTTCTACAACACCTACTACTACCTAGCCAATGAGGCCGACTACACCGGCGCCCCTTCAGCCAACCTCTATGCCCCGGACTGCTCGGTCATCGCCGTGGTCTCGTCGAGCTTCGCCAACAGCGCCTGCATCGAAGGCTCGGCCATCCTCAAAGACGGTCGGGTCATCAACTACCACTCCCCTTGCGCCTGCGGTGGCCCCTGCTCCTATTGCTGGTCCGTCTTGGACAAGAACAAGTTCCCCTGGGGCAAGGGTTCACGCAACAACCCTTTGGAGCCGCTGCGCTCCTGGGCGGTGGACACCAGCGTCATCACCCACGGCACCATCCTCTACGTCGAGGAGTGGGACGGGCTGAACCTCCCCGCCGTAGATGGCTTGGGCGGCGCGCCGCATGACGGCTGCTTCCGCGCCGATGACGTCGGCGGCGGCATCACGGGCAAACACGTGGACATCTTCGCCGGGACCAAGGCCATGTGGCGCGAGCTGGAGAAGATCTTCCCCACCCGCACCAACTTCACGGTCTACATCGACTCGCCGCGCTGCCAGCACCTCTGAGACGGCGCCACGGGGCTGAGACGGCGCCAGGACACCTCAATCCCCAAGGCCCGCGTGGCGCCGCAGCACAAAGCCGTCGGCCCCGAAGTGCGGGCAGAGCTCCGGTGCCGTGCCAAGGCTGACGCAGCCCCGCTCTGCGTCGAATTGGGCCGCGCAGGGCACCACGGCCCAGCCCTGCCCCGCAAAACCAAAGCCGTTCCACCAATAGCCCGTCACGGCGCAGCGCTCCCCCGCCACCACCTCCCACGCCACCAGGCGCGACCGCCCCTGAGCATCGCCGACGATGGCAAAATCCAAGAGCGGTCGCGCCAAGCCGCTACCGCGCCACAGGGGCACCAGGGCCCGCCCATCCCAGCGCAGCACCCACAAGGTCCGGTGGGGCGGCGTGGCGCCAGGGTGGAGCGCCCGGGAGGTGATGATCCCCAAGACCACGTCGTCCTCCCCAACGCCCTCCCAGTCCGCCACCGCCGCTCGCCACATGGGGTAGCGCGGGCTCACCCAGCTCGCGCCAGCGCTGCTGATGCGAAGGAATCCCTGGGGCCGCCCTGCGGCAAGAAAGACCTCCAGACTCAGCGGCCCCCAGGCGCTCTGCAACCGCTGTGGCGCATCGGCGCGCACCCCCTCAGGCAGCGGTGAGCCCGGATCTAGGGTGAGGGCGAGCGCTGGCACCTCTGGCGCCGTCGCCGCCTCGGACATCGCTGACGCAGCAACGGCCACCTCGGCCTTGGCTGGGCATTCCGGATCGGAGGGCGTACATGAGGCTGACACCCATACGAAGGTGAAGACGGCGCCGAGCGCTGCCCTGACGCAGGTGGATCCAGGAAAAATGGGGCGAAGAGCAAACATCAGTGGATGAAGATGGGGCCTTCCGAAGGCGCCACCACGTCAAATGGCGGGCCCCCGTCAGGGAACACGCGCAACAAGTGAATGACCCACTGGCCGCTCAGATTCGACGCGCGGAGGTCGACCTGCGCCGCGCCCCGCGGACCCGAAATGGTGAAGCGCAGCGACGCGCTGCTCACGGAGCCGCTCGAACGCATGGAGCCCGTCACCCACCAGCTCTCGCGCACCGGTTCGCCCAGGACCTCCATGACCTGTGGGTCCGAGCGAAGCAGCTCCAGCGCCATCTGATAGGGGGCGGCGTTGGTGAAGGTGTGGCGCAACACCAGCACCAGGACCACGCCAAAGAGGGCGATGCAGAGCACCACCCCGAGAAAAACCCAGAGGAGGACGCGGCGGCGGCGGACGCGCGCGGCGGCGCTGGGGCCTGGGCCTGGGCCGCCACCGGTGTTCCAGTCAGACCAGGCACCCTCAGCCAGGTGGCGACCAGGAGCAAAATCATTGGGATCGTTGGCATTGCGCATGAGGTCCTCGGCATGAGAAGCAGGTGCGACGAGGTGAAGTCTGACAGAGGCGCCGCCCCGTGACAACGCCAGCCGTCACCAGTGAAGGGCTCGGACACCCGCACCCAACCCTGAGCGCCTCATCCCCCATCTCTTGATCCCCGCCACGCTTTGCGGCACAAGCCTCCACGGTGCCCGCTGCCGGCGGGCGCAACCATCCGTGGCAGAAGCATCGCCACCGTCGACGAGGATCCCATGTTTCGCAGCGACAACACCCTTGGCGCCACCCCCGAAGTCATGACCGCCCTGGCCGAAGCCGCCGCCCAGGCGCCGAGCCCCTACGGCGAAGACGCCTTGGACCGGGCCCTCCACACCACGCTGCAACAATGCTTCGAGCACGAGGTCGCCGTCTTCAGCGTGGCCACAGGCACCGCCGCCAACGCCCTGGCCCTGGCCACCCTCTGCCCGCCATGGGGCGCTATCTACTGCCACCCCGAGGCTCACATCCACTGCGACGAATGCGGCGCCCCGGAACAGGCCACCGGCGGCGCCAAGCTGGTCCTGGTCGATGGCGACGCCGGAAAAATCGAACCGGCCCGGCTCCAACGCGCCATCTTCGGCCGCGACAATGTCCACCGCGTCCAGCCTGCCCTCCTCTCCCTCTCCCAGAGCACCGAGTGTGGCACCGTCTACCAGCCTGACGCGCTGGCCGAGTTGTGCGCCCTCGCCCACGCCAACCAGCTCTTGGTCCACCTCGATGGCGCGCGCCTCGCCAACGCCATCGCCACCCTGGGCTGCAGCCCGGCCGACCTGACCTGGCGCGCTGGCGTCGACGTCCTCACCCTGGGCTTCACCAAGAACGGGGCGCTGTGCGCCGAGCTGATCCTCTTCTTCAATCCCGAGCACTGCCAATCCCTCGCCTTCCGGCGCAAACGCGCCGGCCACCTCCTCAGCAAGAGCTGGTTCGTCTCGGTCCAGGTTCAGGCCCTCCTCGCCGAAAATCGCTGGTTGCACCAGGCCCAACACGCCAACGCCATGGCCACCCGACTCGCCCAGGGACTCACGGCCCTCGGCTACCCCCCACTCTGGCCCTGCCAAGCCAACGCGGTCTTCGTCGCCCTGCCCGCAGCAGTCGCCGCCAGCGCCCGCGACATCGGCGCCGTCTTCTACGACTGGCCAGCACACACCGACCTGGTGCGCCTGGTCTGCTCCCTGCGCACCACCCCCGCCGAGGTCGACGCCTTCCTCGCCGCCGTACGCCGCGCCACCCCGGCTCCCTAGCCGCTCACTCTGGGGCCAACGCCAGCACGCCTCGGGTCAAATCCAACACCAGCTCCTTGCAACACAAGGTGCAACGGGCCCGCACCTGGGGCGCACGCAAGCCCATCTTGGCGCCCACTTTCAGACGCAGCCCCTCCAGGGTGCGCTCTTGGCACAGAGGACACTGGGCCTTCTCGCCGAAGCGCCGCTGCGCCAGCTCCCGCCACCTCGCCCCCACCTCGTCCCAGTCGTCCTCATTGTAGACAAAGGACAAAGCCTCGAACTCCTCATTCGTCGCCCCCGACCGCAACACCATCCACAGGTGAAAATCGACCCGCACCCGAAAGAGCTCCCGCTTCAGCGGCCGATCAATGAGGTTGGCCACCACCGCATCGACCGACAAACCCTCCGTCTGGGGGCTCACGCTCACGCTCTTGACGCAAGACCAGGGGATCTTCAGCGTCGCCTCCTCACCCACCAAGAGCAACCACTGCTCAGAGAGCGCCAGCGGCGGCACATAAATGTTCGGCGCCAAAAACGACGGATGATACTGCACCCGCATCACCCTGATGGGACGCGTCGCGTCCTCAGGCAAAGCCTTGGCAAACTCACGCTCCGCCGCAGCCGCCGCCTCCGCCGCCGCCAGAGCCGCCGCCACTTGCGCCTCCTCATGGGCCGTGAAGGCTTCCATCAACGCCTGCACCTCCGCCGTCGCCGCGCCCGGCACCAGCGCCGCCGAGAATGACTCACGCAGCGCCGCGTCGCCCCGCGCCAACCACAGACGCAACGCCGCCTCGTGAACCACCCGGTCCTCGCGGCAGCCTGGCGCAGGCAGGTCCGCCTTGAAACGCCGCGCCACCATCGGTGCCCCACGCCGCCGCCGCGCCTCCAGCGCCTGGTGCGTGATCCACATCCCGATCAAAAAAACCAGCAGCGCAAAATACCAGCGGCTCAGCGCCCACACCCCACCCGTGACCACCAACGCCGCCAAGCCGCACATGCACCCCAGATGCTCACTGCGCCCTTGCTCACCGCTCTCCTTGAGCACCAACGCCAATAGCGCATCAAAACGCTTGAACGCCGCCTCGATGGCCTCATAGCGCGGGTCTGCGCCCGCCTCCCCGGCCACGTCAACCTCGGCATCGGCCGGCCGCGCGCCCTCCTCGGCCACCGCCACCACCGCCGCCACCGCCGCCTGATGTCGCTCGGCTTTGGCATAGACCACCCCGCACTTCGGACACTCGTAAGCCGGCACCAGATCGTCGCTCGCCCGCCGCACATAAAGACACTTGGGACAGATCCGCCCCTCACCCTCCTCACTCGGCGCGTCCTCCCGCACCACCACCCGGGCACCACAACCCGCCGCCTTCGCCTGCACGTGCTCAGCCCGCGACCGCTCCCCCTCGCTGCGCAGCACCACCGGCGCCGACCCCAGCAACGAGGCCATCTTATCCACATCACAGCGAAAAAGCTTGGCCAAACGCGCCGTCACCGCCGCCTCGTCCTCGCCCTCAGCCACGCCCAACATCACGACTCGATAGGGTGTACCCATGCGCGCCTCCATATTCCAAGCGTATGCTAGACTAGAAGACCCGCGCACGCACCGCAAGCGAACCTGCCACCAGAGCACACCTCGCACCCGCTATCGTTTGGGGGGATCCACCCCCAACAGGGCGCCCTCCGCGCTCCCGCGCGCAAGCACCGTCTGGCCTCAGCCGCCGCGAACCACGCCCAGCAACAACACCTCCGCAGCCGCAGCGCGCAAAGAAGCACCTGGTGCCACCGTGACCACGTCCCCTGGCATCACCAACGCCGTGTCGCAAGTGCCCTGCCCCTGCAAGACCAGGCCCCGCCAAGCTGCCGCCGCGTCGACCCACGGGCTGCCAGCAGAGAGCCGCAAAAAGGCCGCCCCCGGCGCTGCGCACAGCGCCTCCGCGATGGGCAGCCAAGCCACCCCGTCATCGCGAAGCTGCCACGAAGCCGCGTCATCGATCCTGGCCAACAACCCCTCGACCGTGGGCTCGTCTAGCTCGAAGAGCTGTCCAAGCCGGCGCACGAAGGGCGAAAAACGGCCAGCACCCGCCACGAGGCGCTCCAATAAACGCTTCTTCGTCACCTGCGGAGGGGTTGAAGCCACTCTCTTCAGCGTCTCGTCCCCCAGCGCCTCGAGGCGCTCCTCGAACTGCCCCCGACACTCCTCACAGGAGTACATTTTCCCCGGCTCGTTCTCCAACAGCTCCGTCACCAGAGCGGCCACCGCGTCGTCGCCACCGGCGAGGGCTTGGTTCAGCCGCAGCCGCAACCGGGTCTGGGCCGCCCCCGGGTCGAGGGCACACAGGGGACAGCGATCCCGACGCGCCGCCGAGCTCTCCGTCAGGTCACCACAACACCGGCTCTCACCCTTATCATCATGCATGGCTAGGCACTCTCACCGCTGCTGTCGAACGCGCAAGTCGCGTCGCTCCCTTCATCTCC
>Ga0334883_1003307_pt1 | contig 17589 bp, 12 predicted proteins | sample GraSluR1_MG_6_FD_207230 | JGI IMG/M metagenome (GOLD analysis project Ga0334883, IMG submission 207230) | Sludge microbial communities from methane-producing bioreactor in Wageningen University, Netherlands - Granular Sludge_09_05-R1 | ecosystem: Engineered > Bioreactor > Anaerobic >... | reverse complement strand
GGTCTCTCTGTGTCTCGGGGATCATCCCACGGTGCCTGGTCTCACTTTCCAAGATTCCTCCCAAGAGGCGGCAAAACCGCAAGAACCGCACCCATGCCAGACTCCCTCCGCCCACATGCTCTTTCCCTCACCCAAACGCCGGCGGGCGGAAAAGAACCGCAAGAACCGAAAGAACCGCACCCGCGTCACTCGGACGGCCGGCGGGGTACGGGCCCCCGCCCTACAACGACTGACGGCCAAAGGCAACGGCCGGCGGGGTACGGGCCCCCGCCCTACAGCTCACCACTCACCCGGCGGCCCCTTCAGAGGCCCGGCAGGCGCACCGCCCCGGTGTCTTCCGCCTTCACCTTCCCATAGCGCCCGCCACCACCGGCCTGCACGTGCAGTGTGCCCTCCCGGGCCTGCACGATCATCCCGGCCTTCTTGGCCCCGACCGTCTCGCCCAGGTCGCGCTCGGTGGTGCCGTGCAGGACGGCCATCTCGCTGCCGAAGCGGTTGATGAGCCTGCTATAGGCCACGGCCCCGATGCCGGGCACGAACTGCAGGGGCACCTGATGCTGGTAATGGCCGCGGTGCTCCGGAACCACGGGCTCCCGGGTGTCGGCGATCTGGCAGATGCGATCCAGCACGCCGTTGGTGGCTTTGGGGCTCCGGCAGCGCTCACACTGCGTCACCGGCGGCGGGCCGGTGGCGATCCAGCCGCACTCCTCGCAGAAGGTGCGGTGGTACTTGCCCAGCCGCGGGTCGAGGCCGAAGTTGCTCAGGACACGGCGTTTGCCCTCACGCCGTAAGGCCATGCAGAGCTCCGCATAGGTGCCCTCTTCCACCTCCAGGACATTGTACTCCCGGCCGATCTTGGGCAGCGAGTGAGCGTCGGAGTTGCTCAGGAAGGTGCGGTCCGAGAGCTCCGAGATGCGGTCGGCCAGAGAGCTGTCGGCACTCAGGCCCAGCTCGATGGCCCCGATGGCGTCCCAGCTCGGGCCAAACAGCTCGCTCCCGCGCCGGGCCGCCGCGCCGTACACGCTCTTGTGGGGGGTGAAGCAGTGGGCGGGGACGAAGGTCCCGCCGCAGGCCAGGCAGATGGCCAGCAGCTCGCGGGCGGGCAGGCCGCAGGCCTGGCTGGACAGCTCCCGGTTGGTCACATGCCGTCCCATCACCTCGGAGAAAGCTTTGAGGGCGTCCAGGTCGGGGAAGTAGCTTACATGGTGGGACATCCCGCCCCCGGGCTCGCGGGTCTCGAACTCGGCGCCGCAGATGACGGTGACTTGATCCCGATAGCGCAGTCCGCCGCCGTCCAGCGGGACCATCTCGCCCTTGTCCAGCAGCGCGCTGATGTCGTCGATGACCGGCGGCGAGGCGCAGTCCACGATGCCGACGATGTCGATCCCCTTGCGCTGCGCACACTCGATGGCGATGTTCTCGAAGGTGAGGTCATGGGCGGCGGTGATCTTCACCGCCCGCCCACTACTGCTCTTGCCGATGTGGACGTGCAGGTCGCAATACAGGTACATGGGAACCCCTGAGGACGGCGGGTGATCGGGACAGCTCGCCAATGCCGGTCGCGCCCGGCCTTTTGTCTTACCCTCCGGCCTCGCCCTGACCGGCCGCCGCCGTCGCTCCGGCGGCCGCATCGGACCGCCGCATGCGCCGCGCCCTGCGCAGCGCTTGCCGCAGATCACGGGACAGCGCGCCCATACGCCGGCGGCTGCTCGACACCTGCCCGGCGGTGCGGCGGCGACTGTAGCGCAGGGCGTAGAAGTCCTCCACCGTGGCGCCCAGCTCGGCCCGCAGGGTCGCGTCGCCGTCGAAGCCCGGAACCTGTGAGAGGGTGGCGACGGCTTCGGCCGGGGTCATCCCGAGCCTGTAGCGCCTGCCGGAGAGCCGGCAGACCAGTCGCAGGAGCTCCTGCATCTCCAGGGCCGCCAGGTCGATGGAGCTCATCCGCCAGCCGATGCGCCGCGCCAGTCTTCCCAGCAGCCGGCGGGGGTCGATGAGGGCGCTGAGGACCAGGTACAGGCCCAGCAGGATGCCGACGATCACCAGCACCTGCCGGGTCGTCCTGCTCAGCGCCACACGCCAGTGGCCGCTACGCAGCAGGGAGAGCAGGCCCTCGCGCTCCAGCGAGCGCTCCGCCACGGGATCGAACACGACCCACCCTACCCGGGGGAAGTACACCTCGCTCCAGGCATGGGCCTCGGTGCCGCGGACGATGAAGGCCCCCTGGTCGGGCTCATAGGTCCCGTGGTTGAAGCCCGTGGCCACACGGGCCGGGAGGCCGGCCAGGCGGCACATGACGCTCAGGGCGCTGGAGAACAGGTCGCAGGCGCCCCGGCGGCTTTCGGTGACGAAGTACACGACGGCGTCCTGCCCCGGCGGGGTGGGCGGGGCGTCCAGCGTATAGAGGCATTCGCGCTCCAGATACCGCTGCAGGGCGATGGCCTTGTCGTAGCCGTTGTCCAGCCCGGCGGTGATCTGCGCCACGAGCGGGCCGAGCTGCGTGGCGGGCTCGATCCCGATCTGCTCGACGTACTGGTCCTTGAGGATCTCGGGCAGATCGTCGAACGAAGCGCGGCGCAGCGTCTCCTCGGGGAAGTCGGGCACCCGCGACCACGCCTCGTAGCGCTGCCCCGGCTGCATCTGGGACACGCTCTCGATTGAGCCGAAGTGGTCCACGGCGATGCGCGCCGTCTGCACGCGGCCGAGCACCCCGCCCCCCGGCACGATCCGGAGGGTCGCGGCGAAGGGGGGCACGAAGACGGCGCCCGTGGCGTTCCCGAGGATCTCGGCCTCGATCATGAACTCGCGTCCGCGCAGTGGGGCCAGATCCCAGTCCGGCACGCTGGGGGCGTCTTCATCCTCCTCCCGGCCCCCGGGCAACCCGCCCGGGCCGAGGAGGCCCGTGGGCGGCGGAGAGGGGCTACCCAGGCCGGGGGGACTTGGAGGGTGGCCGCTTTCGTCCGGCGGCAGGGGAGCTCCCGGGACCGGGCCGCCCTGGGGCACCTGTGCTCGCGGCGCCGGACCGGGCCCGGCGGCCTCCTCGGCACCGGACGGTTGGCCAACCGGCGGCGCATAGCCGGCGGCGTCGCGCTCCCGCATGACCTCGGGAGGCAGAGGGAACGTCGGCACCGGCACGCCGACAGGCGCGGCCATCGGCTCCGGCCTGGGCTGCACCCGGCGCACGTCGAAGGTGCGCTCGCCCAGATCCACGGCACGCCCCGACTCCCGCGTGCTGCGACGCCACCCGCGCCCGTTGTAGTAGTCATACGCCCGGCCCCTCAGCAGGCTCGGGGCGTCGGCCCAGACCTTGAGCACGGGCTCGTGGGACAGCCGGATCGGCCCGCCTCCCACATCAAACCCATTGCGGAACAGGAAGTACCCCTGCACGTGGGCACCGGTGTAGTTGAGGATCCGCTGCTGCAGACCGAAGCCCGTGTACATCCGGGGGGTCGTGTAGTACAGCGCATTGCCCAGCACACCGGCGCCGAGAGCCGCGACGGCAAACAGCAGCACCGCCCCGGAAATGTGGGCCTGGACCCACGGCCACAGTCTGGCGAGCTTCCCGGCGCGCTCGGCGATGGACAGGAAGTGCTCGTAGCCCCAGCAGAAGATCGAGGCCAGCAGAAACACCATGAAGGCGCCCAGCATCACCGGGTTGAGGTTGCGGGTAGCCATCAGCCCAAAGATGGAGAGCCCCGGCACGAAGATGAAGACCAGGTTCTGCCGCTGGCTTTGCATGAAGCAGAAGCCCACCAGGAACCAGGTCATCAGCGTCGCCAGTCCGGGCTCCTCGTCGCCGACGACCTCGGTGGGGTAGAGCACCTCCACCCCCGGGAGACCGAGCTCGAAGCGCAGGGCGTAGCCGGTGAAGGCCAGGAGCATCACCGCTCCGCCGAGGAAGCTCAGGTTGGCCCCGGTACGCACCGCGATGAAGCTGGCCAGTACCGCCACGGTCACCCCGGCGTGCACGGCGAACTCGTAGACCGGTGCATCCGTGGTGACGGTAACCGCCGCCACCGCGGCATGTGCGGCCACGAACACGCCCACAAGCAGCGGAGCCAGCAGGCGCGCGTCCTCGGCCCGCTCCCCGCGCCGGCGGTCTCTGCGACGGAGACTTTCCGTTGACGTCGCCCTAGCCTCGGCGGACACGCCGACCCCTCCTCCACAGGTTGGTCTCCAGAGGCGTCGTGCCGTAGATGCGGATCACTCGCGCCCCCTGGGCGGTCAGCCGGCCCACGAACCCCTCGTACCCGGGCTCGTCATCGGGCTCGCCGCCGCTGAAGGTGTGAGGTGCCAAGGAGCACCACAGGACGGGATGCTCCAAAGCGCGGAGCCGCCCCGCCACGTGCACGGCGTCCTCGTCGGTAGCCGGCGACACGACGGCGATGACACAGCCCGGCGTCAGGGCTCGCTGGTGCCGGGCCAGCACCGGCATCAGTCCGCCGTCACAGTCCGGGGCCACCCGCGCCAGAGCCTCCAGCAGCACGATCTGCTGGCGCGGGTTCGAGGAGATCAAGACACTTCGGTCCTCGGCGCCCTCGGCCACAAGGCCCACATTGGCACCGCGCTGGAGAGCCTCCTCGGCCAATGAGGCCGCCAGAACCGCGGCGTACTCAATGCTGGCGCCGTCGCCCTCGCCGGCATGCCACCTGGCCGACAGGTCCAGCAGGATCACGGCGTCCGTGGTCTCGGTGTGCTCCGACTCGATGACGGAAAGCTTGCCCCTCTTGGCCGAGGTCTTCCAGGCGACCCGGCGCATGTCGTCTCCGGGCGCATAGTCGCGCAGGCCGAAGAACTCACTGCTTTGGCCCAGCATGCGCAGTCTGGACTTGTGCGGCGCCCGGCCTCGCAGCGACTTGGGCCACAGGTCCGGGATGGGGATCGCCCGCGGGTACACCAGGAGCTCGGCGGTGTCGCCGATCCTGCGCCTGAACTGCGCCAGGCCCAGATAGTCGGAGGTCACCAGGGTGGGCGGCCCCACCTGGTAGGCCCCGCGACGCCGGGCCAGCAGCCCATACTGCAGCGGCACCTCACCACCCGGCGGCAGATCCGCCGCCATCACCTCCCCGCCTTCGGGACTCTCGAGGCCGTCGGGAAGCCGGTCGCGGACCAGGACGAAGGTCTGGCGCAGGTCGCCGTCGTTGCGCACCGTCAAAGTCACCGCCCCGCGCTCCCCGGCGATCATCACCGACTTGCCGTGGCGCGACACGTCGATCCCCGCCAGCTTCCGGCGCCCCAGTGCATAGGAGACCGGAGCCAGCAGCCCCAGAGCGGCGAACATGACGAACATCTGGTTGACGTGGAGCACGAATGCAACCAGGAAGATGAAGAACGGCCCCCAGATCAGCGCATGGCGTTTGCCGATCCTCATGGCCCGCCTCCTCTGCAGTGGTCTTGCGGCCCGCCGGCCTTCTCCGCGGAGTTCACACATTGGGCGCCGGCGTCCTCAGGGGGACCTCCACGCTCTGCAGCAGGTCGGCCACCACGTCGTGGCTGGACACCCCCTGGATCCGGCGGTCCGGCTTGACGATGATGCGGTGCGCCAGCGCCGGCACCGCGACGACCTTGACGTCATCGGGGATCACGTAGTCGCGGCCCTTCACCGCGGCGATGGCCTGGGCCACCCGGATCAGCGCGATGGAGCCGCGGGGGCTGGCCCCCAGCTCCACATCCGGATGGGTGCGACTTTGGCCCACCAGGTGCACGATGTAGTCCTTGATGGACTCCTCGACGAAGACCTCTCTCACCGCCGCCTGCAGCGCCACCACCTCCTCGGGGCTCACCACCGGTGCCACGGCATCGATGGGATGGCTGCGCATCTGCCGACTGAGCACATCCACCTCTTCGGAATGGGTGGGATAGCCCAGGGACAGGCGGGTCATGAACCGGTCGAGCTGCGCCTCCGGCAGTGAGTAGGTGCCCTCGTATTCGATGGGATTCTCCGTGGCGACGACGAAGAACGGCTGCTTCAGATAGCGGGTCTCGCCATCCACGGTAACCTGCGACTCCTCCATGGCCTCCAGCAACGCTGCCTGCGACTTGGGGGTGGCGCGGTTGATCTCGTCGGCCAGGACCACGTTGGCGAATACCGGCCCCGAACGGAACTCGAACTGGCGGGTGTCCTGATTGTAGATGGAGACCCCCGTCACATCGGAGGGCAGCAGGTCCGGGGTGAACTGGATCCGCTTGAAGGTGCCGCCCACAGACTTGGCCAGCGCCCGGGCCAGCATGGTCTTGCCCACCCCGGGGATATCCTCGATGAGCATATGCCCGGCCGAGAGCAAAGTGGCCACCGCCAGCTCGATGGCCCCACGCTTCCCGATGATGACGGTCTCCACATTCTGGATCAGACGCGACGCCAGCGAGGTCAGCTCCTGCGGCGACATGAGCACTTCCTTCCCGTGAGCCGGCCGTTGCGGCCCACACAGGCCTTTGCCATACCTATGGAAGTAACTAACGCCGTAGGCCCGCGGATAGTTCGACGGATATCGGCGGCACGCCCGGTGAGCGGCGGCCGACGGGCCCCCTTGCGACGAGCCGGGGAGGAAGCCGCCGCCAAGCGGCGAAGTCTCTTTCTCCAGCGAGGTACCGCGATGTCATACCACTGGGGTCTCGCGGTGGAGAGCAAGCACGGTCCCCCACCACGGGGGACGGCCAAGGAGGAACAGCCCGTGGGCATGCGGGAAGCAATCACAAGCGGCCGGTTCATCATCACCGGAGAGGTGGCGCCCCCCAAAGGCCACCACTTCGAGCATATGGTGCAGGAGGCCGAGTTCTACCGGGATCGCGTAGCCGCCATCAATGTGACGGACATCCAGTCATCCGTCATGCGGGCCAGTTCCCTCGTCGGATGCCTCAAGCTACAGGAAGCCGGCCTGCCGCCGGTCCTGCAGATGGTCTGCCGCGACCGCAATCGACTCGCCCTGCAGTCCGAGCTCCTCAGCGCCGCCGCCATGGGTATCACCGACGTGCTCTGCCTTACCGGCGATTATACCACGCTCGGCGACCATCCGCAGGCCAAGCCCGTCTTCGACCTGGATTCAGTCACCCTCCTGAGGGCGGCCAGACGCCTGATGAGCGGCAAGGACATGGCCTTCTACCCGGACCGCAAGAACCCGGGCCAGTACATCGACGGCGAGACCCTCGACGGGGACCCGCCGGACTTCTGTCTCGGATGTGTGGTCAACCCCGGGGCCAGGCCCATCGAGCCCCAGATCTACAAGCTGCTCAAGAAGATCGAAGCCGGCGCCGAGTTTTGCCAGACACAGGCCGTCTACGACGCCGGCGTCTTCGAGCAGTTCATGGCCAAGCTCGGTGAGGTGCCCATCCCCATCCTGGCCGGCATCGTGGTGCTCAAGAGCCCCATGATGGCCAAGTTCATGAACGCCAACGTGGCCGGTGTCACCGTGCCCGACTGGATGATCGAGGCCCTGGCGGACAAGGAGACCCGCGTTCAGAAGAGCATCGAGATGAGCGCACAGCTCATCTCCGACCTCAAGCCGCTGTGCCGGGGCGTGCACGTCATGCCCCTGGGCTGGGACAAGCACGTGCCCACGATCCTGGATAAGGCGGGGCTCTAGATGCCTATAGGCACCGACTTGTGCACAGATGAATCAAGTTCTGGGGTCGCGATCACGCCGTTCGTGAACGCGTAGGTCGGGCTTTCCAGCCCGACTCGGCGAGCCGGAAGGCTCGCCGCCTGGCCGTGGCACCGACCGAAGGCGAATCTCCGTGCCGTGCTCGTCGGTTTGAGGCGGAGCTTCGCTAGTACTGCAACCGTACTTGCGGTTCGCGCGCGGCGGAGACCGTCCGATGGCCGGCCCGGGCTGCGTGCGAAGGCCGACGGCGGCCCCGCGGGCCGCCTTGGCGGGCTGGAAACTCAGATCATGCAGGTTCCGGGCAGGCGCCGATTCACGTCACCTCACCCCCCCGGCCCCCCACACCCATACACCCCCAAACGGCCGGCGGAGACGGGAGGAGGGGGGAGAAAGGCAGTACTTCGACCGTTCCGGACGTGGGAATGGCGAAATGTGGCCCCAGTGCGTTCATGCATAGTGTGAGTGGAAAGCCCGCCCCACCGACGGCGCTTGGCGGGCCGGAAATCGCGCCCCACCGACGGCGCTTGGCGGTCCTCGACCCCATCTACGGTTGTCGTGCTGGGCGCCTGACGTTCAACGGCCGCGGGCGTCGACCCACCGCTCCGCCCGAACCTTGCGACCCGGCCGCACAAAGACGTACAATCAGGTTACCAAATACCTCTTTGCGAGGTGTCCCGCGATGATCGCGACAACCAAAAAGCCGTTCGAGCACATACTGCAGATGCTGGGAGACGCCCAGAGCGTCTTTGTCATCGGCTGTGGCGACTGCGCCACGCAATGCCAGACCGGGGGCGAGGTGGAGGTGGAGGAAATCACCCGGCAACTTGAGGAGGCGGGCAAGACGGTGACCGGCGGCGTGGTGCCGGATGTCACCTGCAATGTGCTGGACACGGCCCGCATCCTGCGCAAGCACAAGGAGGCCGTGGAGAGCGCGGACGCTTTGCTCGTCTTGTCCTGCGGCACCGGAGTGCAGTCGGTGGCCGAGAGCCAGGAGGACAAGCGGGTCTATCCGGGCCTTGACAGCCTGTTTTCGGCCATCACCCGGCGCAAGGGCCAGATCTACGAGCGATGCATCTGCTGCTCGGATTGTGTGGTCGGCGACTACGCCGGCGTCTGCCCCATAGCCCGCTGCCCAAAGGGCCAACTGCACGGCCCGTGCGGCGGGTACGATGACGGCAAGTGCGAGGTGGACAGGGAGCAGGACTGCGTGTGGACGCTGATCCTGCAGCGCGCCGAGAAGACGGGGCAGATGGACGCCGTCATGGCGGCGCTGGGCGCCGAGCCGGCCAAGAACCACCAGGTCAACAAGCACCCGGCGGAGCTGGTCTTCGAGCCCCGCAAGGGCGGGAAGCTGTAGGGCGAGGTCTGTGCCCTGCGCGACAGAGCGGGGGCGCCGTATGTGTCTGTCGCCCCGCGCCGTTGGCCGGGTGCCGGGCACCTATCCTGGTCGTCGGCAGACACTGCTGAGGACCACCGTGCAGGCGGGGCTCCGGGCCCGCCGGTCGTTGTTGTGGGCCGTGGGGCCCGACGAACCATCGCCGGCATGTAACGCCGCCCCCAGCGGCCCGGCCCGGCCGCCCTACGGTGTGCCGGGCCGTTTGGCGTCCGCTGCGAGGTCAGCCCTCTGCCGGCTGCCGGGGTGTCTCCCAAGGGCACGGCGAGCGCCCTCGCGGGCGCACCAACCGCGCGGCTCCCGTCCGCCCGGACTGAAGCCCGGGCCTGAGAGACGCCCCTGCGCGGCGCCGCGCGGTCCTTCGGACCTGACGGCCTGCCGCCGCCCACCCGACAGCGGACAGCGCCAGACACATGCCAACAAACTCATTGTACAGTGATCTCGTTGTGTGAATGGCCGGCGCCGCCCCCTGTCGGACCACGTACTCAGATCATGCATGAACACACTGGGGCCGCATTTCGCCATTCCCGCGTCGGGAACGGTCGAAGTACTGCCGTTCTCCCCCCTCCTCCCGTCTCCGCCGGCCGTTTGGCGGAGTAAGGGAGAGGGGGGCTGGGGGGGTGAGGTGACGTGAGTCGGCGCCTGCCCGGAACCTGCATAATCTGACCACGTAGCCAGGCGCCCCCATTCCCTGCGGGGGATGCGCGCCTACACGCCGCCGCCGTGGCTCATGGGGCGCGGGCCCTCACCCGGGCGGCCCTGGCGGCCTGGGAGAGGTGGTGCAGTAAACGGCCACAGCGACCCTTGCCGCTCACTCCTCTTCAAGCCCCGTATGCCCAAGCCCCTCGGCGGGGCTGCCCTCCTTGAGCGTGAAGTCGCCACGCGGCGGGTCGGCCAGCAGCGGGTCCTGCCCGTAGAGGCCGTCGATCTCCTCCGTGGGCAAGGCGGGCTTGCTCCGATCCGGGCGGTCCCTGCAGTACCACAGGTTCTTTTCAAACACGAAGCTCGCCGGAGCGGTGTTGGGGCCGATGTTCACACCGCCCTCCGACCACTTGTCTGACTGGAAGACCACGATATTGCGGCGGAACACGCCGTCTCGGCACGGCACGAAAACGGGCTCCGTGGTCTCCTGCAGGATGCGCATGGCCCACCTCTGGGGCAGGTACACGGTGTTGTACTCCACCTTGGCCCCATCCACGCCGACGAAGGCGAAGGGGGCCTGGGAGCCGACGAAGACATTGCCCTCGACCGTGATGTCGCGGGCCTCGTAGCCCACGCCCTGCGGCCGGAAGAACTGCAGGCCCGTGCTGCCGCCGATGTTCACCGCGCGGCCGCCCGCGTGCTCGAACAGGCACCGACGCACCGTCACCCGGCTGGACCCGCCCTTGGCCTGCACCCCGCTGCCGCCAAGACCCTCGCGAGCCGTGAAGCGGCAGCCCTTGATGAGGCCGCCGTGGCAGCCCACCATGTCGATGCCCGAGCCCCCGTCACCCCAGCGCTCGATGCGGCAGTCGCGCACCACGAAGTCCTCCACTCCCGAGAGCTTGATACCATCGCGGTTCCCGCGCGGGCCGATATCGGTCACCGTCAGGCGCGTGAGGGTGATGTCGTGGGCCGGAGTGTCGAAGCTGCCGCCGTCGTCGATGTTCAGGCCATTGCCGCTCTGGCCGGAGACACACAGATCGCGCAGCTCGACGTACGAGACGTTGGAAAGGTGTATCGCCTGGGCACCCCCGACGATGCGCGGCGGGTTCTGAGGGTCGGCGGCGCCGATGACAATGGGCCTGCCCTCTTCGCCCTTCAGGTTCTCCAGGGACAACCCGCCGGCGTACTCACCCGGGGCAAGCAGCACGCTCGAGCCGGGCTCTGCCTTCTGCAGAGCCTCCCGGAGCTCATCAACGCCGGTCACGCGCTTCTCCTCGGCCTCGCTCGAGCAGCTTGCTGCTCCAAGCGCCAGCGCCACAGTCACGGCCAGGATCGTCGGTAGTCTCATGCTCTGCCTCCGCACGCTTGATGGACGCGTCTCGTGCCCGCCCCGGACCGAGCTTCGCCCTTGCCTTCAAAGCCGGCAGGGCCGTCCCGGCGCTCAGCACTCCAACCGTGCATGGGTTGGGGCGGTCCAACGGCCGTTGGTGGGGCGGGTCCCGCCGGACGGGACCCGCCAAGCCGGCCTGCAAGGCCGGCGTCGGTCTTCCGACACAGCTCGAGCCAGCCATCGGGAGGCCGGCGCCGGGCGGAGCCCGCAGGTACGGTTGTACAACGAGCGAAGCTCCGCCTCAAACCGACGAGCACGGCGCGGGGGTTGCTCCGGGGGCGGCGACACGGCCGGCGGCGAGCCTTCCGGCTCGCCGAGTCGGGCCGGAAAGCCCGACCTACGGGATGGCCAACGGCGTGGTTGCGGCCCCGGAACTTGCCTCAAACGTCAAGAAGTGCGCCCATGTGGACATCTAGTGCGGCCAGGCCAGGAATCCGCCGTCGAGAATCTCCACGTTGTTGTAGCCCTTTCCTTCCAGAATCCTCACGGCCTCATAGGCCCGCAGGCTCGTCTTGCAGTAGATCACCACGCGCTTGTCTCTCGGTATCTCGTCGCTCCGCCCCGAGACGGCCCCCAGTGGGATCAACACGCTGCCCGGGATGCTCCCGGCGTCGTGCTCGTCCGGTGTGCGCACATCCAGCAGGAAGAGGTCCTCCTGAGCCTCGAGGGCCGCCTTGAGCTCGCAGGAGGTGACGCCCCGGACCAGCCCGTCCAGCTTGTTGCGCAGGATGTTGGCGCCGTGGATGAGGACATCCATGGCCTCGGAGTACGGAGGCGCGTAGGCCAGATCCAGGTGGGCCACATCATCGACGGTCATCTTCGCGGTCATGGCCGTGATGGCCACATCGATGCGCTTGATCACATCTCCGGCGCCCACGCCCTGGATGCCGATGAGCCGGCGAGTGGCCTTCTCCGCCACGAGCTTGAGGATGATGGGCTTTGTCCCCGGATAGTAATGGGGCCGGTCGGGGGCGGAGACGGTGGCCGTCTCGATGGGGATGCCCAGCTCCCGGGCCTGATGGGCGCTGAGGCCGGCGCGGCCCACATTCCAGTCGAAGACCTTGAGACAGGCGGTACCGGAGACACCGGGAAAGCGCTCGGTGTGCCCCACCGCATTGGATCCGGCGACACGGCCCTCCTTGTTGGCCACGGAACCCAGGGGCAAGAAGCAGGGCGTGCCGCGGACATGGCAGAACTTCTCGGCGCAATCGCCGGCGGCATAGATATTCGGATCGGAGGTCTGCATGTACTCATTGACGATGATGCCGCCCGCAAAGCCGATGAGCAGGCCCGCTTCCCTGGCCAAAGACACGCTGGGCCGGATGCCGATGCTCAGCAGCACCAGTTGGGCCGGGATTTCTCCCCGATTGGTCACGACACGGGCGACCGTCCCGTCCTCGCCCTCGATGCGCTCCACCCGGGTACCGACCATGACCTTCACGCCATGGCTCTCCATGTGCTTCTCCACCAGTCTTGCCATCTCCACATCGAGCATGGTCAGAACCTGCGGGAGCATCTCAATGACCGACACCGCCTGTCCGCACTCGGTGACCGCTTCGGTCATCTCCATGCCGATGAGCCCGCCGCCGATGATCGCCACGTACGGACAGTGGCCGTTGTGCAGTAGTTCCCGGAAGGCGTCGGCATCCTCCACCTGCTTGAGTCGCAGCACATTGCCCAGGTCCTTGCCCGGGACCGGCGGCTCCACGGGATCGGCTCCTGTAGCGAGGATGAGCTTGTCGTACGGCAGCCTGCTGACCTCGCCCGTCTGCACGTCGCGCACCTCAAGCTCGTGGCTCTCCCGGTCGATGGCCGTCGCCTCGGTGCGGTTCCGAACCGTGATGCGCTTGACCTTGGCGAAGAACTCCGGGTCCCGCAGGACGCCGATAGGCGTCGCCATCAAGTCGCGGCGCTCCTCCACCATCCCGGAGATGTAGTACGGCAGACCGCACCCGGCGTACGAGATCAACTCGCCCTTCTCGACAATGGTGATCTCCGCCTCCGGGGACAGTCTTCGTGCTCGTGCGGCGGCCTTCGGTCCGGCGGCGACCCCTCCGACGATGACGATCCGCTGTGGCCCAGACATGTCTCGACCTCCCGTGACCGGCATGTAACTGCGTTATATCCATTCGTCGTGAGGGCAAAGCGGTCCTTGCGCTCACCGGGCCACTCCCGCCGAGTTCTCCGTGCCTGTGGACGGCCGCGGGTGTCCGAGGTAGACTGCAGGGGCCGCAGCGTAGCGTGGGGCCAGGAACTGACCTCCGGAAGGCAGGGTGATGCGACATTGGGTACCGCTGGCTATGACGTGTTGATCGTCGGCGGCTCGGCGGCCGGCAACAACGCCGCACAGAGCGCGCGCAGGCAGTACCCGGACAAGACCGTCGCCGTGGTCCGGCGCGAGCCCGAATCCATCGTACCGTGGCACCTGCACCGTGTCCTGCAGCCGGGCTACGATGTGCGCAGGCAGGTCCTGCCCGATGTGGGCTACGAGAAGAGGGGCATCGACCTGATCCCGGGGGAGGCCGTCTCGCTGGACCGCGACGGTCACACGGTGACGCTCCAGGACGGCCGGGGCATCGGCTACGAACGTCTGGTGCTCGCCACCGGCTCGGAGCCCGTGATGCCTCCCTTCCCCGGCTGCGACAGGGCCAACGTCCGGCCCGTGCTCAAGTCGCTGGCGTACCTGGAGGACCTGGCCCGGACCGTGGAGCAGGCCGGGAATGTGATCATTCTCGGCGGCGGCTTCACGGGGATGGAATTCGCCGACGAGTGCGTCAAGCGGCCCGGGGTGCCGGTAACGGTGGTCGAGGCGCTGGCCTGCTGCCTGTACCACGCCTTCGACGAGCATCTGTGCCGCACGGCGGAGCGCACCCTCACCGGCTGCGGGGCGCGCATCCTCACGGCCACCCGCGTCCAGGCAGGCCTCGTGGAGGGCGACCGGCTGACGGGAGTCGTGCTGTCCACCGGGGAGCAGCTCCCGGCCGACGTGGTGCTGATCGGCGCCGGCGCCCGGCCGCTGGTCTCCCTGGCCCGGGAGGCCGGTCTGCCCCTGGACCCGCTGGGGGCCATCCTCGTCGACGAGACCATGCGCACCGAGGATCAGAGGATCTTCGCCGCCGGAGACTGCGCGGCGAAGACGGTGTTCCTAACCGGCAAGCCCTCGGCCCTGCGGACCGCGGGCATCGCCGCGGCGGAGGGCCGTATGGCGGGCGCCAACCTGTTTGAGGTCGCAAGCACTCAGAGCGGAACGGTCCAGGCCTACTGCACCGTCCTGTGCGGCGTGCCCTTCATCACCGTGGGCCTCACTCAGCGCTACGCCCGGGAGGAGGGCATTGCGGTGGTCGCCGGGGAGGCCTCGCGGCCGGAAGAAGACTCCGGGGTGCAGGCGAGGGTGATCTTCGCCCGCGAGACCCACACCCTGCTCGGGGTGCAGGTCGTCGGTCTCGGCGACCAGCGGGCCGCGGACACTCTGGCCCAGTGGGTCCGCGCGCCCGTGACGCCGCAGCGGCTCCTGACCGCGGACGATCTTCCCGGAACGCCCGTCCCGGAGCTGGTGTTACTACTCCAGGAGGCCACGCAGGAGGCGGTGAAGGCACTCTAGGAACTCACATTATGCATGGACACACTGGGGCCGCATTTCGCCATTCCCGCGTCGGGAACGGTCGAAGTACTGCCGTTCTCCCCCCTCCTCCCGTCTCCGCCGGCCGTTTGGCGGAGTAAGGGAGAGGGGGGCCGGGGGGGTGAGGTGACGTGAGTCGGCGCCTGCCCGGAACCTGCATAATCTGAGTAGGAAGCCCGGCCGAGAAGTCCGGCCGGTCCGTTTCATGTCATTCTGAGCGCCCATCTCGCGCAGCGAGATAGCGAAGAAGCTCGCTGAATGCCGGGAGGTTCTTCGGGTTGCTCTTGCCGGGAGCGGACGCTCTGAGAATGACATTCCCGGCGAAGGTGCGGGCTCCGGCCGGACCTCTGAGCCCGGCGATACCCGCCCGGATCCCCGCCATCCGCCGGGATCGCCGCCCGCTTCCCGGCGTCCTCCCGCGTACGAGAGGGACTGCGGACGGCGCCGGCGAAGAGCTTCCCCCACCATACCGCTCTGAGGTCCACAGGATGCCCCACCACAAGAAGCTCGCCTGGATCGTCGCAGCCGTCGCGGCTCTCTGCGGCCACGCAGTGGCCCAGTCACCCCTATTCCTCCTCGGCTTCGAGCCTCCGCAGTACAAGCACTACGCAGGGGGCATGCGGATCCAGAACTGGGAGGGCACCAACGGGCTGATGGACTTCGGGCCCGACAATAGCAGAGCCAAAGAGGCCAAGTGGTCGCTGCGCCTGAGCTTCGACTGCTCCGGCAGGGACCCCGACCGCATCGGCGGCGAGTGGTACGTGGACCTTCAAGACACCCCCGCGGGCCTGCTGGACTTGTGCAACACGGTACTCACCGCCTGGGTCTTCGTGCCCAAGGAAGCCGTGGGAGACCACAAGCGCCCCAACGGCCTGCAGCTCTTCGTCAAGGACGCCGAGGACTGGCGGGGGCTGTACAGCTCGTGGCACAACGCCCAAAGTGGCTGGATGAAGCTGACCTTGCCCGTCTCCGCAAATCCCAGGGCCCCGGCCGGTGGCGGTTGGATGGCGCCGGGCTTCGACCCCTCGGCCATCCGCTGCATCGGGGTCAAGTACGCCATCGGCACCGGCAGCAGCAGGGCCTTCAAGGGAAGCCTGTACCTGGACGGGGTGAAGGTCGTGGCGGAAGAGGACGGCAAGTAGAGCGGCCGCCGGGCCCGCCACCGGTCTGCGGAGAAGGGGAAGACGGCACCCGTGGCACGGGAACGCTCTAGCGACGCCGGCATTCTGAAAACGCTGGCCATCTGGCTCGTGGTGGGAGCGGCGGTGGCCTGCATACCCTTCGGCCTGAAGACGTGGGGCTACGGCCCAATCTGGCCGGCACGAGAGCAGCAGTTGGACCTCATCCGCCAACTGGCAGAGCCGCTCCCCCGGGCCCTGGAGGCCTATCGCTCCGACAACGGCGCCTATCCCCAGAAGCTTGAGCACCTCGTCCCCGGCTATCTCCCTCAGATCCCCGCGCTGTCGCCCGTCGCCGTCGAGCCGTGGCGCTACTGCCGGAGCAAGGACGGCACCGACTACGCGCTGTCCATCGAGCTACTGCGGGACTTTGACCCTCGCGGCATCCATTTCGCGTGCACTCTGGCCTACCGCCTCGACGGGCAACACCCCAAATGCGACCACGGGGGCCCTCTGGTCTGGCACAGCGGCCGGTGGGGGTTCTACTCGGAGTGAGGGGCGGGGCCGGGGTCCGGAGACGAGAGACGACGAGAGACAGAGTGTCAGTCGGTGGCAGAACGGGAGAACATACACACGAGAAGGCAAAAAGCTCCAGGTACACGCATTTTATCGGCGAGGTGAGACCATGTTCATGGTGTACCTTGACGAGAGCGGGTCGCCGTACCGGGACTACAAGACCTACTGCGATGGCTATGAGGCCAAGGTCCCCGCCGCTGCAGGCGGACCGATGCCGTCGTATCCATTCTTCGTCCTGGCGGCTGTCGGCATTGCCGAGTCGCACCTGCCGATGGTCGAGGAATGGTTCGGCGACATGAAGAGACGCTTCCTCCAGAACGTCAGCTCCGATGCGAGCCAGGAGTACGAGATCAAGGGCGAGATCCTCTACGCTCTGCGCGAGGGGCGTCAGCCGACGAGCTGGCTCGGTACGAGAAGCAAGAAGAGGAAGCGGCTGCTCACTACGCAGAAGGCGGTATGGGACTCGCTGACGGCGGGAGTTCTGAGGGACCTCGAGATGTCCATCTTTGACTTGTGCCGGCGCCTGCGCCCGGTCGTCTGGACGGTGGTGGTCAAGCAGCGCCACGTGTTCCGGAGGCACCGGAGTCAGACGTGGTGCCCCTACTACTGGGCCCTGACCTACCCGCAACAGCGAGTATCCCTCTACGTCCAGGCTACGTACGGTGCCTACCAGCGAGCGGTCTTTGTTACTGACGAGACCTCGACACTCACCACGGCTGCGCAGTTCGACGACTACCTCGCGACCAGACGGACGATCAACTCCACTGCAGCATGGCCGGTGGAGTTCGCCCGCTACCTGATCGATGTTCCTTTGTTCGCGAAGTCCCATCTGCACCAGCCGCTGCAGATATCGGACTTGGTGGCCCATGCGATCATGCGCCACATCAAGAATGAGGACAGTCTCGGCTGGTTCGACAAGGTGGAGCCGTTCCTCGCGCAGCACTGGAACGGCATGGGCCATGAGAACGCCGGCCTCACGTTCATCCAGTAGCCCATGCCCAAACGAAAAAAGCCACTCCCGAGAGAGTGGCTTGGCAAAGCAAGCGAGACACAGACGGCCTCACTCACCAACACTTGTCAGTATACAGGCCGACGGGGGCGATGTCAAGCGCTCAAGCGCTCAAGGGTGCGCCTGCGCTAAGTAGGTGCGTTTTTGGGGGGAGCAAGGAGGAGTCACCCTTCCGGCGTGAGAAGCGGGTTGTTGGCACAAACCAGTCTCTTCCGAAAGGGTGACGTGGAATGGTTAGTCAAGA
>Ga0334883_1003305_pt1 | contig 17601 bp, 13 predicted proteins | sample GraSluR1_MG_6_FD_207230 | JGI IMG/M metagenome (GOLD analysis project Ga0334883, IMG submission 207230) | Sludge microbial communities from methane-producing bioreactor in Wageningen University, Netherlands - Granular Sludge_09_05-R1 | ecosystem: Engineered > Bioreactor > Anaerobic >... | reverse complement strand
TTAACTATATTGTGCGATAATTTAGATTTCACCCAATTCTCGCGAAAACTTTAGAGATATGGAGATAAAGTAAAACGGCATTTTGTTCCCGAAAGCTGAATATCACTCGATTTCTAGATAGTGCCCCTACAGAGATAATTACTATTCAATTCTTCGAAGATGGAGCGATTAAAAGATATTCATTGGTCATCGGTTAAGAGAAGAATCGCGATGAGGCAGCGATCTCGGTAGCAAGTACGGTGAGATTGGCTTGGTCAAAGAGGCTACAGCAAGTCAGTCTTGAAATCGGATCAAATCTAGATGATGCATAATTCGTGTGAAAAATGGCAAGATTGTGTAGCTTAAACTCCTTAACCGATGACCCATGAAAAGATATTCATTGGTCATCGGTTAAGCCAAAAAAACGCATTGAATTGCTCGCCGATAGCGATTCTCTAAGACAAACAGTTAAAAATTTATTTAAAGTGTCTACTCTTCCCCACGTTTAGATATCACACACAGGGCATCCATCACGTCGTTTTTCATGGCATAGAGTACATTGAAATATAATTTAATAATGAAAAGAATAACTCTTTACATAGAAAACTATCAAAATACCCTTAACCGATGACAAATGAAAAGATATTGCGGCTATGGTGATAATTGGTGTCCTGAAGTGAAAAACAACAATCCTACAGCTAATTGTCCCGCCTATCCCATATGGCAGTGATTTGATTAGGAAGCGTGATGGAATTGACGAAGGGTTGAAAAGCACTTAGCCCTAGGGTTAGGCTCAGCCGCGTCCTTTCTGAATCTTACCGAGATGGGTGCGGAGCGTTCCGTTACTATTTTTAGAATAGTATGAAATAGCCACCTATAATGGTTATGATTATAGCAACAATCTTGCCGATACGGTATATTGGGGATTTTTCGATATTATTGATGATCGTTCTAAGTTTGCGATGTTTGATAGTAGTTCTAGCGGTTTTTAGATTTCTGCTGATGAGAAAATCTAGTATATTCATCATACCTCTGACTTTGCGATCAGTGGATCGTTCGACAGGTCTGATATCGTTTTTCTCACATAGTTCAGCCTCTTTCATTCCACCTAAGAAATCAAGGGTAGATATATCATTTAATGTAAATAAATTATACATCTTGCCTTTATCTCCGTGGTCAACATATAATTTACCATATTCTGCCTCTATTACGTCATCGAGATCAAATACAAAATTTATTTTTGGTGGTTTCGTTCCGAATATTTCTTTATATCTTCTTTCAAGAATTTGTGGTCCATATGTCACCCCTTTAAAGTTCCACCCGACATATGTTCTATTAGGGTTGCGCTCGACATACTTATAGAATTCTTGAAGAACAGTTTTCTCATCACCATCCAGTGTCGAAAATACATGTGTATTTCGATTATTATATTCAGCTAGCACAATACATGGGATCATTATTGGGTATTTTGAAACATCAGTACATGCATAATGTAATAGCACGATATTATCCTGATTATCACAGAGATAGGATAACTGATTATCCATTTCAAATCACCTGTATTATAAAATATTTAATTCTTAGAATTACTCCCAAGGGCGCCTTATCCATCTTTGAAAAAGATGTATAATTATGTATAATATATCTTTCGCTATCTTGAAGCTCGTAATTTTCTAATGGTCATCAAATTATGTACTTATTTTACATCCCCATCACCCGCTCCGCCGCCTCCCGCAAATCGTGGACGACGTGGGGCCCCGACTCCATCCGCTCCCGGTCGAGGTAGAGGGCAGAGAGCCCCGCCTCCTTAGGAACCTCGTAGTCGAAGTAGCGGTGGTCGCCGATGTGGACCACCTCCTCGGGCTTCGCGCCCAGGTGTTTGCATAGGTCGAGGAAGGTCTCAGGGTAGTCCTTCACCTTTCCGAAGACGGAGGTGACGGATAAGATCTCCCGGAAGTGGTGCCTGTAGCTTCCCAGCTCGAACTCCACAAACTCCGTGGCGCCGTTGGAGGCGACTACGAGGTCGAATTTCTCCGAGAGTAGGGCGAGGACCTCCTCAGTCTCGGGGTAGAGCTCGACGTCGGCCCTGAACATCTCCAGGAGGTCGTGATGGGCGATATCTATCTCGAAGCGGTCGAGCCAGTGGGAGAGGTCGTACCACCGCAGGTCCCTCGTCCCGACGGACATGTACTCGTCGTAGACGATCCTTTGGGCCTCTTCCAGGCCGATGCCGTGGCGCCGGGCGTATAGGGAGGGGACCCCCTCCAGCCAGACCCGCTCGACGTACCGCGATGTGACGAGGGTCCCGTCCATGTCGAAGGATATGATCTTGATCATCTCTGCCCACCAACCTTTCCGGTTACTGGACCCTCGGCCTTGTTAAGCTTTTGCCGCCTCCGCCATTCCGCCTCCCTTCCCTACCCCCTCCCGCCATCCCTCCGCCGTCCCGTCAACATTTCCCGCCGTCCCTCCTCCGTTCCCTCCACCGTCCCTCCACCGTCCTGCGGGGTGCAGCCCCGATCCCCGGAGGCGGGCAGTGGAGCCGGGAGGCCGGGGGGCGGTCGCCGCCGCCCGACCCCGAAGCTATTTAAGCAATGGGAGAATCTTGGGGCGCGAACCTTCCATGATGGAGAACGTCGTCCCCGCCCTCATCCTCACCTTCCTCGCGGGCCTCGCCACCGGGGTCGGGGGGCTCATAGCCTACTTCATCCCGAGGCCTGACATGAGGTACCTATCCGTCAGCCTCGGCTTCGCCACAGGGGTGATGATCTTCATCGCCTTCGTCGACCTCTTCTCCAACGCCAGGGAGGAGATGGGGGCGGGGTACGCGAACCTCTTCTTCCTCATAGGAATGTTGACGGTCTACCTCCTGGACAAGGTCGTACCCCACGCCCACATGGACGGCCAGGCGGACCCCCACTGCGACCGGCTCTACCGGGGCGGGATAATGCTCACCCTGGGGATCGCGATCCACAATTTACCGGAAGGGCTCGCCGTCGCCCTCGTCTCCATGGCAGATCTGACCCTGGGCATCCCCATCGCCATCGCCATAGCGATCCACAACATCCCCGAGGGGGTCGCCTGCTCCGTCCCCCTCTACTGCGCCACCTCCGACCGGAAGAAGGCCTGCTTCTACTCCTTCCTCGCCGGGATGACCGAGCCCCTGGGGGCGATAGTCGCCATCCTCATCCTCCTCCCCTTCCTCACTGAATTCGTCTTATCCGCCTCTATCGCCTTCGTCGCCGGGATCATGGTCTTCATCTGCTTCGACGAGCTGATACCCATCGCCAACTCCTACGGCGACGAGCATCTGACGAACGCCGGCCTAATCGCCGGGATCTTCGTGATGATGATCGCCCTAGCCATATTCCACTGAGAAGATCGAGAAGCGGATCGCCGACGACGGGAAAATGGATTAAAAAAAGTCGATGGATCGGTTATAAAGGCGGAGCCGTCATGCCAAAGACCGACTCCTCGTATTACCGACTCCTCGTATTTGATCGCCATCTCACAGGAGCCGGAAGGGTCAGGCGGGAGAGATGGAAGACTCACCCCCCGGAGAGGATACGGGAGAGTATATCTACCTCCCTTTACCCCCTTCCTCCGCCTCCTGCGCCGCCTTCTCGACGGCCCGGGACCCCTTCTTTCGTAGCTCCCCCGAGAGCTTCGCATAATGCTTCATGGTATCGGGGGTGACGGAGGGGCCTACATCCTCCAGGGCGGCGAGGAAGTGGCTCTTTCGGACCTCGACGGCGTCCATATCCTCCCGGAGGGCGAGCCTTCCCGCCTTCCTGCATATAGAGGCGATGTCGGCCCCAGTGTACTCCTGGGTCTTCTCGACGAGTTCATCGAGATCGACATCATCGGCCAGGGGCATCTTCCCCGTGTGGACGGCGAAGATCTTCTTCCTCGATGCGGCGTCGGGGACGGGGACCATGATCAGCTCGTCGAACCTTCCGGGCCTCACCAGGGCGGGATCTATTATGTCGGGGCGGTTGGTGGCGGCTATTACGACGACGCCCCGAAGCTCCTCCATCCCGTCGATCTCACTGAGGAGCTGGTTTACTATCCTCTCGGTGACGTGGGGCTCGCCGGCACCGCCGCCACGGACGGGGGCGAGGGAGTCGAGCTCGTCGAGGAATACGATGGCGGGTGCCACCTGCCGCGCCTTTCTGAAGATCTCGGCGATATGCCGCTCGCTCTCGCCGTACCACTTCGAGAGGATCTCGCTCCCCTTCGTAGTGATGAAGTTGGCGTTGGACTCGTTGGCGACGGCCTTCGCGAGGAGGGTCTTTCCCGTCCCCGGCGGGCCGTAGAGGAGGACGCCCTTGGGAGCGTCGATACCGAGCCTCCTGAAGTTCTCGCCGTAGACCAGGGGCCACTCGACGGCCTCGACGAGGAGCTGCTTTACGTCTTCGAGGCCGCCGATGTCGGCCCAGGTGACGTTCGGCACCTCGATGAGGATCTCCCGCAGGGCGCTGGGGGAGACTTCGTGGATCGCCGACGACAGGTCGTCCCTGGTCACCACCAGCTCTTCGAGGATATCTGCAGGAATCGTCGGCAGGTCGAGGTCGATTTTGGGGAGGACCCGGCGGAGGGCGTTCATCGCCGCCTCCCTCGTGAAGGCCGCGATGTCGGCTCCGACGAAGCCGTAGGTCAGCTGGGCGAACTCCTCCAGGTCGACGTCCTGCGCCAGAGGCATCCCTCTCGTATGGATCTGGAGGATCTCGCGCCTCCCCTCAAAGTCGGGAACCCCTAGCTCGATCTCCCGGTCGAACCTCCCAGGCCGCCTCAAAGCCGGGTCGACGGCGTCGGGCCTGTTCGTCGCCCCGATGACGATTACGTTCGTCCTCTCTTTGAGGCCGTCCATGAGGGATAGGAGCTGGGCTACCATCCTCCGCTCCATCTCGCCGGCGACCTCCTCTCTCTTGGGGGCGATGGAGTCGAGCTCGTCGAGGAATATGATCGCAGGGGCGTTCCTCTCCGAATCCTCGAAGACCTCTCTTATCCTCTTCTCCGACTCGCCGTAGTACTTGGAGACGACCTCGGGGCCGTTGATCGAGGCGAAGTGGGCGCTGGACTCGTTGGCGACGGCCTTCGCCAGCATCGTCTTTCCCGTCCCCGGGGGGCCATGGAGGAGGACGCCCCTGGGGGGGTCGATCCCCAGCCTCTCGAAGAGCTCCGGGTGCTTGAGGGGCAGCTCGATCATCTCCCGGACCCTCTGGATGGCGTGTTTCATCCCCCCCAGATCCTCGTAGACGACCTCCGCCGCCTGCCGGGCGTCGACGGCCCGGGCGATCAGCTCGATCTTCGTATCGGCAGATATCCTCACCATAGTTCCGGCGGGGACGGTGGAGAGGACCCTCATCTTCACCTCTCCGAAGCCGAAGGCCGAACCCCTCTCGGGCCTCTTGAAGATCTCGTCGAACATCGAGTCCTTCCCAGAGGCTTGCGCGCTCGTCGGCCGCCGGAGGGTGGTGGTGGAGATGACGTCCCCCTTGGAGACGGGCCTGCCCGAGAAGACCTTCGTCAGGGTCTCGCTGGGGATGTCGATCTGGAATCCGCGCCCTAAGGGGGCGAGGGTCACCTTCTCCGCCGGGGACCACTCTGCCTTGGAGACCTCGACGAACTGGCCGATGGAGGAGCTGGAGTTGGACCTGATGAGGCCGTCCATCCTGACGACGTCCATATCCTCGTCGGTGGGGTAGGCCTTCGCCGCGAGGGCGCTGGTGGACTTTCCGCCCTTTATGTTCACCACGTCGTACTCGACGAGCCCCAGGTCGGCCATCTGCCGCTCGCTGATCCTGACGATCCCCTTTCCCACGTCCCTCTGGTCAGCCTCAATGATCTTCAGCCGGATGGATTCGGAGTCGGTCATCTCTAAAACACCCTCTCGACTGCTATTTATGGACGAGTCTGTAATTAAGTATTCTCCTCAGTCCTTCCACGTCCGAAGGCGTATCTGAATCGACTGAATCTCCCATCTGCTGATATGCCCATCACAGCCCCGCCATCCTGATCAGAGTCGAAAATCAGATATTCGCCGGATCTCTTTGAGCATCTCCTCATACCTTCAGCCCCTCGCCTTCGGCTACTTCCGTCTAAGATTCTACGGCTCGGCATTCGCCAAAGGTCTTAAGGCCTATGATCTCCGCTTTAAAATCCAACGGAGGTGTGCTGGATGTTCGGTTGGCTTTGGTTTCTGATTAGGACTTACGCAGTTGGGTGCCTAGCGCGCAAAATTTTAAACAAATGTACCATAACAATGCGTTAAAACCAATATCATCCATCTTTATGGCAATTATCATGCGCCAGAGTCACAAGTCGCACGTCAACTGCGTAACTCCTACTGATAATAGGCCTCATTGCAGGTTGGTTGGCAGGGCAGATAACAAGAGGAGAAGGATATGGGCTAATCGGGAATATGGTAATGGGCATTATAGGTGCCTTAGTAGGTGGTTTTCTCTTCGGGTTGGTGGGCCTTTCTGCCCACGGTTTCGTTGGATCTCTGATAGCGGCCACCGTGGGAGCTGTGATTTTCATATTCTTGCTGAGGTATCTGAAGAGGTCCGGCTGAAGTATCGCAGATTTAAGGGTAAGGTGGTGATGTATGCAGGTTCGGAGGAATCGGCGGATTCGGGGACATTCTGCCCGCCGGAGCGCCAGGACGCGATCTTCATCGCCGAGCACGGCTCCTGGAACCGGGCCGACCCGATCGGCTACCGGGTGACGACCGTCAGGCTCGAGGACGGGAGGGCTGCCGGCTACGACGTGTTCGCCGAGGGGTGGCTCCAGGGGAGGGAGGCCTGGGGAAGGCCCGTAGACCTTCTGGTGATGGACGACGGCTCCCTTCTCATATCGGACGATTTTGCCGGGGCGATCTACAGGATCCTCCGCGTCGGGCTCTGAGCTCCCGAAAAAATCGGGGCCTAAACCCTCCCCGAGAGCTTCGATCCGGAGGATTCTCCATGGGAACGGCTCCGGGAGCCGGGATCTTCAACCCGGACCTCTCCTTTCCGGCCGCCCCAGCCCGGCCATCGGACGCCTCCTCGCCTATCTATCGCCCAAAAGTTACATATAATTAAGAGATCATATTACCTTTTATAAAGAAGTATAGCGGTCTGATCTATCATGAAAGGTCCGGAAGATACCGATAATATCGTATTTATCTGCGGATCTTTCGTCGAGCTCCGAATATACTCAATAAATTATATAGTTGATGGTGCAGGATCATGTCCAAAAATAGGAAGGGAGATCAAAATAGGGTCAACTTCCAGCCCCGAAGAGATGTCTTTCCGTCTCCTTCAGACTGGAGGGACCAGTTCATCCGCCACCTGATGGTCGACAGGTTCAACGACGGCGTTGAGAAGAGGCCGGCCTACGAGGAGGTCCTCCCCCGGGACAGGGACGACTCGGAGGGGGACCGGTGGCAGGGCGGGACCCTCAAAGGGGTATCGAAGAAGCTGGATTACATCAAGGGTCTCGGCTGCACCGCCATCTGGCTCAGCCCGATATTCAGGAACAGGGACGGCGAGAACACATATCACGGCTACGGGACGCAGAACTTCCTGGAGGTCGACCATGTTCAGAGCTGAGGAAACTGGTCCTGAAATTCAGGGCGATAACGTCCGTTTCCGGATATACCTTCCGAATATAGAGGAGGATCGCGGCTTTTCTGTGAAAGTCTATGTCATCAACAAGATCGGCCAGTTCGATGTCAATGTACCTGCAGATGTATACGACCTCGCGCCCGAAACGGTGAATCCTGCAGCAGATGACAAATGGGGCGAGCTCGCCAAGACCCGCTGGTGCAGCAAGCTTATCCATCTGAGTCCCGGAACTTACCTCTATCGCTTCGAGATCAGCGGGCCTGACCGCGAAAGCGGGGATAAGGTGCGCAGCCTGTACTTCGGAGACCCGTGCGCTCGAGAGACCGATGCGGGTGTATTTTCGGTCTTGCACATTCCAGCGGAGTCGTACCCACCGTGGGAAGACGACACATTCATAGTGCCGACCGTCGAAGAGCTCGTCCTCTATGAGCTTAACGTCGCCGAGTTTGGCGGTACTTTCTCAGGCATCGCCGACCGCATCCCCTACCTGCATAGCCTGGGGGTTAACGCCGTCGAGCTGCTGCCGATCAACAGCATCGCCGAGCCTACTCGATGGGGCTACATGCCGATCTTTTATTTCGCGCCCGAGGAGCGTTTCGGAGGTCCTGCCGGGCTGCGCCACCTCGTTCAGGAATTTCACAGAAACGGGATCGCTGTGGTCCTCGATATGGTCTACGCCCATACCGACCGGATCTTCCCCTACCAGATCGGATATGAAAGATTCTTCCACCTGTGTTACGACGACCGTTACTCTGATGCTGACGGCCTGCATCGCTCGCCCAACCCCCTCGTCTCCGCCTACGACAACTTCGGCAAAAAAAATGATTGGCGCATGAAGTCCACCCAGCAGTTCTTCGCCGCGGTCAACGCGTTTTGGCTGCAAGAGTACCACGTCGATGGCTTCCGCTACGATCACGTCAACGGCTACCTGGATCGAAGACCGGTCTCAAGAGACGGCAAAATCGACTGGTACAGCCACGAAAATCGCCCCACCTTCGAGTCTCTCCAGGAGCTGTCCAAGACCACCTACCAGGAGTCCAAGAGCCACCGGCGGTTCATGTCTGCTCCGAAGACGCCATCGAGAATTATCCAGATCGCCGAGGACCTCAGAGAGAGCGCTTACCAGCTCTCGCCCGTATCTGCCAGCGCCATCAATGGATGCTGGGAAAAGCGTCTGGCAGACGTTGCCCAGGAGATGGCGATTCATAATTTCCTTTCGGCAGATATGGCCAGGGAGCTGCTCCTCTCAGACGATCGCTTCGACGAAGAGGGATACACAGGCAGAAAGACCGTAGGAGATGACATCATCCCCGCCTCGGTGGTGCAGTTCATCGAATCGCACGATGAAAGAAGGCTGTTTTATCTTATGCAGAAAGGAAAGGACCACGACGACTCAGGTTATGAATATCGTAACGGCCTGGACGGCCAGCCCTGGTGGAAGCTGCAGCCTTATGCCATCGCCCTCCTGACCAGCGTAGGAATCCCCATGCTCTGGGCAGGCCAGGAGTTCGCCGAGAACAGCGGCCTGGCAAAGGAGGGGCTGGTGAGGGTACGCGGCCTTCGTCCTCTCCACTGGGACTATTTCTACAACGTCGCTACAAGCACAGACGGCTCAACTGTGCTGCCATTGGTAACTCTTTATCGGAACCTGGGCCACCTGCGGCGAAAGCACGTCGGGCTGCGGGCTCCCCGGGAGAACGCCAAGGAGGAATACTCAAACCAAGAGGAACGGGTCCTGGTCTATCGTCGCTGGGCAGCCGATGACATCCTCATCATCGCCCTCAATTTCTCGGACAGTGAACGAAATGTATCGATTCCTTTTGGCCATGCAGGAATTTGGATCGATGTCCTTGAAGCCAGCTACAAGGACGAAAAATATCCCTATTCAAAGTCGGTGACAGATCCTACAGCACACGAAAGGGTCCCCGTGCCAGGCAATTTCGGTAGGGTTCTGCGACTGGACTCGTTATACCAATAGATCTTGGATGATCTATTGGCGACGTAGAGAGCTTCGACCGCCTCATAGACGGCAGGTGCACCCTCGGCTACTCCAGGATCCTGGACGAGGTCGAACTCCTCGTGGCCACGAACCTCGACTCATAACCGAGGGAGGAGTTCCTCACCGTCGACAGCAAACTCACCCCCCCGAGGGAGGAGAGATGGAAGACCTCCTCCCGCCAGACCCCAAGGGCATCCTCCTCTACGGCCCCCCGGAAAGAGGGTCGATGTTCTATCGGCGCAAGGAGCCGATGGAATGGGCAGTTACGCCGTCCGCGTCCCCCTGGAGGGGCACTCGATTCTGATGGCGGCGGGGGACGACGGACCATCCTGCGATGCCGCCTTCCCAGTATATCGCAGTCCCACAAGCATTTCGAAACCCGAGGATAGGGACCTTTCCCAGATATCTCATTCGGGAATATCGAACCGCACCCCGATCTTGAATATCCTCTCGGTGGGCAGCACGAGCTGGTCGAGGCCGGTCTTCTCTTTTATCTCCGAGAGGATCTCTTCGATCCTGGCCTGCGAGGCCGATATCGTAAACCACATGTTGAACCTGGTCTCGTTGGGCCGGAGGTAATTGTGGGAGATCTCCTGGAAGCCGTTGACGATCTCCACCACCTCCTCCATCTTTCCATCGGAGACGGGGAGGGCTACGAGGACCCCTGAAAATCCGAGCCGCCTCATGTCCAGGATCGGTCCGATCCTCCTTATGATCCCCAGGTCCCGCAGCCTCTCTGCCCTCCTGATCGTCTCATCCTCGCCGACCCCGAGAGCCTCTCCCAGGGCGAGGAAGGGGCGGGCCTTCAGGGGGAACTCCTCCTGGACCATCTCGAGGAGCCTTCTGTCGAGATCGTCGAGGTCGGGCCTTTCCCCCCCCATAGGCTGGCCTTCGATCCTCTCATCTGCGCCCCCCTTCTCCCCGGTAGCCTGATCCTCGATCCGCTTACCCTCGATCGCCTCATCTCCTGTCGAAAAAGGGTTCAATAGTTCAGGCCTCCAGATAGCTGCATAGAGGGTCGGATTCGAGATAGTCGCCGGTCAAGGCGTAGGCCCTCGCCCTGCACCCGCCACAGACCTTCCGGCGGTCGCATCCGCCACACTTTCCAACTAGCTCCCTCTTTCGCAGGTCGACGAATACAGGCGAATTATCCCAGATATCCGAGAACTTCTCCTCCCTGACGTTCCCGGCGACGACGGGAAGATAGCCGCAGGGGGTGACGTCTCCGGTCCTGGATACGAAGACGAAGTTCGTCCCCGCCAGGCAGGCGCTCCCCGGGACCCTCCTCCTCTCGGCCTCGGTGAGGACCTCTTTTGCGATACGGCCGTATTGAGGGGCACAGGTGACCTTCACCTCGATCTTCCGGTTCCTGGAGTCGCAGGCCACCTGCCGGAGGATCTCGTCCTGCTCTCCTGGGGTCACCAATTCATCCTCCCTCCCCCTTCCCGTCGGGACGAGGAAGAAGAGGTGGAAGGCGACGGCCCCGAGCTTCTCGGCCAGGTCCATGGTGGCCCCTACCAGGTCCAGGTTTCCCTTGGTGACGGTCATGTTGATCTGGAAGTCGATCCGCCCCCGTAAGATATCGATCCCTCTCATGGAGAGGTCGAAGGAGCCCCGACCCCGGGCTAGGTCGTGGATATCGGGGCCGGGCCCATCGAGGCTGATGGAGACCCGCATGATACCCGCCTCCTTCATCCTCTCGACCGCCTCGAAAGAGAGGAGAGTCCCGTTCGTCGCCAGGGATACCCTGACGCCCCGGTCCCGAGCGTATCTTGCGATATCGAATATGTCGGTCCGGAGGAGGGGCTCACCGCCGCTGAGGATCAGCATCGGACGCATGGGGGCCACCTCGTCGATGAAGGCCAGCGCCTCCTTCGTCGATAGCTCGGTGTCGGCGGGGGTGGCCGTCGCCGAAGCCCTGCAGTAATCGCAGGAGAGGTTACAGGCCCCCGTCACCTCCCAGGCTATGATCAGCATCTAGAGCATTCCCTTCTTGGAGAGGATCTCCGCGTTCAGGACGCTCGCTCCGGCGGCACCCCGGACGGTGTTGTGGCCCATGACGATGTAGCGGATCCCCTCCCGGATCCGGCCGACGGAGACGGCCATACCCTTCCCGGCGTTCCTGTCGAGCCTCGGCTGGGGCCTGTCCGGCTCGTCCCGGACGATGATGGGCCTCTTCGGCTCCGTAGGGAGGTCGCCGAGGCCGGGGTTGAAGCTGAGGAACGCCTCCCTAACCTCTTCGGGGGTGGGGTCGGTCGCCATCTCCGCCCAGATCGCCTCGGTGTGGCCGTCCATGACGGGGACCCGGTGGCAGCTGGCGCTGACGGCGAAGGGGGCGTCGACGATCCGGTCGCCGTCGAAGGTCCCCAGGACTTTCTGGGCCTCCCGCTCCACCTTCTCTTCCTCCCCGGAGATGAAGGGGATGATGTTGCCCAGGATAGCCATGGAGGGGACCCCCTCGTAGCCGGCGCCGCTGACCGCCTGCATCGAGGCGACTATGACCCGCTGGATATCCATAGGCATCAGGGGCTTGAGGGTCAGGGCGAACATGATGGTGGTGCAGTTGGGGTTTGTGACGATGTAGCCGTCCCAACCCCGCTTCTTCTGCTGGACTTCGATGAGGCCGAGGTGGTCGGCGTTGCACTCGGGGATCATCAGGGGTACGTCCGGCTCTGCCCGGTATGCGCTGGCGTTGCTCGCGACTGCAAACCCCGCCTTTGCGAAGTCGGCCTCGACCTTCTTCGCCTCGTCGGCGGGGAGCGCCGAGAAGACGACGTCCGCATCCACCTCCTTGGGGTCGACGTTGACGACGGTCATCTCAGCTACCTCTGCGGGAAGGTCGTGCTCCAGCCGCCATCGTGCAGCCTCGCGGTACTTCTTTCCTGCACTCCTCTCTGAGGCTGCAAGGCTTGTTAGCTCAAACCAGGGATGGTCCCATAGCTGTTCGATGAAACGCTGCCCTACCGCGCCCGTAGCTCCAAGAACGCCTGCTCTTATTTTGGCCATTGATAATCACCTTGAACGACAGCGGCTTTTTGGTGGTGACTTGATATAAATGCCTTCTCTGAAAAGGGGGTTGAATCCGGCCCGTTTGCGGATTTCGGGCCAAAATCCCCGGAAAACGGGGTCCGTCTTCCTCCCCTCTCCGCGCCGTTCGCGACCCTTGCCTCGATCCTTTGACAGAGGGCGGGGGCGGAGGTCGGGAGGCTGGCGGCCTCGGTCAAGGGTGCGAGAGAACGAATAGGATATGTGGCGTTCTGATATTAATTTATGTGGATTATATAATTCCCATAGAATTAACATGAGGTCGCCGGATAGAAATCATATTCTATTTCGACTTTCACCCTCATGGCCTCGTACACGCTCACCGCTTCCACAGCCCCCGGAGCAGCCGCCCCCATGGCGATGTACTTTTTGATGTCCCTCCAGGCGGCATCGACGTCCCGGGGGAGCTTGATGCACTTGGGGAGCTGGTGATGCCCTGAGCCCACAGCCGCCATGCATCCTCCGCCGGTCTCCTTTCGGCGAGAGCATCGAAGACGGCAGAAGGCGGCGGTCTTCAAGAGGACCTTCCCCACGTCGATGGAGCTGGGCGGGTCGGCCACGGACCGGGCGTAGACCGCCGCGGCCATGGCGAAGAAGGAGAGGTTCTCTATCGTCGACTCCGACCAGACTTTCGAGAGATGCCTCATCGCCCGAGGGTCGATCTCGACTTTGGCCTGCTCCACCAGCGCACGGTAGCCTTTTGCCGTGGGCATCAAAAGCATCTGGTCGAACTCGAACTCCTTTCCGGTCGCCCGGCTGTCTACGAGCTTGACTAAACGGTGGCCGTACTTCTCGGCGTAGTCGAACATAAAGGACCCCATCAGCTGGAAGAAATAGAAGGCGGGCATTTTATATGAGTGTTATTAAGCCGGAATGGGGGTTCAAATTACGAAGATCCTGCCGGCAGGATCGCCCAGAGCGGTCACCGTTCAACCCCGATGAAGCCGGAGTCTGCCCCCCCCTTGCCGCCTTCATACAGAGCTTCTTTATATCCGCCGATCCTCGTGACGAAGGATACCTTGAGAGCCCTGATGATCCGCTTCCAAGGCGAGAACAGGTGGCTTCTCCTGGACGCCCTCGCCATCGTCACCGGCCTCGTCGGAGGGATGGGGGCCGTCGTCTTCAGGAGACTCGCCGAGGGGGTCCACAGCCTCTTCTTCGGACCGGTCCTCAACGCCCTCCCCGGCGGAGACGAGATGCAGCTCTTCCTCCCGGTCCTGGGGGGGCTGGTCGTCGGCCTTCTGATACTGCGGTTCGCCCCCGAGGCGAAGGGGGAGGCAGTCCCGGCTCTGATGGAGACCCTCCATAAGAGAGGGGGGCGGATACGTCCCCGGACGGCCCCCGCCATCCTCCTTGCCTCGGCGGTGACCATCGGGAGCGGCGGGAGCGCCGGAAGGGAATCGCCGATAGCCCAGATCGGGGCCTCCTTCGGTTCCCTCCTGGGTCAGAGGCTGAGGCTGACCGTCACCGAAGTCAAGATCCTGGCCGTCTCGGGGTTTGTGGCGGGGCTCGCCGGGACCTTCAACGCCCCCCTGGGAAGCGCCATCTTCGGGATGGAGGTGGTAATGAGGCGTTTTCGGATGGTGGACGCCGTCCCCATCCTCCTCTCGGCGGTGATCGGGGCGGCGACCGCCTCAGCCTTCCTGGGCCAGAACCCCGCCTTCACCCCCGTCTGGACCGAGATCACCCTCCCGGAGCTCTTGCTTTGCTTCTCTCTGGGTTTGATCTTCGGCGTCCTCGCCCTCCTCTGGGCGAGGCTCCTCGCCGGGGCCGAGAGGCTCTTTGAATGGATCCCCCTATCCGAGGGGCTGAAGCCTGGGCTCGGAGGTATCGTGGCCGGGGCGGCAGGGCTCTACTTCATCGGTTTCGGGGTTATGGGAGTCGGGTATGACGGCGTTGATCGGATCCTCGCCATCGCATCGGCCCCCGCCGGATCGGAAGCATCCCGTCTCGCCCTATTCCTCCTGGCCCTGGCGGCGGCCAAGGCCCTGGCCACCGCCTCGACCCTCGGCTCCGGGGGCTGCGGAGGAACCATCGGACCGACCCTCGTCGTCGGCGCGGTGGCGGGAGCCTCCTTAGGCCTTCTATTCGGCGAGATACTGCCTGCCGCCGAGGGGCACGCTCCCGCCTACGCCCTCCTGGGGGCCGCCGCCCTCCTGGCGGGTTCGGCAGGGGCCCCCCTCGCCTCCGTGGTATTGATCTCGGAGATGGCCGCCGATTACTCCCTCCTCCCGGCCCTAATGATCACCTCCGCCGCGAGCTACGCCGTCGCCTCCCTAGGCCTATCGGGGTCGACGATCTTCACCATGAAACTCGTGAGGAAGGGCGTATCCCTGGAGGCCGGAGAGGCTCTCCTGGAACGGGTCCTCGTGAGGGACGCCATGGTCCGGGAGGTAGTCGCCTTAGGGCCGGAGACGACGGTCAGGGATGCGATGGCGAGGGTCTTCGGAGAGAACGTCCGGGGTTTTCCCGTCATCGAAGGAGGCAAGCTCGCCGGGATCGTCACCTTCGACGACCTCCGGCGGGTTCCCGAGGGAAAGCAGGACGAGGTCAGGGTCGGGGAGGTGTCAGTGAAGGATGTTATCGTCGCCTTCCCCGACGAGAACATGAAGGATGCCATGGACCGCCTCTACAGAAACAACGTCGGCCGGCTTCCCGTGGTGGACCGAGAGGATCCGAAGAGGGTCGTCGGGATGGTCACCAGGACCGACGCCATCGCAGCCTACGAGATCCTGAATAGAGGCGGGGCGAGGCGGGACTGAATACAGGTCGGCTGCCCTTTCCGGGCGGCCAGGGTCCAGGGTTCTGGTCGATCGATATTCATATTTTAATAACCGTCTTCTTATCATCGTCTTCTGGTCATCATCTCTCCACCACCGCCTCGTATGCCCGGATGACGTCCGTCCTCGTAATCATACCCACGAGCCTCTTCGGATCGTCGCCGCTGACCACGGGGAGCCTCCCGATATTGTTCTGGTACATCAGGTCCATGGCGTACTTCGCCGACTGGTCTGACCGGACCGTGACGACTGACCTCTCGGCGACGTCGCCGACGGTCGACTCGTCCTGCTCTTCTACGGGGACGTTCCGGAGGTCATCGAAGGTGACGATCCCGACAAGTTCTCCGTCCTCGACCACGGGAAAGCCGGTGTGGTTGGTCCTGAAGACGAGATCCCGCAGCTCCCGGAGGGTCATCTCCTCCCCCACGGCGACGACCTCCTGATTCATAGCCTCGCCGACGGTGATCCCCCTCAGGACCGGCTGGGGCTGGTCGATGAAGATCCCCTTCTTGGCGAGCTTGATGGAGTAGATCGACGCCCCCCTCATCAGGATCTGGGCTGTGGCGTAGCTGAGGACGCAGGCGATGATGATGGGAGGGAGTCTGCCGTAGCTGCTCGCCATCTCCGGGATCATGACGATGCAGGTCAGCGGCGCCCGGGCGGCCCCGGCGAAGAGGGCCGCCATCCCCAAAAGGCCGTAGACCGTCGGTGATGCGGTCGCCAGCCCCGGGAGGGCCGCCTCGGAGAGGAGGCCGAAGGCCACCCCGAAGACGAACCCGATGTAGAGTGAGGGGGCGAAGATGCCGCCGCTTCCTCCGGATCCGACGGTGAAGGAGGTGGCCAGGATCTTGACGAGGCCGAGGGTGACGAGGAAGAGGATCAAATCCGCCGAGGGCGAGAGGGCGGGCATCTCGAAGATCCTGGCGATCCCGTCGTAGCCGACCCCCATTATCCCGTAGCCGTAGAGGAGGTATCCGCCGATCCCGGCGACGATCCCTCCGACGGCGGGCTTCAGCATCTTGGGGACTTTGAGCCCCTCAAAGAGGTCCTCGACCGAGTAGAAGAACCTCACCCAGGAGAAGGCGAGGGCCCCGAACGCCGGGCCCAGGACGAAGCAGAGGAGGAGGTCCTGGGTCCCGAAGGAGAACTCGGGGTTTGTAAAGGCCGGGGCGGGGGCGATGATGGTGCCTGCCACCGCCGTCCCGACGACCGCCGAGAGGAGGATCGGGACCGAGTCGTAGGGTGAGAACCTCCTGGCCACCACCTCCATGCTGAAGATGGCGCCGCCCATGGGGGCGTTGAAGGTCCCGGCGACCCCGGCGGCGACGCCGCAGACCGTCAGGAGCTTCAGGTCCTTTGGGCCGAGGCGGAAGATCTGGCCTATGAGGGAGCCGAAGGAGGCTCCGATCTGGGCGATGGGACCCTCCCTTCCGGCGCTTCCGCCGCTCCCGATGATCACCGCCGAGGCGAGGATGAGGAGAAATCCCACCCTCTTTCTGATCTGACCCCCGCCGACCTGGAGGCTCTCGATGATCTGGGGGACGCCGTGCCCCTTAGCCTCGGGGGCGAGGAGGCAGACGATGGGCCCGACGATGAGGCCGCCGATGATCGGATAGAGGATGACGGAGAGGCCCGGCCCCGCACCGGGATCGATCCCTGAGAAGAATATGCCGTGGATGAACTCGATGACCTTTTGAAAGAGGATCGCCCCGGCTCCTCCAGCGACGCCGATCAGCATCGCCAGCATATCGATGTAGGCCCACCTGTAGCTGCGCGAAATCCTTCTGATTAGGCCGCCGTCGGCCCCTCGATCTTCTCTCAAGACGCTCGCCCTCGGAGGCGCTCTACGACCCTTCCCTATCGGGGAGGTCGCGCCGCTTCTTATGCTTTTCCCGGCGGTCAATTGTGCCGGCCTCTTCGCAAGTATAGGCGGAAGCTCAGAAGAAGAGCCGTCTGCCGTTGACCTTCTTTTCATCCGCAAGCCCTGCGTCTCGGAGAGGCCGGTGGCAGGGGCGTTGGTGGGTGATACCGGGGGGCGTGGAGGTCGGATGGCTCTGGGAAGAACATGCTCAATAAAGTGTTGCGAAAAGACAATATGGCAAATGGGTAGATAATTATAAATAGAAATAACTAAACATACATTTTTGTGAAGGAGGAAATAGAACAGGAAATTATAAATCTCGATGTC
>Ga0334883_1003304_pt1 | contig 17604 bp, 11 predicted proteins | sample GraSluR1_MG_6_FD_207230 | JGI IMG/M metagenome (GOLD analysis project Ga0334883, IMG submission 207230) | Sludge microbial communities from methane-producing bioreactor in Wageningen University, Netherlands - Granular Sludge_09_05-R1 | ecosystem: Engineered > Bioreactor > Anaerobic >... | reverse complement strand
TCGACCTGCACGCACCAGGCGCCGGCGGGGCGGTTGCGCTCCCTGCACCCCGGTTCCCCGGGGGCTTCGCTATCCTAGCACCGCCTCCGCAGCCCGTCAACATGCATGCACAACATTTTTTCGAGGAATACCTGGCAGCGGTCTCAAGGCTGGCCCGACGTGGGCGTCGGCGACGAACCAGGCGTCGGCGACGAACCAGGCGTCGGCGACGGGCGGGCGGGCCGAGGTTTGTTCTCCATGGGTTCCACGACCATCCCCTTGTCGGACGCGTAGCCGAACTTCTTCAGACCATGGCTGTTGGGGTTGGGACACGAGATGAAGTAGCCGGTTGAAGTCGGAACCAGCAGGTGGGCCTGCCCCGTGGCCGGACAGACAGGGACCCGGGGCAGGTACTTCGGAACCAGGTCCTCGATCTTGGACGGAAACCTTCCCTCGTGATCCTTGGCGTACATCTCGCACTGAGTGGCCAGGACTTCGATCTTGAGCCGGCACTCCATGCCCATCTGCTCAGCGCGGCGTTGGCGGGCCAGCGCCGCCATCCATCCCCAATCCAAGGTCTCCAAGGTCAAGACCTGAGCCCCGTAGGCACTGGGGTCGGGAGGCGCAAGCCGGTAGTGGAGAGCGTCCTGGGACACTTCATACGAAAAGGGCTTGGAGGTGGCAGGGTCGATGGGCACGACCACCTTGGGAGCCTGGTCGGGGACGCCGTGGTTGAAGAAGCGTTCCAGGACCTTCAGGTTCGGGGGATACTCGCCGGTCTCCATGTAGAAGTATTCCAGCAAGGCCTGCAATCGGCTCATGCGGACCGCCGCCTCCTTCCACGGAGCCTCGGGCTCGGCCAGGACCTGACCACCAGGAGCACTCAGGGCCAAGGTCCACAAGAACAGCGCAACCAGAACCAGGGCAGGGCGGGTCGGTTTCACGGGTCATCCTCCAATAAACAATCCGGCCCTTCTGGACAGAAGAGCCGGGTCGACAGGAAACAGGCCATCCGGCGGGGTCACTGCCCCATCCAGTAGTCCTTCAACCACTTGCTGCGCGTCGGGTGTCGCAGCTTGCGAAGGGCCTTGGCCTCGATCTGGCGGATCCGTTCGCGGGTCACCCCGAATTCCTGACCCACCTCCTCGAGAGTCCGGCTGCGCCCGTCCTCCAGACCGAACCGGAGCTGCAGCACCTTCTTCTCGCGAACCGTCAGGTTCTGCAGAACCTCATCCATCTTTTCCTTGAGCAGCTTGGTGCTGGCGGCTTCCGCCGGAGCCACCGCCTCGGCATCCTCGATGAAGTCCCCCAGATGGGAATCCTCCTCCTCACCGATCGGGGTCTCCAAAGAAATCGGCTCCTGGGCGATCTTCATGATCTCCCGGACCCGGTCCTCGGCGGCCTTCTTCTTCTTGAGAAGCTCTTCCCTGACCAGGGGGTCGTCGAGGTCCATCTCTCGATCGAACTGCGTGCTGACCTGGGCCCGGATCTCCTCCAGGTCGATCGGGAACATCTCCTGGGTGATCTCCTCAACCGAGGGGTCCCGCCCGAGTTCCTGCAAGAGGTGGCGCGAGACCCGGATCAGGCGGTTGATGGTCTCGACCATATGAACCGGAATCCGGATGGTCCTGGCCTGGTCGGCCAGAGCCCGAGTGATGGCCTGCCGGATCCACCAGGTCGCATAGGTGCTGAACTTATAACCCTTGCGATAGTTGAACTTTTCGACGGCCCGGATCAAGCCGAGGTTGCCCTCCTGGATCAAATCCAGGAAGAGCATCCCACGACTGATGTACTTCTTCGCGATGCTGACCACCAGCCGCAGGTTGGCCTCGATCAGCTTGCGCTTGGCCTCGCCCCCATCGACGAAGATCAGGTCTCGCCCGTGGAACTCTTCAAAGCGCTCGGCGGCCGCCCCCTCGCTTCCCTCCTCAAGCCGCGCCAGGACCTCGCGGAGGTGGGTGCGAGCCCACTCCCAGCGATCACCCAGGAACTTCGCCTGTTTGCGCGCCAGAAGCCCGCGGACCAGGCTCAGCCACTTCTGGTCATCGGCCGCCTCCAGGAGGGCCAGCAGGTCGGCGGCGGACTCAGCGCGCGTCAAGGCCTGGCGCAGCTCCGCCTGCTCTGAGGGTTCCCTGGAGGCAACCAGGGCTGCCTGGGCCGACTTGAGTTGGGTGGCCTGCCCGCGCAGTTCCTCCTCCAGGACCTTCCGGAGGCCCTTGGAGCGCAGCAGGGATCGAAGCTCCTCCTCCAGTCGCGCGACCAGGAGCTTGCGATACTGAGTCCGCGCCTTTTCCCAAAAACGCTCGACGGCCTTCTGGCGTTCCAGAAGCTCCTTGACCAGGGTGACGAAGTCCTCGTTCTCTGCCGCCTCCAGGCGATGGAGAAGCTCCTCGGCCCCGCGACCGCGCCCCATGTCTTGCCGCAGCGCGTCCTCATCCAGGTCTTCTTCTGACGTGCCCAAGGCCAGCCTGGCTGCGTCCCCCTGACCGACCTGGTCCCGCAGGACCTGCAGGAAGATCTGCTTGAGCTCCTCGGTCCGCAGCAGCAGGCGCAACTGCTCCTCGCCCTTCTCGATCCTCTGGGCCAGGCTCTTCTCCTCGTCGGGAGTCAGCAAATCGACGCGCCCGATTTCCTTGAGGTACATGCGGACGGGATCGTCCAGGGCCATGCCCTCGGGCCAGGAGTCCGTGCTGGTCGTCTTCTTCTTGGCGCCTTTTCGAGGCGTTGGAGTCGAGGCGACGACCTCCGCCTCGGTCTCCTCTTCGGTGCCATCGCTGATCCGGATGCCTTCGCTCTCGAAAACCAGGAGGACCTCCTCGATCTGGTCAGGCTCCAGATCAGGAAGAGCCTCCTGGATGTCTTCCGAACTCACCCAGCCCCGGCTCTTCCCCTCGGCCAGGAGCTTGCTCAACTCCGGAGGGACCTTGCTCTTGTCCGACACCTGTGTCCTCCTCACTGCATCGCCCGACCGTGGAAATGCCGCCGAAGCTGAAAGTACTCCTGACAAAGCGGATCTTCGAGATCCAGCCGCCCGGCGTCCAGGGCGGGCAAGACCTCCTCGCGGAGGACCTCCAGCCTTTCGCGCAGGGCCCGGTCCCGAATCGACACCGCCAGCTTGCGGACATCCTCGAGCGTGGACTGCAGCGGCTCTTGGGCCAATATTTCCGTCAGCCTGGAAACCATTCCTTCTTCCTGGAGATGGGGCAGGAACTCAGCCAATGTCACGGGTTCCGTCCTCTCACCCAGCCCCAGGAGGGCAGAGAAGAGAGGCCGCATCTCCTGCCGGGAGATCATCTCGACCGAGATGCTCTCCCGCACCACGGCGATCCACTCGGGATTCGTCGCGCAGAGGTGAAGCAGCCTCTCCTCAACATCAAGCACTCGCGCCCTGTGACGGGCTGGCTCCGGCTTGCGCCCGCCGCGCCGAAGCCGCCAGTGCAGTCTCTGTTCGGAGATTCCGGTGCGATAGGCCAGCCTTCGCACGTAGGCATCCTGCCGGGCAGAGTCGCGGATGCGCCCGATGGACGGCAGGACTTCTCTTACGAAATCCTCTTTCCCTTCCGGCGTGGACAGGTCGATGCGGCGCTGGAGGCAGTCCATCTGGAACTCGACCACGCCGACGGCTGCAGCAATCTGCTCAGTGAGGGCCCCGGGGTCCTTGCGTGCCAGCGAGTCCGGGTCCTCCCCTTCAGGCATCGTCGCCACCAGGACGCGCAGCCCGGCTTCCTCCAGGATCTCGGCGCCCTTCAGGGTGGCCTGTTGACCCGCCGGGTCGGAGTCATAAGCGAGGACGGCGGTGCGGGTATAGCGGTGCAGGAGGTTGGCCTGCTCGGGGGTCAGGGCGGTCCCCAACGAAGCGACGGCTCTGGGAAGCCCGGCCTGATGCAGGGAAACGACATCGAAGTAGCCTTCCACCAGGACCGCCTGGTCCCCGCGAGAAATCGGGCCACGGGCCAGGTGGATCCCGTACAGGTGCATCCTCTTGGAATAGAATGCCGACTCGGGGGAATTAAGATACTTCGGCTGGGCGTCCCCCAGGGCTCGACCACCAAAGGCCAGGACCCGCCCCTGGGTGTCACAGATCGGGAAGACCAGTCGGTGTCGCAGCAGATCCCGCAAGCCCGAGCTGCGTTCCACCAGGACCCCTGCCTCGAGAGACTCCTGCGTCGAGAAGCCGGCCTGTTCCAGCTTCCTGGCCAAAGCCCGGCCCCCTTCAGGCGCCCAGCCGAGTCGAAAACGCTCGGCGGTCTCGCGAGAAATCCTCCGCTCCGCCAGGTACTCGCGACCGGGCTGCCCCAGCGGGCTGCGCAGCAACAGCTCGTGATAGTAACCTGCCACCCGGTCCAAAAGGTTGAAGGCCCTCTCCCGCTGGGAATCCTCTGCAGCCGCCTCCCTCGAAATCTCGACTTGAATCCCCACCTCGGCGGCCATCTTCAATGCCACCTCCCGGAAATTCAACCCCTCCATCATCTGGACGAAGGTCAGGACTGTGCCACCCACCTTGCAGCCGAAGCAATGCCACAAGCCCTTCTCCGGGTCCACGTGCAGCGACGGCGTCTTCTCCTGATGGAACGGGCACAGGGCCACGTACTTCCGACCCGTCCTGCGAAGCTGGACGTAACGCCCCATCACCTCGACCAGATCACAGCGGCGGAGGATCTCGTCGACGGTCGCCTCAGGGATTCTGGAGTTCATCCGCGGACCTCGAATTCTGGGAAGGGGATACCCGGTGGACACGCCGAAGTGCCTGTCGTGGACTTCGCACGTACCGGGCCCAAAGAGAGAGTCTTCCGAGTGAGTCTTCGCAACTTCTGGCTCCTCTGTGGGATCGCAGCCCCGTTCATCGTGGCGCTGATCGGAATGGGCCGATTTGGATTGATGGCCTTCCCACCGGAATCCGGCGACCCCTTTCGCTTCCTCACCGGCTACCTCCCCATCCTGCTCTCGGTCGTCTGCCTCGCGGGTCTGACCACCGTCTATGCCAGGAACGTCCGCAGGCGAATCGGAGTGAGTCCCAAGTATTTCCTCTACCTCGAAGGCAAGGGCCAGCCCGTCCACATCCGCTGGGAGGACGTCCTGTTCTCGGGTCCTCGACCAGACCAGCGCAAGCTCTTCCCCAGCGCCCTGGTCTGCGACGGGAAGACGTTCATCCGTTTCGAGAAGTTCTTCTTCCCGGACTTCGAGGAGATCTGCGAAACCATCCAGACGACCAAGAAGAACCTGAGCCACAAGGAACTCGTCATCTGAAGACCGACGGATCTCAGGTCCGCCAGGGGTTCCTCCATCCTCCCCTCCACCTGCGCGGCAGCACGTACCACAGCAGGCCTGGCCAGCGCCAGAGCAGGCGCACGGCGACCTGCAACAGGACTAGCCGGTCCCTCACCCGCGGGCTTCCCCGGACGCCGCCTTCTTCAGGGCCTTCACCTCCCGCGGCATCAGGTGGCGGAAGGCGCCCAACGGAAGGTCGCCCAGTTCCAGCGGTCCGACCCGGACCCGACGCAACTCCTGGACCGGATGTCCCACGGCGGCCAACATCCGTCGCACCTGGTGGTTGCGCCCCTCACGCAAGGCCAGCCGAACCCGTCCGTCCGGCAACAGTCGAGCCCGGGCCGGAGCGGTCAGACCATCCTCCAGCAGGACCCCCGCGCTGAGCTCAGCCAGGACCGCCTCGGAAGGGCGTCCCTGAACCTGGGCCACGTAGACCTTTTCGACCAGATGACGGGGGTGCGTCAGAGCATAGGCCAGCTCCCCGTCGTTGGTCAGGATCAACAGCCCCTCGGTCTCCCGATCCAACCGACCGACCGGGTAGATCCGTTCCTTGACGGAGGCCACCAGGTCCATCACCGTCGGCCTGCCAGCCTCGTCGCGAACCGTCGAGACGTAGCCTTTCGGCTTGTTCAACAGCACGTAGACCCGACGCCCCAGGGCCCGGCGGTTGGCGGGGACCCCGTCCACCAGGATCCGATCCTGGCCGGGGTCACACGAGTCCCCCAATCGGGCGGGGCGGCCGTTCACCGTCACCCGCCCTTCTCGGATCATGTCTTCACATCGGCGGCGAGACCCGAAGCCGGCAGCCGCCAGGATCTTCTGCAATCGTTCCATGCGGTGCCCTGGCTTCGCCTTGTGACGGGATCACCCTCCAGGCGTTCCTTCGACCTGAGTCTCCCCGGCGCATCCCTCATTCCCAGACCGTCAACAGCACCTTGCGCCGGGGTGGCCGCTCGCGATGCTCCCACAGATAGATCCCCTGCCAGGTGCCCAGCGCCAGCCGTCCCTGGATGATCGGGATGTTGAGGCTGACCTCGGTCAAGACGGTCTTGATGTGCGAAGGCATGTCGTCACGTCCCTCCGCGGTATGGCAGAACCAATCCTGGAAGGGCACCAGCCGGTCCAGGAACACCTCCAGATCGGTCCGAGCCGAAGGGTCTGCGTTCTCCTGGATACAGAGAGCGGCAGAGGTGTGCCGGACGAAGAGATTGCACATGCCTTCACGGATCCCGCTCGCGCCGACCGCCCGCCCGATCTCCCCGGTGATCTCAAGCAGACCTCGACGGTGCGGCGCAAACAAGCATTCAACTCGATACATCCCGACGGATTCCGAACGCCAGGCCGGCTTCCCTTCCAGGGACTCCCCCTCCCGGCGTCGAACCCCCGGCTCTCGAAGGATCCCATCGACGGGCGTTCGAGGAAACGGAGGAAGACGTTGTTGCAGACCGGCCCCGGAACCAGCGCTCCCGAACTGACCCGCTGGGACCTCTTCGCCTCGGTCGGAGGACGGCCCGAGGGGATCGCCCTGACCCGGCTGGCCCACCTTCTGCGCATCGCGAAAGAAAGCACCCTCTTCCGCCCCCTCGAGGCACTGGTCGACGACAAGCTGATCGTTCGCGACGGCGACCGCTACTCACTGGCCTCCAACAAGCGCGCCCAGGCCTTGAATCTGGCTCTGTCCTTTGCCCTGGCCTACGAACTGGACTACAACGCCTACTTCGAACAGCCCATGATCGATTTCCTGAAGAAGGTCTTCGGGTTCGACTACTTCACCTCGGCGGACGTGCCCACCGAACTGATTCGACCGGAGGTCCTCGCCCGGCTCATCCACAACGATCTGCTCCTGGTCTACTCCTTCCGCCCCCTGATCGGCAAGCTGATCCAGAACCCCTTCCTGGATGGACTCTGCGAGTTCCTGGGAATCCGCCGGAACCGCGCGCTCTTCCGCAAGAAGATCCGTCTGGAAACGGTCATCCAGGAGAAGCTGATGGCCTCCCAGTCCGGCGGCAAGGCGCAAGCTGCCAACGCTCGCAAGCTGCTGGGCGCATCGACCCTCAGCCCGATGGGTTGGGGACTGGGCCCGATCCCTCAGATCATCAAGGCCAGCGTGGTCCCCGAGAACACCGGGCTCTTCGATCCCGAGTCTTCGAAGTGCTACTCGCGGGCATGGGAGCGGATGCGCAAGAGGGTGGACGAGAAGCGCAGGCTGAGTGTCGACCTGGTTCGTGAATACCACAGCGTGGCCATGGCCTCCACGAAGATCGGCGGGGATTTCCGGGATCATCAGGTCCAGGTCCGCAACAACCCCCATTTCAAGACGGCCCCGCCGCGACAGGTCGAATCGCTCCTGCACGAACTGATGCAGGATGCCTCGACCTGGAAACCCGCCAACACCGTCGAAGTGCTGTACCTGGCCGCCTTCCTCTACAACGAGTTCCTGTACATCCATCCCTTCGAGGATGGCAACAGCCGGACAGCCCGAATCCTTCTGGGGCACATCCTGCGCGAGCACCATGTTCCCTTCGAAGAGATTCCCAAGAGCTACGAAGTCCGCTTCCTGCAGGCCACCAAAGGCTATCGAAAACGGAACCAGGCGGATGCCGATCTGGTGGACCTCTTGCGGGAGATCTACATCTTCCATCTGAATCGGGGCGAGCTCGAGGCCGCCCGCCGGCTAGCCGGCTGAGCCGGCTCGGTCCGAGAATCCAGCGGCCACTTCCCGAGGGCGAGCCATGAACAAGGTGTGCATGCTCCCGGTCTTGCGGCCGGTTCGTGCGGGAACCTGGTGGGTCTGGCACAGGAACCCGGCTTTTCGGAGGCGCTCTTCAAAGCGCCGGTTGGGACTGACCGACCACACGGCCAGGACTCCCCCCTCCCGCAGGGCCTGACGGGTGGTCTCCAACCCACGAACGCTATAGAGCAGGTCGTTGTCATCCCGGGTCACGGCTGCCGGGCCGTTGTCCACATCCAGCATGATGGCATCCCACCCGGCGGGGTCCTGGATCACCCGGGCGACATCCCGGATGGCCACCTCCACTCGAGAATCCTCCAGCGGTGAATCTGCCAGGGGAGCCAGGATCTTCCGGTTCCAGAAGACCACCTCGGGCACGATCTCCGCCACGACGACGGACCCGTCATCCGGCAGGGCATCCAGCGCGGCCCGAAGCGTGAAGCCCATGCCCAGACCGCCCACCAGGACGCGCACGTTCGAACGGCCAGCCACGGCTTCACAGGCCATCTGGGCCAGGCTCTCCTCGGAACCGTGTTGGCGGCTGGACATCAGCTCGATCCCGTCCACCCGGATCGCAAACTCCTCCCCCCGACTCCAGAGGGTCATCACGCCGCCACCGGGAGCCCGGGTGCGGTCCAGCTCCTGCCAGGGTTTCACGAGCGTTCCTCCCCCAGGGTACCGGCCACGGCCCGCGCCACGGCCTGGCCATCCAACGCCGCCGAGACGATGCCACCGGCAAATCCGGCCCCTTCGCCACATGGGAAGAGGTTGGCGCACTCCGGGTGGTGCATCTCGGCAGTCCGGGGAATCCGAACCGGAGAACTGGTCCGAGACTCCACTGCCACCATCACCGCCTCCCGGGTGTAGAATCCGCGCAGGGCTCCGCAGATACGCTCCAGCCCGAAGCGCAGGGCCGCGCCCACTCGAGGGGGCAGAAGCTCGGCCAGGGGCCAGGGCAGCAACCCCGGATGATAGGAACTGACAGGGAGATCGACCGAGTCCCGAGCCGCCAGGAAATCGACCAGCCTCTGGGCTGGGGCCCTCTGCGACCCCTCCCCATTGGCGGCGAAGGCGGCACGCTCGAGGGAAGACTGGAGCTCCAGGCCTGCCAGGGGACCGCGAGCGGCGTGCTCGCGCAGGTCCTCCTCGGTCACCGCGGTCACGATCCCCGAGTTGGCCCAGCGCGAGTTGCGCCGGGACATGGACATCCCGTTGACCACCAGCTCACCCGGAGCCGTGGCGGCCGGCACGATGAAGCCACCCGGGCACATGCAGAAGGAGTAGACCCCCTCGCGCGCGATTCGATAGCTGGCTGGCGGCAGATACGGGTCCCGCGGCCTCTGGCGGTACTGGATCTGGTCGATGAGCTCCTGGGGATGCTCGACGCGAACCCCGATGGCGAAAGGTTTGCTCTCCAGACGCAGGTCCCGCCGGTGAAGCAGACGATAGACGTCCCGCGCCGAGTGCCCCGTGGCCAGGATCAGCGCCTCCCCCGGGACCCAGTCGCCTCCGTTGACCTGGGCAGCCCGAAAACGCCCGCCTTCCACAAGCAGATCGCTGACGTGATGGCCGAAGTGCACCTCTCCACCCAGTCGCTGGATCGTCCGGCGCATGTTGGCCACCACCTCGGGCAGCCGGTCGGAACCGAGATGGGGATGCGAGTCCACCAGGATGTCCGAACGGGCCCCATGTTCGACCAGCCAGCGCAGCACCTGGCCCACGTCGCCCCGCTTCGCAGAGCGGGTGTAGAGCTTGCCGTCCGAGTAGGCCCCCGCCCCCCCCTCCCCGAAGCAGTAGTTGGAGTGTGGATCCACCCGCCCCTCGCGCATGATCGCGCGCAGATCGTAGCGACGAGCCCGGGTGTCCTTGCCCCGCTCCAGCACGATGGGTCGGATCCCGCGCAGGAGTAGCTCCAGGGCCGCGAAGTAGCCGGCGGGGCCGGCCCCCACGACCAGCACCCGATGGCGGAGCCGAGGAGGAGCGTGCTGGAAGGCAGGCGGCTCGGGCGGGGGCTCCTCCCCGCGATAGACCTGGACTGTCAACAGGATCCGAGGCTGCCCGCGCCGGGAGTCGATCGAGCGGCGCCGGGGGACCAGCCGCCATTCCTCCGAAGCCCACCCCAACCTGGCGGCACAGGCTTGACGGATGGCCGCCGGATCGGCCGCCTGGGCCGGGGTCAGCTCCAGCTCCACCAGGGTGTTCATGGGGTCTCTACGCTCCAACGCTGCAGCAGGGGATCCACGCAGAAGGACCGGGGGTCTCCTCCCGGTCCTCCTGCTCGACCTGGGACCTGACTGGTCAGGAGCGGGTCGCGCGGATCATCCAGAGGGTCTTCTCGTAGTCCGCCACGATATCCTCGAGCATCATGGCCGTTCCCGGATCCCGCTGATCGGCCGCCTGCCCGGCGATCTCCAGCATCCGCTGGTTCAGGGCCTTCATGGTCTCGGCGACGCGGTCCACCATCGTCATGGCTGCCGGGGTCTCCTCGTCCTCCTTCAGGGTGGCCATGGCCAGGTAGCCCTTCAGGGTGTGGGTCGGCTCTCCGCCCAGGGTGAGGATGCGCTCGGCGAGGTTGTCGATGTGCTCCGAGACGCCGTCATACAGCTTCTCGAAGAGTTCGTGCAACTGGAAGAACTGCGGCCCGGTCACGTTCCAGTGGTAGTTCCGCAGGTTCTGGTAGAACACGTGGAAATCGGCCAGAAGCAGATCGAGCTCTTGGATGGTCTTGCTCATAGGGGTCTCCCTTCGTCTCATGGAGTCGGGTCGGAGATCTACCTGCCCGACTCGCGCGCCCGCCAAACCCCAAGCACACCGAGTTGCTCACCTAGACGCGAGAAGTCGCCTGGCAAAGGGGCTTCAAAGCAGAGCGGATGATCGAAATGCGGATGCTGGAGTTCAAGCCGCCAGGCATGCAGCATGGGCCTTGGCACCGACACACCGCCCACGCTCCGGGGACCTCCATACAGCGCGTCACCCAGGATCGGCAGGCCCCACCCGGCCAGGTGGGCCCGAATCTGGTGCTTGCGACCGGTCTGGGGACAGGCCTGGATCAGGAGAGCCCGGCCGGCCGAAGCCAGGACCGTGAACTCGGTTCGCGCTGCACTTCCCCCACTCTCCAGGATGGGAACGGCCCCTCCCCGTCGCAGCGGAGCGCCCAATGGGCGGGTCTCAAGCCAGGATGCCGGCGGAACCCTCCCCGCCGTTCGGACCAGGGCCAGATACGATTTCCGCACGAGGCGGCCCTCGAACTGCCTGGCCAGGCCAGGATTGGCCCGCAGGCTCCGCGCCAGGAGGACCACTCCGGAGGTCTCCATGTCCAACCTCTGGTGGATTCCCAGGTAGCCGGCCTGCCCATCGCGTCGGGTCAGAAAGGCTTCGAGCAGGCCCAGCAGGTGCGGTCGGGCCGGGTCCAGGTTGGCGTGCATGGGCAGTCCAGCGGGCTTGTCCAGCACCAGCAGGTCCTCATCCTCGAAGAGGATCCGCTCCGGCCCCAGCTCCGGCACAGTCTGGGGCGCAGGGCGCCGCACGCGCAGGTCGACCCAGACTCCCGGGGCCAGCACCCAGGCCGGATTCCGCATCGGAGTTCCTTGGACCCGGACCGATCCGGCCAGGATCCACGAGCGCACCCGAGACCGTGAGATCCCCGGGGGGAGTCGGAGGCGCAGGGCCTCGTCCAGTCGCTCGGGGGCCACCGTCCGAAACCGGAGGGAGAGATCCGCAAGACCCGGTGGGTCCTGCGGGGGACGGCGGTTGGAGAAGGCGTCGCGTCGCGGCATCGCGACCGGATTCTCCGCCGCGACCAAGTTCCTTCCCATCCCGGACGGGTGGGCGCATTCCTGGGCGATCCCTCTCGCGAGGCTTCACGTCCGACGACCACCAGGTCGCTCGGAAGCCCTGCCGGGAGGAGTCCTCCCGACGCTCAAAGAACTCCTGTTTCCCTGGGAAGTCGAGCCGCAGGGCCGCCCCTTCGAGGGGGCGCCGCCCACGCGCAGGCTCCTGCCCGCCCCCACGACCGCACCCCGACCCGGATGAGGACTCTTTGGACAACGTGACCCCGTCGACCCTGGTGGAGGTGCTGGCGCGCCGAGCCGCCGACACGCCCGACGGGCTGGCCTTCCAGTGGCTGGCAAACGGCGAGGTCGAGAGCGTCCGGCTGACCTGGGGCGAGTTGGACCGCCGTGCCAGGGTCCTGGCACGTGACCTGGAGACCCGCGGGATGCGAGGCCGTCCGGCCCTCCTGCTCTTCCCCGAGGACGGGCTGGACTTCCTGGTGGCCCTCTTCGGCTGCTTCCAGGCCGGTGTGGTGGCCATCCCGGCTCCGACGCCGCGCTTCTCCAGCCGGCTGGAGCGGTTGAGGACCCTGGTCGAGGATGCCCGACCGGCCCTGTCCCTGACGACGAAGGGCCTGGCTCCGCGTTTCCGGGACGGCCTGGACCTGGCCTGTCTGGCCTTGGAGGACTGTCTGCCGGGCGACCCTCCCCGCCTGCCCCTCCCCTCTCCAGACGATCTGGCCTACCTTCAGTACACCTCCGGCTCGACCTCCAGTCCACGCGGCTGCCGAATCACCCACCGCAACCTGCTCGGCAACCTGCGAATGCTCGAAGAGGCCTGGGAGATCCCGGAGGAAGGCGCCATCGTCTCGTGGCTTCCCCTCTTCCACGACATGGGGCTGGTTGGAGACGCGCTGCACGCAGTCCTGGCGGGGTGCCCCTGCATCCTGATGGGGCCCCTGGCCTTCCTGGCCCGTCCCATGCGCTGGCTGGAGGCTATTTCGAGGTTCCGGGCCTTCTCCAGTGGGGCTCCCGACTTCGCCTACGACCTGTGCGTCCGGCGCACGACGCCCGAGGAGCGTGCCCGGTTGGATCTGCGGTGCTGGAAGGTGGCCTGCAACGCCGCCGAGCCGGTTCGAGCCAGCACCCTGGAGCGCTTCGCCGCCGCGTTCGCCGACTGCGGCTTCGACCCGGCCAGCTTCCGCCCGTCCTATGGCCTGGCCGAGGCCACCGCCCAGGTGACCACCGGTCCCCCCACCCTCCTGGGGGTGGACCTCGATGCCTTGGGCAAGGGACGGGTGGAGGTCGGCCCCCACGCCCTGGTCGGTGCCGGCACACCGTGGGCCGGTTGTCGCGTGGAGATCGTGGACCCCGAGAGCGCAAGACCCTGTCCGCCGAATCGAATCGGCGAGATCTGGGTGGCCGGTCCGCACGTGGCCGAGGGCTACCAGAACCGCCCCCAGGAATCCGAGCGGGTCTTCCGCGCTCGCCTCGAAGGCGAAGAGGGTCTCTTCCTGCGGACCGGGGACCTGGGCTTCCAACGCGAAGGAGTTCTCTTCGTCACGGGCAGGCTCAAGGATGTCCTGATCATGAACGGCCAGACCTTCTACCCGCAGGATCTGGAACGGACGGCCGAGTCATGCCACGAAGCCTTCCGCCCGGGCCACGGGGCAGCCTTCCCCATCGAGGTGGAGGAGCGCGAGCGCGTCGCTTTCGCGTGGGAACTGGCCTTCGGAGAGGTCGACCGCGAAGAGGCGGTCTTCTCCCTGCGGCGGGCCCTGGCTGCTGAGCACGGCCTGGACCTGCAGGCCATCGCCCTGGTCCGCAAGGGAACCCTCCCCCGCACCTCCAGCGGGAAGGTGCAGCGCCACGCGTGTCGCCAACGCTTCCTGGAAGGGGGGCTTCAGGAAGTTTCCCGCTGGACGGCCTCCGCGCCTGGCGCCGAAACGCCGGTCGAAGCCCCTGACGCGACTCACGCTGCGATCCAGGCGTGGATCCTGTCCTGGATCCAGGCCCGGGTGGGGCTGCCATGCCGGGATCCTGAACGCAGCCTCCTGGACCTGGGACTGAACTCGCTGGCGGTGATGGAGCTCGTCGGGGAGTTGGAGCGCCGGCTGGACCGTCCCGTGGCCCCCCTCCTGCCCTGGGCCCATCCCACGCCGGGCGAGCTGGCCGCGGCCCTGTCCGGCGAGTCCCCTCCGAAGGTGCGGACCGCGTCGCCCGGGCCGGCTCCATCGGACGAGCCCGTCGCCGTGATCGGGATGGCCTGTCGCTTCCCCGGAGGAGTCGAGAATCCCGAATCCCTCTGGGAGCTCCTTTCCAACGGACGGGAAGGGATTGGCGAGGTGCCGCCTGAGCGGGGCTGGCCAGGCAGCCTGCCCGCCAGCCTGCGTCGCGGGGGATTCCTGAGCCAGGTCGACCGCTTCGACTCGGCCTTCTTTGGACTGGATCCGGCCGAAGCGGATTCCATGGACCCCCAGCAACGCCTCCTCATGGAGGTGGCCTGGGAGGCCCTGGAGGATGCCGGGGTCCCGCCGGGCTCTCTGCGGGGCAGTGCGACGGGTGTCTTTGTGGGCTTGTGTTCCCACGACTACGAGACGCTGCTGGCCCGCCAGGGTCAGCGCGGCCCTTGGACGGGCACGGGCAACGCCGCCAGCGTGGCTGCGGGTCGGCTCTCCTACCACCTGGGGGTGCAGGGCCCCAGCCTGGCCGTGGACACCGCCTGCTCGTCCTCCCTGGTCGCCGTCCACCTGGCCGTCATGAGCCTGCGAGCCGGTGAATCCCGAATGGCCCTGGCCGGTGGGGCCAACCTTGTGCTGCTTCCCGACAACAGCCAGTATTTCCACGACCTGGGTGCCCTGGCGCGGGATGGCCGCTGCAAGAGCTTCGACGCCGCAGCCGACGGCTACGTGCGCAGCGAGGGCGCCGGCATGGTGATCCTCAAACCCCTCTCAGCCGCCCGGCGCGACGGGGACCGGGTGCTGGCGGTGATCCGCGGAAGCGCCACCAACCAGGACGGTCGCAGCAACGGCCTGACGTCTCCCAACGGCCGAGCCCAGGAGGAGGTCCTGAGGCAGGCTTTGCGGGCCGCGAGCCTGGAAGCCCCGGAAGTCGGTTACGTCGAGGCCCACGGGGCGGGAACCCGCCTGGGCGACCCGATCGAGCTGCACGCCCTGGATACCGTGCTGGGTCCGGGGCACTGCCCGGAGTCCCCCCTCCGCATCGGATCGATCAAGACCAACCTGGGGCACACCGAGGCTGCCGCCGGCGTGGCCGGATTGATCAAGGCCGTCCTGATCCTGCAGCACGGGTTGATTCCGGCCAGCCTGAACCTCCACGCCCCAACCCCCTTGGCCCCGTGGGACAGACTGCAGGTCCCCGTGGACCTCACCCCCTGGCCCTGCCAGCGCCTTCCTCGGGTTGCGGGAGTCAGCGCCTTCGGCCTGGCCGGAACCAATGCCCATGTCCTCCTGGAGGAGGCGCCCCTGGAGCCTCCCGAATCTCCTCCGGGTCAGGAATCCCGGCAGGCGGGGCCCCATCTGCTCCCCCTCTCGGCCCGCTCGCCCCAGGCGCTGGCCGACCTGGCAGGCCGCTACCACGGGTGGCTGGAGCGACATCCCGAAGTCGACCTGGCCGATCTCTGCCACACCGCAGCCCGGGGACGGGACCACCACCCCCACCGCGTGGCCCTCGTGGTGCGGGACCGACGGCAACTGCTGGCCGACCTGGCGGCCATCCGGCCGGAATCCGGGACATCGGGGTCCGCGCCCGACCACCTTCAGCAGCGAGCGGACTCCCTGCAACAGCAACTTTCCCGCGCGGACGATCGCCGGCGGATCCTGGAAGCCCTGGGCGCCCTCTATCAGGCCGGCGCAGAGCTGGACTGGGAGGTCCTGACCCCGCGGGGACGCCGGCTCCCACTGCCCACAACCCCCTGGCAGCGCTCCCGGCACTGGTTCACGACCTCCCTTCCGGACGGGGTCCTCTTTCACGAGGTCCGCTGGGACCCCGTCGAGTCCCCCTCGGGCGAAGAAATGGCAGCGGGCATGTGGCTGCTGTTGGGCGAAGGCCTCCCCGGACTCGAGCGGGCCCTCCGGTCGCGTGGTGCAAGCACCCGACGCCGGCCTCACGGCTCCGGTTTCCCCGAAGTCCAGGTCGACCACGTCGTGTTCCTGGCCGACGGCCGCGAGGTCACGGACCTGGCCCGAGCCTTCCTGAGCGCAGCCCAGGACTGTGTCCGGAAGGGCGTCGGCTCGCTCTGGCTGGTGACCCGGGGCGCCCAGGGCCAGGATCCGGGAGACGACGGCCCCTGGCAGGCTCCCCTCTGGGGGCTGGCCAGGACGGTGGCCATCGAACATCCCGAGATCGGCTGCCGACGGGTGGACCTGGCCCCCACGGGGACCGACGACCTGGAGTGCCTGCTGGCCACCCTCCTGGACCCCGCCGGAGAGGACGAGTTCCGGATTCGCGGAGAGCAGCGCGCGGCCTCACGCCTGGTCCCCGTCGAGCTTCCTCCAGCGACACCCTTCCGCCCGGGTCAGGACGGGACCTGGCTGGTGACCGGGGGGACCGGAGGCCTGGGCCTGGCCCTGGCGGGATGGCTGGTGGGGCGGGGAGTCCGTCACCTGGTCCTGGTTTCGCGACGAGGAGCCGACACTCCCCAACACCGCCAGGCAGTCAAGGCCCTCCAGAACCGGGGAGCCCGAGTTCGCGTGGCCCGCCTGGACGTGGCCGACCGTCCCGCGCTGGCCCGCCTCCTGGAGGGAATCCGGCGCCAGGATCCCCCCCTGCGCGGGGTCTTCCACCTGGCCGGGCTCTTCGAGCCCGCTCTGCTGGCCAATGAAGATCCCGAGGGGCTGGCCCGGACCATGAGCGCCAAGGTTCAAGGTGCCTGGAACCTGCACGAGTTGACCGCCGGGATGGAGTTGGAGCACTTCGTCTTCTACTCCTCGGTCGCCGCCACCCTCAGCTCCCCCGGCCAGGGTGCCTACGCCGCGGCCAACGCCTTCCTCGACGCCCTGGCCTGCTGGCGTCGGGCTCGTGCCCTGCCGGCCACGGCCCTGGCCTGGACCGCCTTCCGCGACGGGGGGATGGCGGTGGGCCAGGAAGACCGACTGGAACGCCTGGAGGCCAGCGGTATGGGAACCCTGCGGCTGGAGCAGGGCCTGGCCCTGCTGGACGGCCTGCTGGCCTCCTCCCCCGCGCACCTCTGCGTGCTGAGCCTGGACCTCCGGCGCTGGTTGGAGTACTACCCCCAGTGGGAGACCTCCTCGCTGCTGGCGAGCCCGCGCCCCCATCGGATCACCGAGCGCGAGCCAGAGGACCTGGTCGGTTCCTGCGTCGCCCGCGTCCTGGGCCTTCCGGTCGATCAGGTGCCTTTCGATCGGCCCTTCCGCGACCTGGGGATGGACTCGCTGCGGGCGGTGGAACTCCGCAACCTGCTGCAACGGGAAATTGAAAGGGCCCTCCCGGTCACGGTGGCCTTCGAGCACCCCACCGTCCGGGCGCTGGCGGCCCACCTGGCCGGGTCGGCCTCGCTCCGGGAGCCTTCCCCCAGCCTCCCGGCCCCAGCCGGCCCCGTGGCCATCGTGGGGATGGCCTGCCGTTTCCCGGGTGGCGCCCAGGACCCTGAAGCCTTCTGGGAGATGCTGATGGAAGGCCGGGACGCCGTGGGGCCGGCTCCCCCCGAGCGCTCTGGGTTGGCCGGGCTGGTAGGAGGGTTCCTGCCGCGGGTGGATCTCTTCGCCGCGGAGTTCTTCGGGATCGAACCCGCCGAAGCCGAGTTGATGGACCCCCAGCACCGCCTCCTGCTGGAGACCGCCTGGCAGGCCCTGGCCTCGGCCGGGCTCGATCCCG
>Ga0334883_1003291_pt1 | contig 17665 bp, 11 predicted proteins | sample GraSluR1_MG_6_FD_207230 | JGI IMG/M metagenome (GOLD analysis project Ga0334883, IMG submission 207230) | Sludge microbial communities from methane-producing bioreactor in Wageningen University, Netherlands - Granular Sludge_09_05-R1 | ecosystem: Engineered > Bioreactor > Anaerobic >... | reverse complement strand
GGCCCGAGCTACCGGCTGAAAGACCACGTGAAGCCCAAGGGAGGTGAGGCCATGGCGTGACCGACAGGCAATCTTGACCTACACATCACGCCGTACGTGAAACGACATATGGACTTGACCACCGACAACTGCCAGCCAGGGAGCAGCTGGGAGTTACTGAGGGAACCACAGGCGCGTCGCGACAACCGGCCTCTGATCACCCGGCTTCAAGGGATCGTTGCCGCTAGGGCGATCTTCCCACCATCCCTCGAGCGCAACATCGCGGCCGCGCAGAAGACTGTGCTGCATTTCGTGCTCCACGACCTCAGCGGCATGCTCTCTTGCATAGACACGAAGGAAGAGACCCTTAAGGGGTAAGGATTCGACTTCAACCACAAAGCTCGCTTCTCTGGAACCGTCCTCAAGGGCGTGCAGGTCAACCTCGGTCGCAAACTGGCCCTGCAATTGCACAACGTCCACTGGATCACCCCTCGTCAACATGGGCCACTAGCCCTGAGCTTTCCATTACCCCGAATTTTACGCCGAACCTGCTCGCGACGGAGGACCTGTCCGTTTCGGCTTCCGAGGGAGCACTCCGTTCATCCCCTTGCTGTGCCAGCCGAGGTGGGCCGGATCTCCTGTTGTGCTCAAGTCATGACTTGCATCGGACCCGGGGTGGTTCAGATTGGTCGCGATCGTTCGCCTGACTTGACCGCATCCACGACCCTGTCGATGCAGGCGTCGAAATCACGCTCGAGTTGGTGCTGCCAAAGACGGATGACGGTCCAGCCCTGGCGGCGCAGCCTCCTATGATTCCTTGCGTCACGGGCTCGGTTCTTGCCGATCTTCACCTTCCAGAAGTCCGACACCTTGTCCTCCCAGGCGGGAAACCGGTAGCCGTGCCAGAAATCGCCGTCGACGAAGACGACGACGCGCGATGTCGCGAAGACGACATCAGGTCTCCCGGGCAACGTCGCCACGTGCTTGCGAAACCTCAGTCCTCGACGATGCAACTCCGAGCGAACGGCCTTCTCGGGCCCCGTGTCTTTCCCCTTAATCTGAGACATGCAGAATCTGCGTTGGCTGGGCGTTAGGTTATCGGTCATCAGGCAGATCGATCGAGGAAGGAGTCGTGCCAGCATCCTCTGCCGAACGAAGTGTCTCTCGTATGGATCGAGCGTGTGCCTCGATGAACGGCGGCGGCAGAGCATTACCGATAAGCAGGGCGATGGCCGACTTGTTGGTGGCAATCGGGAACTTGTACTTTCTGGGGAACCCCTGAAGAAGAGCCGCTTCGCGCATCGTGATTGCCCGGTCCTCTTCCGGGTGCAGGAACCGACCCTTGGAAGGATTGAAGCACCCGCTGGTGATGGTCGGCGCTACATCATCCCACGCCATGCGACCGTAGACGTCTTTGAAGCCGTCGCACCGTTTGTGACAAGCCAACTGAAGATCGTCTCCCAGTTCATGCCGACTTCCACCATCCTTGGGGATCCGGCTGATCAATTCGCGAATTCTCGCCGACCTCGTCTCGGGTAGATCATGAACCGGGTCCCCGCTCGACCCTGCGACGGGGAGATCTCCAATGGTTTCCCTAACAGTCTTCTTGCGTGGCGAGGTCTGGGCAGGCGGAATCAGAGCGTGGCAACCGGCAACGTAGATCAGTCTACGCCGGCGTTGGGGTACACCGTACTCAGCCGCATCAAGGATCGCGGGCTCGCCGAGGTAGCCCAGTTTCTTCATTTCCCGGAAGAAGTTGTCGAATCTGGGATCACGCGCCAAGCCGGGCACATTCTCCATCATCACGGCTTGAGGCTTCAATGCCTCTACGAAGCGTTGGAACTCTAACAACAAGTCATTGCGCGGGTCATCGACTGCGACCGCGCCGTTCAATGTGCGCATGGTCGAGAATCCCTGGCAAGGGGGGCACCCGGCAAGAAGGTCGAGTTCCCCCGGCGCGAAGCCCAATGATGCCGCGAATTCGAGGGGCCGAAGCATACGGATATCCGCCTCCCAGACCCTCACTTCGGGGTGATTGGCCTCGTACGTGCTAATGGCCAGCGCGTCGTTGTCAACCGCGCCCAGCACCCGGAAGCCGGCTTCCTTGAGACCGACCGTCGTGCCTCCGCAGCCACAGAAGAGATCTACGGCCGTAGGTCTCGTGGTCCCCAGCATCCGCTCTCCGCCTCGTGTTCTACTCACGCAACGCTCCTCGTCGCCACAAGCTCAAATACGAAGGCTCCACGATCAGAGCCCTTGCTATCCGGGGCGATTGTGGCAGCCGCAGATGCGACGCGGTGAGGACCCAGGCACTTGTAGCGATTGCCTCCCAGACTTACATACACGTGAATGGACACGCCTTCGAATTGTGCCCAGACGAGGGCCCGGTTCCCGTAGGCAAGCTTCTGGTCTCCTTCTTGCCCTTCGCCGATGTACCGGACGGTCTCGCCGCGCAATTCGTCTGGGTAGATGGCATCTTTCCCGCCACCGACGATCACACCGATTCGGTCGAGATTCGGGAAGTCTCCCGAGTAACGAATGCCGCCCTGGTGTTTGCCGCCGATGAACCCATTCACTTCTTTGGCGGTATAGATCTCCCCGGTCTTCATGAAGGCGTCCATTTCATTCCCCCCTGGGACAGCTGGTTAGGTCATGACCGATTGTCACCAGACTCTGCCCGAATTCCCTGGCCCTTTCAGCGTACTCCTCTCTGCTTGTCTCATTGAGAAACACTGAGAGATAGGCCCTCGCGCGCGAAGCACCGACGTATAGCTGGGCGCATCGCTGCTCGCCCGAGAGATTGTCCAACTGGAACAGAAGAACGGCGTCGGCTTCCAAGCCCTTAAATGACTGAATAGATCGGAAGGCCAGCTCAGGTCGCGCATTCGCCGTAACCGATGTTCGACCGGACACCCGGTATGGAACACCCTCAAGGCCGCCAGACAGGCAGGTGTTCTCGATGCGGCGCGGAGCAAGGAGAACAATGTCGCCCGTAGGCACTCCCTCGGACAGCAGCCTGTTGAGTTCATTCGCCAACTGTCTTCTCTGATCAGCGTTGTCCCTGTACCAGTGGGTAACGACCTCGGGTCCCTCTGTTGTCAAAGTCTCCCTCAACTGCACCCCGGACAAGATCGATGTCGAAACCGCAATTGGAGCAGTGTTCCGGCAGTTGACCGACAGTCTGAGACGAGCTGGTCTGCTGCTCAATAGCCGCCCCATTCCACCCCGTCCCATCCCTTGGTAAACGTCTTGGTTGGGATCGTGGAAGAACCTCCATCTTCCTTTGTCAAGCCCGCCCTCTACGAGCAGGTCGAGCACATCCAAGTAGGATTCCCGTATCAGGTCCTGCGCTTCGTCAACAATTATGCAGTCAAACAGCTCGGACACCGGATTGGCCAACAGCGCCTCCAGGCACAGGTCCGGCAGAAACAACGAGTTGAGATCATCACTGGAGACACCCGCGGGAAGCCTTGCCGTGAGACCTGCTGCCTCGACCCGCTCCCGCATTAGTCCGTGAAGGTGATCAACGGCCAGACTGTCCCGCCCTCGACATGTCTCGCGGACGTAGTCCGCCAGTCGCCAGTTGAAGCACAGGTAGCCTACGCTGAGACCCTCGGCCGTGAGCCGCATTGCCTCTTCGATTGCCAGAACCGTCTTCCCGGTGCCAGCGGCACCGCTGACGACCACCCTAGGATTCTCCTCTAGGGCATTCATCACCCGAGTTTGCTCCTCGGTCAGCCGGATTAGCTCGTGCTTGATCCGTCCGATTCTGGCCGACAGAGAAGGCCTGAAATCGAACTGCCCTCGCAGCAGATCGACTGTCCGATCCCGCAGTGGTCGATCGAGCGTGGTCGCGGCAGAGCGGGCAAGTCTCAACTGCCAATACGTGACCAACCGTGCCAGATAACACCCGAAAGGCTCTTCGAGATTCCTCTCGTCGTAGAGAACGTCGGGTTCGATGTCGGGACCGACCTGGGAGAATTTGATGTCGGGCATGACAACACCGTAGCCAACTACGGTCGATCTCAGGCTAGAGTCGCTCTCGATCAGGAAGCGCCGGAGGGCCGCTGAAGCAGAGCCGACCTGTCCCCACGGCCCTTCGGATTTCGTGTGTGTCCGGTCGTTCCGGTCGGTGAACAGCCACTGCCCTCGGTCGTTGCGGCATACACGACCCCCCTTAACTTCAAGACAGTAGATGCCGGGCGGCCCAAGTAGGATGAAGTCGATTTCCGTCCAGGGCTTCTGAGGATGATAGGCGAGACCCACGGAATGGAGCACGGTCCATTCGGCAGACAAATGCGTCTTCAGGATCTGAAACAGCCGTCGCTCTGCGTCGCTCTGCGTCGCCTGGTCGGCCTCGCTGGGAATCATCCTGGCCACTAGTCCACCGGCACCAGAGAGGCAAAGAACCCTAGGGTCGGGTCTTCTGGTGTCCCAACCAAGAGCGCACGGTCGAGCAGACTGTTGTTCTCCTCACAGCTGGTCTCGGGCAGCAGAACGCAGGCGTGACACGCGGCGAGATTGAGGGCATCCGTTCCCGACGGGTCCGACTCGATGCAAAGCGGATCCGAAGAACACCATGCAGAAGAAGCGATTGCGGCCCTGAGCGAGGGAACCAGTCGCTCCGCTGTCGCTTGAGCCACTACGCCTCCCAGACTGCCCGCGCAGTCTCCGCTGGCTGTGTATATGAGAAGCCCCGCGTACTCGTTGGAGACATAGAGCCGCTCACGAAGTGAGGCAGCAGGATAGCCGCAGTCAAGAGCCCACTGATTTATGAGAGCGTGGGCTAGCGTGTGCACGAGCACCAGTCTAGGCGATACCGTGCGATCGGGAGCCCGATTCAGATCGGCGAAACGTCGGCGATAGTTCTTGTCGAGTACGGCCACGCGCGCTGCAACGACCTCCTCTTCCTCCCAACGCTTCAGCCTTTCCCGATCCAGCTCGAAAAAGACGCCCTCCCCCAGGACTTCCATGGCGGGTAGGCAGCGCGGATCTTCGTCGAACAGAGGGGCGACAACTGATGTTGCGGAGGCATCGGGCGGCTGGATCCGCGAGAAGCCTGTAAGGGCGCGGACCTCTCTGAGGCGTTTGACCAGCATCACCTTGGAGAACCATCTACCGACGGTTTTTCGATCCAGGTCAAGCGCGGGAACGCAGACGAACTGATCCAGAGGGGAAGTCTCTCGACGCCCGTGGGAGAGAGCCTCAAATTCGGCTTCCCTGAGATTGCCTTCGCCGTCGTCCCCGGCTTCTTCCGAAGAAGAATCATGAAGATCCTTGCGTTGGCGCACTGCCTCCACCAGGTCCTCGACTGAGTAGGCGGTTCCCCTAGCTATGTTCATACCCTCCAGCATAGCGGGCAAGGCGTCTTCCGGCGCATTCCTTACGGCCTCCCAGTAACGATCGAGAAGCCGGAAAGCGCCGTCGGACCAAGGCGGTATGGAAAGGGCCGAACGCGTCACCGAGAACCACACGTTCGAGGCTCCGCGTTGCAGAACCCGTGGCCTCTCGTCACACTCCGAGTCCTTCTGCCTCAACCAAGGCCGCCTCCCCCAGCAACGGAACCCCTTGAGCGCATCCCTTGAGAAGGCCCCGTCCATGCTTCTCTGGAGACCGCACCTGCAGGTGATCACAATGCCGGCCAGGGAAGCCGTTCTCCCGTCGCTGATGATCTTCAAGTCGTGCTCGGCCGGGTCGTTCCTGGAGTGTCCGTGAACCCACCAGAAGTACGGAAAATCGTCGATATGCCCCTTGGAACAGGCAATCACGAAGCGTGACGGTACCAGTTCGACACCGCAGATCGAACACCTGTTCTTGGAGGACTGGGTGAAGTGATCGTGCGAGTTCAGCAGTCGACACTCCGGACAGTAGTACCAGCGCGGGAAGCGAACAACTGGAACGTCCAGGCCTGATTCCGTCGCGGGAGGTGCCACAAAGCGCTCGACGCCGAGCTGATGTTCGAGTCTGGCCTCGTGGATATCCAGCTCGGGTCCCAACCCACCGGACCTACCGTTGGCCCAGGAGTCGAGTCCCGCCACCATAAACGATTCATCGCCCAGCGCGACCAGAGCACCGATGCCGTAGGTGGTGATGAGCTGGCTGCGCCTGATCTGACCTCTGACACGGGCTGACCTCGTCTTGTTCATCTCGCTCCTTCAGTCCAGATAGACGTTGGAGCTTCTGTCCACGTCGCGAAGGCTCCAAAGCGTTGGGAAGGTCCGGGCGGGCGCTTCGTCGTCTGCGGCGTCGACCAGCAGTCCTCGGTTGGAGCCGCCGTCGTTCTTCGTGTCCCAGAAGACAAGATCGGGTATTTCCTCGGCCCGTTCCTTCCACTGGCGAACAACGAGGTCGAGTTGGAGGGCTGCAGACACACCCTCCGACGGATCCAGCTCGGCTATTCGATCGAGTATTACCTCTCTGACCGGCTGCAGCTGGGATTCCACTTGCAGAATGCGCGCCGCCCCTTCATTGGGCCGAAGTTCGGGGATAGTCATGCGGGCGAGACCAATGAAGACCGCGTGGAGTGCCCGGTCTCGCGAACGGGCCGAAAAGGGGGTCACACTTGTCGATTCAACCTGTCGATACAAGGCCGAGTGATAGGTAGCAAAGCCCTCGTAGTGGGAACGGTCCCTCGATCTGCCAGCGTTGTAGGCGACAACAACCAGGCCGGGGGGCTGTCGACCCACTCGGCTTGTTGCCTGAATGTACTCGGAAGTCGACTGGGGCTGCCCCATGACTACCATCAGCCCCAGGCGGTCGATGTCCATCCCAACCGAGATCATGTTCGTGGCGAGTATCACATCCAGCGCGTCGGGCGCAGGATACGAGAGCGCCATTCTCTTCAGATGCTGGGGTATCTCAGACGACGCCTCTCGGCTGGTCAATTCCACAGAGTTCTCGACCGTCCTTGGCTGGCCGTTCTTGCTTATCAGCGCTATCCGGTCCTTGACGTCATCCTCGACCTGCAGCCGGGCAGCTCCCAGAACCCGAAGACTGTTGAAATAGCCAACAAGGGTCCAATACGCGTCCCTGGCCGCGTCGGGACCGTCACTTTCCATCGCGCTCTGCAGCAACCTGGCGTAGATCCGTATCATCAGCGTGGAGTGACTGGTGCCGGGGGCCATCGCGCCCAGATACAGGCGGGAGGCCTTGTTCTCAGGCGGAGCTTCGACCGCGAAATACGAATCGCGCGCGTCCAATCCCGGCGGAGGAAATTGGAGGACGTTTCTGTCGAACAGATTTCTTGTTTGAGCGGAAGCGCGACGAATAGTCGCCGTGGAGGCAACGACCTTGGGTCGTGAGCTCCCTACGGAACTGAGGCGGTCGATTGCCGTTTCGTATAGTCCCGCAAGAGTACCGAGCGGCCCGGAAATCAGATGCAGTTCGTCCTGAACAATGAGATCCGGAGGTCCGTCTTCATGCCCGATGCCGAACAGGTGACCGACGCCCTCTTTCCAGGGAAGAGCAGCGAACTTGTCCACAGTGGATATCAGTAGCGACGGGCGGAACCGGTAGATGTCATCGTCGACGACCCAAACCGGGAGTTCTTCGCCGAACTCGCACTTCGAGTCATCGCAGTGAATGACAAGCCGGCCGCCCTTCTCGTCAACCCAGTAGTTCTTGTGGGTAAGAGGCGTGCCGCACCAAGGGCAGGTTTGAAGCTGTACCGGGTTGGATTCGGAGACCTGTCCCCCGCTTCTCAACTTTGCCAGGCTCTCCTTGGCCTGCCGTATGCTGTTGGGCGTCCCTCCCTGGCCGACCCAAAGACCGATTCCGATCCTCTCGGCTCCCAAGCGAGGAGACCGCCTCCTCAGCAGCTCGCAGGCACAGATCAGTATGGCCGCACGCTGAAACTGCTGCGCGGTCAACAGGCGAAGCGTGTAGCGCATGAGGGCCGTGACTCCTCCGCCGCTGCCTACCCCATCCGCGCGAAGGCGGCGAAGAAACACCGAGAAGGCAATCAGGCAGAGGTATGCCTCGGTCTTGCCGCCGCCCGTTGGGAACCAAAGCAGGTCCGCAGTCTCCCTGTCTGGATGTTCTCGATCGACGAGACCGCGAAGGCAGAGCAGCACGAAGGCGATTTGAAAAGGCCTCCACGAAGGGCGACTGAGGTCAGGATGCGGAGTGACCTTGCCGTCTCTGATCCAATCCGTTCTCGCACGCTGCTCGGTCATCGCGCGGTTGGCAAGACAGAATGCCTCCCTCGCCGTCTCGTCACCTGATAGCAGCTCAACGCCGTCGCGCATCCGCGCCAAGGCTGTTCGACACAGCTCGACGTGGTTCTCGGCCGTGGCCCTAAGCTCTGAGCTGGGAAGAGAGGCCACGTTCTCCCCTTGCATTTCAATCCAGCAACCATAACCATCGCACAGGGCCGTCAACGGGGGCAGACACTCGCTCGGATCCGAAAGAGCTGACATGGGAACCGGGGGTATGGCCTGATTCTGATCGGCCAGAAGCAGCTCGTGGGTAGGTATGAAGGTCGTGTAGATACGGGACAGACTCGGCGCTTCACCGTCAATGGTCCACGCGGCGGAGCATCCATGGCCGATAGCGTACGATTTCGCGTGCCGATACAGGAGTAGGTAGCTGGCCAGGTCTGGATCCTCTACCCCGACCGCCGAAGAGTGGTTACGTTCGACGAAAGGCTGCCCCGAGACATCCGGAGCCGATATCGACAGAGTCGGTTGGAAGAAGGAGTCTGCGTCTCGGGTGAGAGCTGCTCTCCTCTGCTTCTTTGTGTTCACGAGCGCGACGGTCACCGAGGTGGCGCCCGTTTCATCGGGCGAACGCACCCGGTAGTAGAGTTCTAGGCCCTCGGCCACTACCTGACGATCTCCTGGGCAGGGATTCGATACATCGAGAGGTATCGGCTGAACCTGCAGGGACGTCCGCTTCCAGGCGCCTTTCCCTTGCGCCCCTGGGGAGTCGTTGTCGGTGTCTTCGGGCGGTTCGCCGCCAGCTGCCAGCGAGTAGGTGGCCGCGGAGACCTTGACAACTACGGTGGAAACGTTCTCAGTGTCGACGGAAAACGTGACGCCAAGCGAGGATGGGTAGCGAACGTTGGCCAGGGACACCGGAGAGTCCAACTCCTCGTCCTCGGCCGAGGCTTCGCCGTCTCTGTCTTCCGATGGGTCAACTGCGTCGGAAGACTGGGGATAGAGAACCCCGCATATGTACTTGGTAATAGGATAGTCAGTGATGACCTCGTCATCGCCCTCTTCCGGCCCGACGAGATCGCGAGCCAGTGACTCCACCAAGTCTTCCCTAAAACGATAATGAGCAGAGAAGTCCAAATCCTAGCCCCCGTTTCCATGTCCGCCCGACCAGTCGAGCATCCCCAGGCCGGACACTCTAGGTCGGAGCCACAGGTCAACCTGACCCAATCCTACCTGCGCCGCAGTCCCCTGTGAGCCGGAAACCGTCTCCAGCATATCAACCCGCGCACCGGTAATCCGTGCCGGGAATTTGTGATCTGGACCGCCAACGCCGGCCAAGGTCGCCAGAATCTCGCCAAACCGTTGGGTAGTCGCTCCAATCGTTGAGCCCTGATGCGCTATTCGATAGATCACTCGAGGCCGACCCTCTCGCGTCGCTCGACAGAGCTCCAACGTGACGGGGTCTCCCGGGCACACTCTCGCGCGAAGATAGGCCTGTAGATCCGGCGCAGCAAACTCCGCCAACGGAAAGGTGCCGCCAGGACAGTCGGGGTCGACATCGTCTCCACGAAGCTCCAGCCCCAGAAGACCGCGGCCCGCGCGGCCACCTGCTGTAAACGGACGCAAAGTCCACCGCCGGTCGATGTTACCTTTGCACGTGAACATGCCCTCCGATCTACTCATGTTTAGCCTTGCCAACATGGTCCGCGGCCTCGTCAGGGCCACGTACAATACACGGGTATCCTCTGCCAACTCCTCCGCATTCATCCGGTCGACCGAGCTGTGATTCCAGACGACGTACACTTCGTCGAATTCGAGTCCCTTGGCTCTGTGGATCGTCGAAACAATGAGATTTCCAGCCGTAACGTCATTAAGTATCTCCGGGAACGCCCGACACCGGATCCGTGCTGCCACTTCCCCGAGATCCAGCTGGCGTCGGCCGCCCCGATCGAGACTCTTGAGCAAGACCCAAGCATCCGCCGTCTCCGGCCGTGCTTCCGCAGGCAGGACTCCAAGCAGTTCCTCGAATCGAGTCCGTCCTACCTGCCCGACATCGAGACCGGCGAACGCGTCGGCAATCCAGCGAGACGCCGCCTTCTCCGACGCCCCCCTTCGCAGCGTATGCGGTATTCCTCTGGTCTGAAGCTCTCGAGAAATCTGGAGTGCCTGACCATTGAAACGGCACAGAAGCCCAGCCGAACTCTGCCCCAACTTTACTCGGGCCTCCAGTAGATCGGGTGTGAATTGAAGCGTCTCGTCCAATACGCGCTCAAGCTCCCCTCTTATCTGGAGGTTATCTGCGCCTGCAGCGCTCAGCTTCGCGCCGAAGCTGAAGGCGGCCTTGGCCCTCTCCGTACGCGCACGAAAGTTTCTGGTCAGCTCGTAGCACTCAAGTTGAGCACCGGTCTGCTCGCGCAGGAGACCGAGGAATTCCGCCGAGCTTGTCCTTCGCTCCTGACCCCTCAGTTGGAACTCATAGATGCTTTGCGCTGGATCACCCAGTACGGTGAAGCCTCCTCCGCAGACGCGGAGAAGTGCAAGTACGAATTCTGCCCTGCAGCCGACCAGGTCCTGCAGCTCGTCGACGATGACATGACGAAGAGCGCCGATCGCGTCAGCCAGCCCTCCAGGCTTGTCACGCGCCCTCTCGAGCAGCATCGTGGCTTCTTCCACGCGCCCGTCATAGTCTTTCGTTTGCCAGGAGTCATCCTCTGAGAAGAGGGAGAGCAGCTGTGTGGCGTACGAGTCGAAGGTAGTCGGACATGCTAGGCGCGCCGCTCCGGGGACCGACTTGAGACGATCTCTCACTTCATTGACGGCGGCCCGAGAGAAGCTGAGCACAAGTAAACCTTCTCCCGGAGCCACGGCACCCTTGTCAACCAGGTAACGAAGCCGTTCTGCGACCATTCTCGTCTTCCCTGAACCTGCCGGGGCGATCACAAGCACGCGGGATTCGACGGGCGCGGTCACTACCTCAACCTGTATGCCAGTCAGACGTCGGAGCGCATCTTCGATCGCCTCGAAGCCGCTGGTCGCCTGACTTGGTGATTCCACCAATATGTCGTTTTCTAAGTCTCCGGAAGTGTTCGGATGGCCCATTATTCCTTATTCCATAGATACTCGAACTGTGTGAAAGCCAGCTCCTCGCCGAACTGTTGAACGGTATCGTCGACATTCGCTATCAGACACTCGTCCTTCCCCCCGTTCAGAGGACCTCGAAGTCCGCGGCCGATCATTTGGAGGTATCGGTTTGGGCTGTAGGTCGGCCGGGCCACATACACCGCCCGGACGGCTGGGGCGTCGAAACCCTCGGTGAAGACGCCGTAGTTCGTCAGCACCCTGATTCGGCCCCCTCGGAATTCCTCGACATAATGCCGTCGGGTACGTGGTTCCGTGTCACCCGAAACCGCCGCGGCGGGAACGCCATCCAGAGACAACAGGGCGGCAAGAGTCTGAGCGTGAAGAACGGAACCAGCAAACAGGAGTACGGTCCAATCTTTGGGATGTCCCTTAATGGAGTTGATGATCGAGGCATTGCGATCCATGTCGCGCGCGAGTCGATCACCGACCGACGTCGGCATAAGCCTGGTTCTCTTGAGGCCGCTCAGTTCTGCTTCGCTGAGCAGGATTTCCGACCCCTCGATCCGCTTGTGATGGACTCGGGAAAGGACGCCCAGTTTCTGCAGGTCCAGGTAGACGTCTTCACCGAGAACGCCTTCGTCAATCCGGTTCCGACCGAAGCGACCGGCAAGGCGTTCCGTTTCTACGGCGTTGATCCCTCTGAAGGGGGTGGCCGTCAGCCCGAGAAGTGCACACTTGTCCTTCTTGGGGTTGACGCCGAGGCCACATGCACGGAGCAACGCCGTGTAACTCGGTGTAGTGGCGCCGTGCGCTTCGTCGATTACGAGACAATATGGAGGGAACAACCATCTGTAGTTCGGTTTGGGTAGACAGACCTCCAGTTTGGCTATTGTCGCGACAACGACGTGATCTGCATCCTCGAACTGCTCCGCTTCGTTCTGCGCCCATAGACGACTGATCAGGAGTTCTCTCCGAGGTCCGAGTGCGCGCCACACTTCCTGCCAAGTACTCACCGCCTGCTCGCAAAGCTCGTCGGTCTGAGCCACCCACAGAATGGGGGAGGGAAAGTCGTCGTCCCTGATTGTCTCGACTAGTGCCTGAACCCCTACTCGGGTCTTGCCTGCTCCCGTAGGCAGCGACATAAGGCCTCGACGCGGCCCCTTTCCCGAAACCAACTCCCTTGTGCGATCTGCTAACTCCCGCTGAAAGCCGTGCAGCTCGGGCAGGGTGGGAGAACCGTCGACCTTCAGCAACGGGTCACGGCGCGCTGCTTCGAATCCGGCATAGGTCTGGGAGAAACCGACCTGCCGAACGAACTCGCGAGCACGCCGGCTTCCGCTCCAGGACATCGGCGGCTGTAGGCCTCGCAGCTCTAGATCGTTTCTGAACTCGCGTAACACGTCGACGCCGTAGACGGCAAATGCAAGCTCGCTCATTCCCCTGTGGTCAAGCTCTCTGTCTAGCTGATGGTGAACGCTTTCAACCAGACCGGAGGGAAGATGGCGGGCGATCGATCTGGCGTCAACCATGCTCATGAATCGGGAAACATCGTCGGGCTGTTTTCGTACGTTATCCAGCAACAACTTGCGTTTCCTCTCGTCTACACCGGCCCGCAGCAGCTCGTAGTCCGGACCAGCGGTAGGCAGACCCAGATGCTGGGCAAGTCTTGAGAGAAGCTGATCATCGTCACTTGTGTTCAGCCAGTAGATCGTGTTGCCCTCCGCCAGAAACTCCACGTCCTCAGAGGTCTTTCCGGAATCGGTAACACTCTCGACCCTCAGTTCCGCGCAGCGGGCAAGGAGAAGATCGTCCGCCTGGTCAGCGATGAAGAAGGAGATGCCCGGGAACTCGTCGGTCAAGGGGGTCGGATCCCCGGCCGGAATCGCGACCACCTGCGTCATGACCGCCGTGCTGGCTGGCATCAGCCCCCAGTGTCTAACTAGGGAATCGACTTCTCCTTCGCTCTCTACTTCGATGAACGCCCTGCCGTCCGACACGAGTCGAGCGCGCTCCAAACGAGAGCAGGTGACGAGAATGTCCCCCGGAGACAGGCATTTCACTTGAGAATCAACTTCGCACAGCATCGCAACGGGGGGGCCAATGTAGGCGGAGGCGAATGAATAGAGACGGGCTGCGTTCGACGGCTGAGTGCACTCGAGACTTCGCGAAATCGCGGCCTCCCAGACCTCAGTATCCAGTTCGGCTGGTCGATCGGGCAGGCCAAGCTTCTGCGAGAGCTCAAATCGGCACTGAGCCACCGGAAAGAATTCCTGATAGTCGGAGAACGCCGGACTGAGAGCATCCCCACACTCCACCGGGCCCAAGGAAGTCGGAAGCAACCCGAGCTCGCGAATCATCCAGATGCACGGGTTTTCCACTTCTTGTTCGTCGTAGACTTCCGGACGAGTCGTGTGGTAGGCGACCCAAGGTTTCAGATCTTCAGCGAGATCCAACAGAGATCGCGTGAACCTGACCCGGCCTTCATCGCTGAGCTTCGTCAACGGATTTAGTGGCCCGGGAAAGCCCTGCGGCCTTAGGTCCAGTAACTGGCGCTGGGGAGCACCGCTGCACTTCTCCAGGAACCTGTCGATCATCTCCTTGCGGTACCGCCGGAACCATCCTTCGCCAGTCCTCCCCCCGGAACGGACGGGAGCAGCGAGTGCCCCCAGTTCCCTGAGAGTGACCAGATGTTCTCGGTGGTAATCGATGTCTATCGTCGCCCCCAAGTCACGCGATCCGTCCCCGGGGACAATCGGCCCTGGAAGAAGACAGCTCGCAAGAGGCTGCCAGGATCCATCAATGACTCGGGCGTGGACGTCGTGCGGATCCCATTCCCGGCCGGCCAGCATTCCCTTGATCACCGCGGGGGAGGTCTCGCCAACCAGGTCCCAAAACACGCCCCACCGCACATCCTTCGGCTGGAATGCGTGCGACAGAAGGTCCTTCAGCTCCTCCTCCAGATCGATCTGACTGACTCCAAGCCGAGATAGCACAGCGAAAGCCTTTTCGTCGGCCAGCACGCCAGGGTGGACAATGTCTCCTACACGACCCTCCCCCTCGTACCTTAAGTTCGGCAGAAAGAGCGAGCCGGAATCTATCGACCGTAGCTCGCCGTTTGTCGTTAGGATGATGTCCGCCTCGGCGATCTCGACAGAAGGTGGCTGCCTCGAATCTTCGTAGAGCGCGTGCACAACCCGCAACGCCGCAGCGGAAGCGCGAGGAGTTCGGTCTGCCACCAACGCCTCCAACCACTCGCGAACAGTGGCTACGTTCGCTTCCCCCACCAAGCGCTCTGCTCTGGGGTACCGGTCTCTCTGGTTGACCGAGGAGTGACACCAGTCCGTCGGACGATCTTCATAGTGTGACCATTCTTGAACGGCTGAGTCGGGGAGACCCCGCGGATGCAGTCGAAGCTCGCCCGGTAGTCGAAGATCACCGGTCTGATCAGGTACCGACTCCTCCAGTCGCGCGAGTTCGTAGATCTTGCTTCCAATTCGATCGTCCGCCCACTGCGCGGCCTCTCGACCTCGCGCAGGCATCAGGTCGAGATAGCGTCCGGTGTCCAGATCCTCAGAGAGATGCCACAGCTGGGTCACGACCAGCTTAGCGGCGGCATCGATCAGTTCCTCGTTGAAGGGGCCAGTCAGGAGATTCTGTCTGTCTTCGTTGGTCTTCCAGGGAGCGTTGACGATGCCGGAGAGCGTAGTGTCATACTCCGTCGGAAAGAAGGCCCAGAACTTTCCCCTGTCTTTGACTCCGTCGAGAGGTGCAGCCCAGTAGATGGGAACGGAGTGACGCTCAGCCAGCTCACCTGCGTCCTTTCGAGCCTCCGCAGACGGCTCGTGATCCGTTTGGAACACCCGCCATCGACTGTGCGCGGCACCCTCGTTGAGATGCACGGTCTTGCTGGAGTGACTCACCCGAATCTCTCGGATACGTCCTCTGACCCTGTCATCCAGGATGAGAGAGCCGACATGGCTGGCGAAGAGCAGGAATTCCCCGGGGAATGCAGCCAGATCGTCTGACAACCACCACGTGTCGCCACGATTTCGGGGGAGCCTAACCACAGTCGTAGCCCACTCCATGAGATGGTCCAGAGCCTGATCAGACTTGGCCGCGCTCGTGGCATCGATCGGAACCGCCAAACGCAGAACCGGCGTTCTCTCTCTCGGACCTACAACGTGAGTGATCCTCTCCCGGCTCTCCTCCTCATCGAAGATGAAAGAGCCACTACGACCAAAGAAATGGGGGGTGGAAGTCACTCCCAGCACGGACTTAAACCCCAATCCGAACCGGCCTATTTCGGTTCCCCTCTTCATCGAGATGTGCGAGCTCAGGATGGCATCGACGCCGTCGGGGTCAATCGGCTCCCCTTCGTTTGCACAGTAGAGTGCGTCGCTCGTCAGTAGAACGTGGATCTTGCCGCCCGGCTGACTTATGAGCGCATCCGCACCGTTCTGAACGAGCTCATATATCTGCCGTCGACCGTAGCCACCCTGGGCCGTCGCCCTCTCAATACCTGCATGCTCTTCAACCAGCAGCGGGTCGACTCGATAGGCCTCAAGACATCTTGTTGACTGCTCCGCAACCCGGACGGTCACTTCGGTCTCGCCGCTGGACCAAGATGGTGCTCTTAGGTCGTGGTCGCTGTTCTTCCTGGTCTTCTTGCTCAAACGGATCACTCCTATCCCAAGGGAAGAACCGCTGTTGCGATCACCTACGCGCCTGAGGAGGGCCAGCCTGCATTGTAGGGCTGAACCCGACCTCCAGTATTGAGGAGGACAAACGAAGATAGCAGCCTCTCTGGGTTCAGGACCTCAGGACATACACGCGTTTCATCGGCCGGAGAGGTCGGATGACTCACTCTCGACTCTGCACATGCCAACAACTCGAATGCTCTGGCCGGGATCCCCGACCTCCGCAGTCGGGAAGCCAAGTCGCCGACCGTTCTTCGGACCTTTCTGGCCCTGATCGTAACCTTCAGCTCCGAGACTTCAGAGCGTGCCGAGATTTCGGGGACGGGGAAGTTCTCGCGGTCAGAAGGCCGGAACACTGGATCGTGACTTCCGATCTTCTCGCGAGAGGTCTCGGCCGCGAATGCAAAGATGAACGGGGCCAGCTCCATGCGCACACTGCTGGCCGGGTTCTTGGCCCGCAGCAGGTCTTCGGCGAAAACGCGCCGACGTGTCCCCTCCCAGTCCTCACGCCTCCTATGGGCCTGGGCAACAGTCCGTACCAGCTCAGAACGCCGTGACGCCGCCGTGAAGGTGAGTGAATGCTTCTGGGCTCCGCCAGAATCAGAGATCATTCCCACTCCGCGGGCAATCCATCGTGATCCGCACCCTCCCCAAGTAGAACTGGCCGGCTGGTACCTCTCCTTGCCGCAGGCCGCGACGAGCCATCTTCATAATACAACTTTGGTCGGACGGGCGAGGGCCAGACCGACACGCTCCAACCCAGACATGGTCCGCCCATCGTGGTTCCGCGCTCCTGGATCAATCCATCCGATGTATCCCCGCTCGGAGATACCTCTCCGCGTGCACGGAGGGTATCTTCCTCGCGTCAGACGGCCGATTGGGTGTCTCGGGTGGGTCTTGGCGGTTCAAGGCCGCCGAGCGGTCTCCGCGCTCCACGGTAGTGTGCTGACTTGTGTGCAAAAGCTCTCTGAAGAAGGACTGAAGAAGAGGTCATGGTATGCAAGTGATGCCAAGTCACCTCTACGAGAGGGAGCACACCATGACCCGAGCAGAGAGTACGTCAGCGCGAGCCAACCTTAAAGCCCTCATGGCCGAGGACAAGGACTTCCTCAAGCAGATCGTCCGTGAGACCATACAGCAACTGCTGGAAGCGGAGATGATCGATACGGTCGGTGCAGGTCCGGGCGAGCGCACCGAGAGTCGCCTGGGATACCGGGCCGGCCACTATCCACGCACCCTCATCACCCGGGTGGGTAAGTTGGAACTGAGAGTCCCCCGCGATCGTGACGGCCGTTTCTCCACTGAACTCTTCGAGAGATACCAGCGCTCCGAGAAGGCCTTGGTCTCTGCTCTGGCTGAGATGTACGTGCAAGGGGTCTCCACCCGCAAGGTCAAAGCCATCACCGAGGAGCTGTGCGGGCATAGCTTCTCCGCCTCTGCCATAAGTGCGGTCAACAAAGGCCTGGACCAAAGCCTCTCCCAGTTCGCCCGCCGCCACTTAGAGGAACCCTGTCAATGCCGGTTTGAATTTGACCCACTTCTGCCGGTTTGAAACTGACCCACCCTCCTAGCTTTCCTCTTCTGTCTTGGGGTCCTGCATGACCCCGGCCCGTTTCTTGTCTTTGAGCCTGTAGCTCTCTCCCTTGATGGCGATAGTGGTGCCGTGATGGAGCAGTCGGTCAAGAATGGCTGTGGCGATGATCTGGTCCCCGGAGAACACCTCCGCCCACTCGCCGTAGCTCTTGTTCGAAG
>Ga0334883_1003290_pt1 | contig 17669 bp, 11 predicted proteins | sample GraSluR1_MG_6_FD_207230 | JGI IMG/M metagenome (GOLD analysis project Ga0334883, IMG submission 207230) | Sludge microbial communities from methane-producing bioreactor in Wageningen University, Netherlands - Granular Sludge_09_05-R1 | ecosystem: Engineered > Bioreactor > Anaerobic >... | reverse complement strand
TTGGCTCATGCTTCGATACCCGTTGGCCATCAAACCCGCGGATAGGCAGCGCTGGCAGGATGCGCTGGCACAGGCGAGAGACTATATACGTACCCGCGAGTTGGCTCGTCGCGCGCCGGAGCGGGTGCGGCCGGCAGAGACTGTATTCACTGGGAGTCTTACAGGCTTTCAGCAAGAGGGGCTTGCCTACCTGCTGCGCACGGAACGCGGCCTGTTGGCCGATGAAATGGGTCTGGGTAAAACGGTGCAGGCGCTTGCGATGCTTGCGATGCTTTCAGCGTATCCGGCGTTGATTATCCCACCGGCACACCTGTTGCGCAACTGGGCGAATGAAATCGCCCGTTTCATCCGCAAAGAGAATGGCGATGCTGTGAACATTCATGTCATCAAGGGACTCAAGCCATACGAGCTTCCGCCTGCTGATATTTACCTGATGCACTACCTCTTACTGCGCGGATGGAAGGAGTCCATTCCGTCTTTAGGAATCAACTATGTTATCTTCGATGAAATCCAGGAATTACGTCACAGCGGAACCGAGAAATACTCGGCGGCCAGTTTGCTGGCCGGGCAAGCCCAGCGGGTGGTGGGGCTGTCCGGAACCCCGATTTATAACCGTGGCGCGGAGATTTGGAACGTGATCAACACACTGGATTTTCACTTTCTGGGTGATTTTGAGAGTTTCTCCCGTGAGTGGTGTTATGGGTATGGTAATCAGATTGTCGCAAAGCCCGATGTGCTGGGGGATTACCTTCGCAGTGAAGGGATGATGCTCCGCCGAACAAAACAGGATGTGCTTGCGGATCTGCCGCCCAAACGCAGGCTGGTTATGACCATTGACAGCGATGATCGCCTTTATCGCCAGATGCTGCAACCAATCTCGCAAGCATTGCATAAACTGAAGCATGACTCGGCTATAACGGGCTCCCAACGTGCGTTGCTCACCATGGAAGTAGAACAGGGGGAACGGCAAGCCACGGGGTTAGCAAAAGCACCCTATGTTGCGCAGTTTGTACATGCCTTACTGGATGGCGGTGAGAAGGTGTTGTTGTTTGCGCATCACCACAGCGTGATGGATGTATATAAGAAGGAGTTGCACGCTTTTTCGCCCGCTTCCATTACAGGAAGGGAAACAGGCGCGCAAAAGGAAAAATCGGTGGAACGGTTCATGCTCGGGCGCACAGACTTATGCTGTATATCCTTACGTGCGGCAGCGGGGCTTAACCTGCAACGCGCCACCTGTGTGGTTTTTGGGGAGCTGGATTGGTCGCCCGCTGTGCATAGCCAGGCGGAAGACCGTGCGCACCGTATGGGGCAAACAGATTCTATCCTCTGTTACTATCTGGTCAGTCAAGGCGGCAGTGATCAGAACATTCAAGATGCATTGGGGTTGAAGGTAAGTCAGTTTGTCGCGTTGATGGGTGATTCGCCTCAAACGCAGGAGCAACTATCGCAAAACACCCAGTACGCAAGGCAGCATGTGGAGCGTCTGGTACAGCGGCTTTTAGAGAACGCACAATAAGGTTGCAGGGGTAGGCGATGGATACCGAATGAGCGCTTTGCAAGCGTTTCCGCACTATTCTTGCAAGCTTGCGCCATGCGCAAACACACGATTAAAACGCTATATGCTGTTGGAAGGAGCAGAGATGCCATACACGAATTTTTGTAAAAAGTGCAAGGAAGAAACCCCGGTTGGGGAAACCTGTCCGCGATGCGGCGCAAAGCTCACGCGTACTGGCGAAAGGCTCTCTTTCCGGATGGAACGTATACCGGTGAAGGATTTCTTCGCATGGAATGCGATGCTGCGTATCGTTGTGCCTGTGATCGGCATTGTGCTGTTGACCACCATTACCATTGAAGGCTTTACAGAAGGCGTACGGGGTATTCAAAGTGTCTTTATACAAGGCTTTTTTGGCGTGCTTCTGGGTGCGTTGTGTGTATTGCTGCTACTTGCATATTTTGTTATGCTGTTACAAGGCAAGGAAACCGTACAGTATCTATTAGACGGTAAGGGCATAAGGGTGAAAGTATACGTAAGGAACCTCCGTGCATGGCAGCGCTATTCAAGACTCCTATCGCATCAGGCGCTCCAAGCGCTGGCGGAAGAAGCGCAGGAACCGAAGGATAACAACCTTGTTTTAGTACGAAACACCTTCTTTGCATGGGTGCAGATTAAGCGATATTCCACATGGACAGAAACGCAAACCATTCTTCTATACGCTCCGTCCTTTTGGCAGGTGTGCTGTATCCGTTGTACAAACCAGCAAACGTTTGAAGAAGTCTATGGTCATCTGCAAAAGAAAGTTCGCCAGAACAAGCGAAAGCGAGCGAGGCGACGCTAACACGGGAGAAAGGCATCAATAGTTGAAGTGCGCTTGAAATGTTACGTAAGTATGTACTATCTTGCTTGACATTCGTAATAAACTCAACTACAATAAAACGGAATATGGTGATTTCGATCGCAATGGCGCAAGCCTTCGCGGTGTTTTGGAGGGTGAAACATGAAGATACGCACATCGCGCGTGGTTGTTGCGTTGCTTGCGTTCTCGCTGGTACTATTATTGACTGCGAGCGCATTGGCATCAAAATACCCGTATGACAGCTACTCGGGCGAAAGCGTCAAACTCCGCAAATCCGCAAACACAACTTCAGTTGTGCTTGCGACAATCAGCGCCGGGGACGCCGTCACCATTCTGGGCAAAACGGGAAATTTTTATCAAATCAAATACAAAACCCTGACAGGGTACGCGATGATATCGTTTATTGACGGGGCGAGCGAAACCCTTGCGCCGGGCGCAACGCAGCAAATCATGACGGCGATTACAAGCTATCCGTACGATACAACGACGATCGCGCGCGCGAAACTGCGAAAGACGGCGGAGGAAAACGCGACCGTGCTTACGATCGTTCCGCAAGAAGCGAAAGTAACGGTGTATGATGTAACCGATAACGGATATGCGAAGATTAAATATTCGGGCAAAACGGGTTATGTCATGACCAAGCTGATAGTGCTTGGCAACATCCCTACACCAACGCCTGCCGCGATCGCAACACAAAGTACCGAAGCGGCGCGCTATACCTTGCTGCAAACAGGATCCACCGGCAGCCATGTACGCGCGTTGCAGGAAGCGCTCACCGAGCTGGGTTTCTATACGGCTGCTATTGATTCGAAATTTGGCGCTGGTACAAAAACCGCGGTGCTTGCGTTTGAAAAGCGCAACAGCTTAACGGAGGATGGCACGGCGGATGGCGAAATGCAATTGTTGCTTTTTGAGGGCAAACCGCGCAACAGTAAAGGCACGCGTGTGACTGTGAAAACCGTGCCGTTAGTCTCGGGCGTCACGATCAAATCCGCAAGCACAGGCGAAGCTGTGGAGAAACTGCAAACGCGTTTGAAGGAGCTTGGGTACTATACCGGGGAAATCAACGGAACCTGTGATAAGGCGACCGTGGCTGCCATTAAGGCATTCCAAACCAAAATGGACATCAGCAGCGATGGCATTGCTACATCCGATGTTCAAACGATTCTATATGGCGCCACGGCGCTCACAGCCAGCGAGGTGGTAACCCCCACACCATCACCCACGGTTGCGCCGCCTACAGATACATTGCGCAAAGGCGACAGCGGTTCGGATGTCAAAACGGTACAGCAGCGCCTTGTTGAGCTGGGTTATTTTACGGGGACGGTGGACGGAAAGTATGGGGACGCCACGGTAACTGCGATGAAGGCTTTTCAGAAGAACAATGGGTTAACGCAGGATGGTGTTTTTGGCGCCAAAACGCGAACCGTGATGTTTGCGGCCAGCCCCGTGTACGCGAGCGCAACCGCCACGCCCTCACCTACCCCCACCATGGTTATTACCGAGGAAACGGTAGTTACCATTCAAGCGGGTTCAAGGGGCTCAATGGTGTTAAGCCTGCAACGCCGCCTGGTGGAACTGGGCTACTATACCTCACGGCTGGATGGTGTGTATCTGGAGGACGATATCACGGCCGTACGTGCCTTTCAGAAAGCGAATGGGTTAACGGTGGATGGGAAAGCCGGTTATAAAACCCAGCTGGCACTCTACAGTGATACAGCCGTGCGCGGAGATGTGGAAAGCACGACATTGGTAGCTACCATGCGCTACGGCGATAGCGGTGATAGTGTAACCACACTTCAAAACCGTTTGATTGAACTCGGGTATCTGACAGGAACGGCGGATGGCAAGTTCGGCAGCAGCACGAAAGCGGCGCTGGTCGCGTTTCAAACAGCCAACAACCTGACACGCGATGGAATCGCTGGCGCTAAAACGCAAGAGGCGCTCAATGCAACCAGCGCTGTCAAGAATACGGTAACAACCAGCACCACATTGAAGTTGGGGATTGTCAGCGAAGCAGTCAAGGCACTGCAGCAACGACTCATCGCTTTGGGCTACCTGACGGGCAGCGCGGATGGTACTTTCGGCCCCAAAACCAGCCTAGCGCTTATCAGCTTTCAGAAGAACAACGGCCTGACAAGCGATGGCGTGGCAGGCTCCAAGACCATTGCCAAACTCAACAGCCTGAACGCCAAAGCGGCGGATGGTTCAACATCCACAACCACTACGGCGCAGGCGCCTACGGTAAGCAGCGCGCCAAGCGCAAGCACAGTACGCTATGCAAACTGGTATACGGAAGTTAAAGCACGTTGTCAACTCTACCCCAATGTAACGCTCTATGATTTTACCACCGGTATCAGCTGGAAAATCGGTTTGTTCAGTTATGGAGGGCATGCGGATGGGGAGCCGCTAACAGCGACCGACACCGCCAACATGCTGCAGGCCTTTGGTAACCGTACCACATGGACTCCGAAAGCAGTGTGGGTGATTTTCAGCGACGGACGCGTGTATATGGCTTCAACCCACAACACACCGCATGGTACGTCTCATAACCGCTCAAACAATTTCAACGGCCATATATGTATTCATTTCCCACGCACCGCTGAACAGGTGGCAGCGATTGGCCCGTATGCCACTTCTCATCAGAAGGCCATAGACCTTGGCTGGACAGCCACCCTTGCGCGCAGGTAGCAAATCATCGCCGAAAGAGAATCAACACCCCTCCGGCTCGTACATGAGCCGGAGGGGTGTTTAGCGTTACTTGGCCGTTTAGGCCTATAGCGGTGTTGACATTAAGGTTCGTTCAATCAGCCGAATGGGTTTGAGCTGCAACTTGGCGTTGCGCAAGTTTTCCAGCCCCATGTCTTCTTCCCGGTTTATGTAGGTGAAGGGAGCGCGCTCGTAGGCATACGCGGCAAAGGACTGGATGATCATCGAATAGGCGCCGATATATTCGGGCAAAGCTTTTTCTGCGATAATATCCAGCAGCGCAGGCCGCGAATGCGAGCCGATGGAAAACGCGACGGGGGTTTCATTGGCAAAGAGCACGCCGCCGCATTGGCCGTAATCTTCCCGCAGCGATAGCATTCGTTTGATCGCGACCCGCTCGGCATCTACGGAAGCGCCCTGATGCACGTGATCCCAAGCATTCAAAACCTGTAGGCAGGCGTCTCCATTTTCGGGGGTTAACGGTTCAAAGCGCCATGAATACTTGCGCTTAAACTGGGAAATCTGGTTGCGCTTAGCAGCATAACTGCGACCCTGCATGTGGATCAACGCTTGCGCGTCATACAAATAATCGTAATATTCGCGCCGTGGTGAGGCGGTAAAGGTCTCCGGAAAGGGAAGCGTATCGTTTTCCACCTTCATAAACAGCAACTGACGACCGCCCTGCGCGCGTTCATGATCCATCAGCTGCATGAGCAGTTCCGGGAAATCCTCGGTTTCGTAAGGGGCAACGTAGCAGGGTTCTCCCTTCAAATGAAAGCGGAGGACAAACTGCGCACGCCAAAACGAAATCTCCATGCGATCCCATTGTTGCCATGCATATAAGCGAAAAGCGTCAAACTCACTGCTAAGCGCATGCAAGCGTTGCTGCCGCGCCCAAATCTCGGGAAGGTCGTTTTCGGTCAACAGGTGAAACAAACAGCCATCTTCTTTCATTTGCAAAGGTCAAGCCAAAGGCTTTTGCCAAGCATAGTATTACGATAAGGTTAACCGGATTTCCTGCTTTTGAATCAGTGCGTTGGGCGCTACTGCATCGAAAATCCTGTACATTCCCTCGGTGTGACGGCCATGCCTTTTTCTCCCGAATGGTTGAAAAACCTTTGCAGTCATGATACATTATCCATGGTACCCAGAATGGAGGCGCATGATGACCGAACAAATTGAGCGTCTGCTGATGCGTGTGGAGAAGCCCGCACGCTATACCGGCAGCGAGATGAATACAGATGTTAAACCCATATCCCAGGCCGAAATCAGCTTTGCTTTCTGTTTCCCGGATACTTATGAGGTGGCCATGAGCCATCTTGGGCTGAAAATCCTTTACAGCATCATCAACAACTTACCCTATGCCGTCTGTGAGCGCGTTTGCATGCCTTGGGTGGATATGCTGGAGGGCATGAAGGCGGAAAACGTGCCTTTGTTCTCGCTGGAAAGCCGTACACCGCTGCATCAGTTTGATATTATCGGGTTTACGCTACAATACGAAATGAGTTTTACCAACATTCTGGAAATGCTTTGGCTCGGCGGTGTGCCTGTCAAGGCCGCGGAACGCGGCGAGCAGGATCCCATTGTTGTGGCAGGCGGCCCCTGCGCTTCTAACCCGGAACCGCTGCATGCGTTCATTGATGCGTTCATGATCGGGGATGGGGAAGATGTGATCGTAGAAGTGGTTTCGCTGCTGAATGAGTGCAAGAAAACAGGCGTGCCCCGTGCGGAGCGGCTCCGGTTGCTGGCAGGGATTCAAGGCGTATATGTTCCCTCGCTTTATACAGCTGCCTATCATGAAGATGGTACGTTGCGGCAATTCCTGCCCATAGACCCGGCCGCGCCCGCGACGGTGCAAAAGCGGTATGTCTATGATATGAATACGACGGCTTTCCCGGAGAGCATCCCTGTGCCATACACGCAGATTGTGCATGACCGCATAATGCTGGAAATCATGCGCGGCTGCACGCGCGGCTGTCGCTTCTGTCAAGCTGGGATGCTGTATCGCCCTGTGCGGGAACGCAGTGTTGACACCTTGCTGGCACAGGCAGAAAACCTGGTGGGCAGCACTGGCTATGAGGAGATTTCGTTGTCCTCTCTTTCCAGCGGGGATTACTCCTGCCTGCCCGCGCTTTGCCAGAGGCTTATGGAGCGCTTTGCTGAAAAGCGCGTGAGCATCAGCTTACCCTCGCTGCGGATAGACAGCGTTTTGAAGGATTCGCTTGCGCAGACCCAGCGTGTCAAGAAGTCCAGCCTTACCTTTGCGCCTGAAGCAGGCACACAACGTATGCGGGATGTGATTAACAAAGGCGTTACCCAGGAAGACCTGCTTTCAAAGCTCAAAGATGCGTTTGAGGGCGGATGGAGCAGCGTAAAGCTTTACTTCATGCTTGGGTTGCCTACCGAAACCGATGCCGATCTGGCGGGGATCGCATCGCTTGGCGAAGCGGCGGTGAAGGCATATTATGCCGTACCCAAAGGCCAGCGCGCCAAGGGACTGCGTGTTACCTGCAGCGCATCGGTATTTGTACCCAAACCCTTCACGCCTTTTCAGTGGTGCGCGCAAGATTCGCAAGAAGAAGTTATCCGTAAACAGCGGTTTGTGCGCCAGCAATTCACGGCCATACGGGGCGCCTCTTTTAACTGGCATGATCCATCCGTGAGCCTGATGGAAGCATGCTTTGCAACAGGCGATCGCCGTTTGAGCGATGTGCTGTACCGCGCATGGCAATTGGGCTGTAAGTTGGACGGGTGGAGCGAGCATTTTAAGCTGGATGTATGGCTACAGGCATTTGCGGATTGCGGCCTTTCACCGGATTTCTATGCGCACCGTACACGGCAGGAAGATGAACTTCTGCCGTGGGATTTTATCGACATCGGCGTTACAAAGCGTTTCCTGTGGTGCGAATACCAGCGCGCGCTGAACGCGCAAACCACGCGTGACTGCCGCCTAGGCTGCAATGGATGCGGCATCGAGCGTATGAAAGGGTTGTGCAGTTATGCGGATGATCGTAGTGTTTGAAAAGGGTCTGCCGGTGCGGCACATCGGCCATCTGGATTTGATGCGCACGATGCAGCGCGCACTGCGGCGAACCGATTTACCCATCCGCTATAGCAACGGCTTTAACCCGCACATTCAGTTAAGCTTTGCCGCGCCGCTTTCTGTGGGTGTGGTGGGGCTGCGTGAAGTAATGGACGTACCGATGAGCGCTGAGGTCACCGGAGCGTATTTTCAACAGGCAATGAACCGTGTGTTGCCCTCGTGCCTTCAAGTAGTCAGCGCACGATCGGTTTCCGACACGTTCCCAACACTGATGGCGCTGGTGGCAGGGTCCCGCATACGAATCCAGCTAAGCATTTGCGCGGAAGCCACGCGCATAGCCGAGGTTTTTCCGGCGTTTATGGAAGCGGCAGAATGCGTAACGCTTCGCAAAACCAAGAGCGGAGAGAACATGACCAATATACGGCCTTTCATCGCAGAAGGCAGCCTTGAAGTGACAGGCACAGAAGCAATCATCCGATGCGTTATCCAGAATCGACAGGATGGTTCCTTGAAACCTGCGGTACTGATGCAGGCGTTGTGTGAACTTGCAGGTATCACAAGCGTTGATTATATTGCGTACCGTGAACAGATTATGACAAGAAATCCGCAAGGCGCGCTGATTGGAGTGGAGGAGTACCCGGATGCCTGATACCATGCATATCATAATCAAGGCGAGTGGCAAAGGCCGCTCGATTGCCGTAACGGCTGACAATAAACTGATGGAATACTATGTGGATAAAGCCGATGAGAGTACGCTTGCCGGCGCGCTTGTCCTTGGCCGCGTTGAACGTGTGGTGCCAACCATGGGCGCCGCGTTTGTGAACATCGGCCAGGCGCAGAATGGTTTTTTGCCGCTTGATGAGATGGAAAGCTTTACTAAGATCAACCAAGCAGCTTCTTTGGCATCGGGGCAAGAGTTGATTTTTCAAATCAAGAAAGATGCGAAGGATCAAAAAGGCGCTTTCCTGACGCGTGATATCGCCCTGCCCGGGCAATATCTGATTTATATGCCGCTGAACCGCTATGTGGGTGTGAGCAAACGCATACGGGATGACCATGCGCGTCAAAAGCTGCTGGAGACGGGTAAGGCGTTATGCCAGGATACCTTTGGTCTTATCATGCGCGAAGCTTCGTTGCTGGCTCGTACGGATATGCTTTATGAGGAGCTTCACGAACTCAAGGCGCTTTGGAACACCATGCAAAAGAGTGCGGAATATGCGAAAGCTCCAACTGTGTTACACCGGGAAAGCGTTCTGGCGGGATTGCTACGCGATTATGCGCAACGTTACAGCATCCGCATCACCTGTAACGATAAAGTCAACAGAATGCCCGTACCCCCGACCGGCATTGATTGGGAACAGGTGAGCGATGTACAGCTGGAAGCACAATGGAAAGCATACCACGTGGATTCGAGCGTGGAAGAAGCCCTTGGTAGACGCGTAATGCTTAAAAACGGCGGTACGCTCATGATAGATGAGCGTGAAGCGCTATCGACTGTGGATGTGAACACCGCAAGTTTTGTGGGGGATCAGCAGGGCGATATCGCGCTGAAACAGAACCTGGCAGCCTGCCATGACATCGCCCGTCAAATCCGATTGCGAAATCTAAGCGGCATTATCATCATTGACTTTGTTGATATGCCTGACGAAGCGCAGCGCGCGCAGGTAATCCAACGGCTGGAATCAGAGCTTTCCCGGGAGCGCGTCAAAACAGTCGTGCATGGGTTTACCAGCCTTGGGTTTTTGGAGATGACGCGCAAACGAACAGGCGCGACGCTGCGGGATCAGTTATGTGCGCCGTGCGAAAAATGTCATGCGACGGGATACCGCTTGGAAAGGGAAAGGCTATCGTGAGCAAGAACCCAGTTTATATCACCTCGGAAGCGCTTAAAAGGCAGGAAGACGCCATTGAACGCATCGCGGCCATGCCTGAGCGCCCGCAGAGCTACCATATCGTAACCTATGGCTGCCAGATGAACGCGCACGACAGCGAAACCCTGGCAGGCATGCTTGAACAGATGGGGATGCTGGAAGCGAAGGATCGTAAAGAGGCGGATCTGGTGCTTTTCAACACATGCTGTGTACGGGAGAACGCCGAGCGTCGTGCGCTGGGCAATGTGACATGGCTCAATGAGCTAAAGAAGAAGAATGCAAACCTGATTATCGGCGTTTGCGGATGCATGGTACAGCAGCCCCACATGGCGGAACGCATCCTGAAACAGTACCCGTTTGTTGACCTTGCGTTTGGCACCCATAATGTATATGAACTGCCGGAGATGCTGGAGGTGCTTCTGGCAAGCGGCAACCGCGTGGTGCGCCTTGCGCAGCTGGAGAATACCATCGCCGAAGGTTTGCCGGTAAAGCGCAAGAACAGCAACAAGGCGTTCATCACCATTATGTACGGCTGTAACAACTACTGTTCTTATTGCATCGTCCCCTATGTGCGGGGTCGCGAACGCAGCCGCAGCATGGATGATATCCTGCGTGAAGCCCAAACCTTGCTGGAAAGCGGCGTCAAAGAGATCATGCTGTTGGGGCAGAACGTGAACAGCTATGGCAATGGCGGGCAGGAAACGTTCCCGGCGCTCCTGAAAGCGTTGGATCAAATGGGCGTGCCTCGCATCCGCTTTATGACTTCCCACCCCAAAGATCTGTCTGATGCGCTCATCGATGCCATGGCAGGAGGCAAGCACATCCTGAATCACCTGCACCTGCCGGTACAAAGCGGCAGCAACGAGATTCTGCTGGCCATGAACCGCCATTATACGCGTGAGAAGTATCTGGAGCGTGTATACAGCCTGCGCCAAGCTATACCAAACATTGGCCTGACGACGGATTTGATCGTCGGCTTTCCGGGCGAAACAGAGGCGCAGTTTATGGACACGGTATCGCTGGTGGAACAGGTAGGGTATGATGCGGCGTTTACTTTCATCTACAGCGCCCGGGAAGGCACGGCCGCAGCAAAGCTAACAGGACGCCTTCCAGAGCAGGAAACCAGCGAGCGAATCGGTCGGTTGATCCGCGTGATGGAAGAAAGCACACAAAGGACATACCAAAGCATGCTTGGCCAGCAGGAACAGGTGCTGGTGGAGAGCATCAGCAAACGAGATGCGGCAATGGTATCCGGCAAAGGCATGCGCGGCATCACGATTACATTCCCCGGCTCGAGCGCGGATATCGGCCATATTATCCCGGTAACCATTATCCAAAGCGCGACCAATACCCTCAAAGCAAAACGACTGACAGAAGGAGAATAATACGATGGAAAAGGTACTGAACCAAGCAGAACAGCTCGCCGAAGCGATTTTGGAGAGCGAGGAATATATTAAAATGCGCATTGCCGAAACGGCTGCCATGCGTAACGAAGAAGCGGCGGGGTTGATTGCTGCGTATGCACAGCATCGCTCCGCGGTAGAGGCGCTGCTCACCTCCGAGGATATTGACCGCAGCGCATTGGATGAAGCCAGCGAAAATCTGGAGGCGACGGAAAAGGCAATCGACGAAAACCAGCTCATTAAAGCTATGCGGGAAGCCAACACCGCTTTTGGCGATATGATGAAGCAGGTAAACCGAATCATCAAGTATGTGGTTACAGGAGAGATGGAGCAAGCGCAGGAAGGCTGCTCGGGTTCCTGCAGCAGTTGTGCTGGCTGCGGCCATTGAGGATAGGATAGCCGCCCTGTGGTTGTATACAATGCAGAGAATTGCCTCCTGAAGCGCGCAGAAACAGCCTTTGCGCTGCCTGCATATGCTACCCGTTTAAATGCTCCTAACATCGCATGAGAACCATGCCGGAAAGGAAAAACAACGATGCCCGTAACGCCGATGATGCAGCAGTACCTTGATATCAAAGCCAAGCATAAGGAGTGCATCCTGTTTTTTCGCCTGGGCGATTTTTATGAAATGTTTTTTGAAGATGCGCTTCTGGTATCCCGCGAACTGGAGCTAACGTTAACTGGGAAAGATTGCGGGTTAAGTGAACGTGCGCCGATGTGCGGCATACCCTACCATGCGGCTTCGACCTATATTTCAAGGCTTATTGAACGTGGGCATAAGGTGGCGATCTGCGAACAGGTTACTGATCCCGCCTTGAGCAAGGGGCTTGTGGAGCGTGAGGTGGTGCGGATCGTGACCCCCGGCACGGTGGTGGATCCCGCGATGCTGGACGAAAAGAGCAACAGCTTCATCCTTTGCGTCGCGTTCCACGGGAAAGAAGCTTCGCTCGCGTATACTGATGTAAGCACGGGTGAGTTCCTTGTCCATAAGGTTAAGGACGCTTCTACGCAGCTTCGTGATGAAATCACGCGCATATTCCCGCATGAGATTATTACGGATAATGAGACTGCGCTGATGGAAAGCCTTGGAGAGACGATCGCCGTTACGCAGCTCACGGCATCGGTTTTCGAGCGTAAACGAGCCGAGCAGAACCTGCTGGCGCATTTTGGGGGAACAAACGTCCTAGCGCTGGGGTTTGAAGCACGTGATAAGCGTGTGATCGCCGCAGGCGCACTGCTGCATTACCTGAATGAGACGCAAAAGAATTCCCTTGCGCACATTACCCAGGTGACGCCATACCATGGCGGGGATACCATGTACCTGGATAGCATCACCAGGCGCAATCTGGAACTGACGGAAAGCCTGCGCAGCGGTGAGCGCCGCGGCTCGCTCCTGAACCTTTTGGATAAAACAGAAACAGCCATGGGTGCGCGCCTGCTGAAAAGCTGGGTGGAGGAGCCGCTGGTCAACCCGGAGCGCATTCGCGCGAGACTGAATGCGGTAGAGGCACTGCATGACCGTTATATCGATGCGGAAGAGCTTGGAAGCCAACTGTCACAGGTTGCGGATCTTGAACGGTTGCTGGGCAGAATCAGCTATGGCAGCCTAAACGCGCGGGACTGTCTGGCGCTCAAGCGCTCTCTGCTTTGTATTGAACCGATTAAGGAACTGCTGGCGCAGTTTCAGGTGCCTGCCATCGCGGCGTTGGCACATACGCTGGCGCCGCTAACGGCGTTACAAACCCTTATCACGCGCGCAATCCACCCTGACGCGCCGCCCACCATAACGGATGGCGGCATCATTGCGGATGGATATCATGCGGATTTGGACGGCTACCGCGAAGCGAGCATCAACGGCAAGCAATGGGTGCTCGATTTGGAAACCGCGGAGCGGCAGGAAACTGGCATCAAGAATTTGAAGATACAGTTTAACCGTGTTTTTGGTTTCTATATTGAGGTAACCAAAAGCAATCTGGGCAGCGTACCATTGCGCTATACGCGAAAGCAGACGCTGGCGAACGCGGAGCGGTATATTACACCTGAGCTTGTTGAAATCGAACGGAAAATTACCGGCGCGCAGCAAGCTGCCTTAGCGCTGGAAGCACAATTGTTCGCGGCCATTCGGGATGAAATTGCAAAAGAGATACCTGCGATCCAGCAAAACGCAATGGCGTTGAAAACGATGGATGCGATTTTATCCCTGGCACGGGTTGCGCGCGAGTATGACTATGTTAAGCCGACCATTACAGAAGATGGCGTAATTGACATCAAAGGCGGCCGTCATCCCATTGTGGAACGTTCGATGCCGGATGTGTCCTTCATACCCAATGATGTTCTGCTGGATACGGATCAAAACCGAATGCTCATTATCACCGGCCCCAATATGGCCGGAAAGAGTACTTATATGCGGCAAGTTGCGCAAATCACGCTCCTAGCGCATATCGGCAGCTTTGTACCCGCGATGGAAGCAAAAGTGAGCTTATGTGATCGCATTTTCACGCGCATCGGCGCTTCGGACGATCTAGCCGGCGGGCAAAGCACCTTTATGGTGGAGATGAGTGAAACGGCTGGAATCCTTCGAAACGCGACCAGCCGATCGCTCATCCTGCTGGATGAGATCGGTAGGGGTACCAGTACGTTTGATGGCCTCAGCATCGCGTGGGCAGTGGTGGAACATATCCTGGACCAAAAGAAAATCGGGGCGAAAACGCTGTTTGCCACACACTATCATGAGCTAAGTGAGCTGGAAGGCCGCTTTGATGGGGTGAAGAATTACTGCATCACCGTGATGGAACGCGGCGAGGATGTCATCTTCCTGCGAAAGATAAAGCCGGGCGGTGCGGATAAGAGCTACGGCGTTCATGTGGCGCGCCTTGCGGGAATCCCCGCAAGCGTAGTCGCTCGCGCCCACGAGATACAAGCGCGGCTCGAAGTCAGTGATATCAATCAGGAAACCATCAGCCAGAACATTCTTGAAAACAAAAAGAAAGCAAATAAGCAGACCGATCTGTTTCATATACAGCAGGATGAACTGGTGGAGGAACTCAAAACGCTGGAGGTGCTTTCCATAACACCGATGGACGCGCTTAACGTGTTGTTCCGCTTGCGTGAAAAGGCCAGAAGGCTGTAAGGAGAAAATCATGGAATTCGAACCCATCATGCGACTGAGCGATGCTGTGATCGGGCAAATTGCCGCTGGCGAGGTTGTGGAGCGACCCGCGTCCGCGGTGAAGGAGCTGGTTGAAAACAGCATTGACGCGGGAGCAACCGCCGTAACGGTGGAACTGAAGAACGGCGGCATTGGCTACCTTCGCGTGAGTGACAACGGGCGGGGGATACCAGCCGGACAAGTCCGCATGGCATTTGAACGTCATGCTACCAGCAAACTGCGCAAAGCCGAAGAGTTATTCAGCGTGCGTACACTGGGTTTTCGCGGGGAAGCGCTTGCATCTATTGCCGCCGTTTCCAAAGTGATCTGTATCACACGCACGGCGGATGCGGATTACGGAATCAAGACGCATGTAGAAGCAGGCACGATGGGGGAAATCGTTGAGGCCGCAAGCCCAATTGGCACGACCATAACCATGCGCGAGCTCTTTTTCAATGCGCCCGTGCGGCTCAAGTTTCTGAAAAAGCCAACGGCGGAGGCTGCATTGGTTTCTGATTACATGATGCGGCTGATCCTCAGTAAGCCGAATATTGCTTTTCGTTTTGTCAATGAAGGCAAGACCATCTACCGCAGCGCGGGTGATGGTACGCTGGAATCGGCGATCTACTGCGTATATGGGCGCGAGGCGCTGCAAGCCATGTATCCTATTAAAGGAGTGCAGTCCGGTGTCGTGCTGGAAGGGTATGTGGGCGTAGGGGAACAGTCTCGCGGCAACCGCCTGCAACAGAGTTTTTTCATCAATGGGCGATACTTCCGCAGTGAAGCATTAGGCCGCGCGCTCGAAAGAGGCTGCGAGGGTTATGTGATGATTGGACGTTTCCCAAGCTGCGTGTTGATGCTCACCATGCCGTACCATCAGGTGGATGTAAACGTTCACCCCAATAAGCTGGAAGTGCGCTTTCAAAATCCCGATGCCGTTGCGCAGGCGATAACAGCGCTTACGGGCGACGCGCTTCGTACGGTCACGATTCAGGAAAAACTAGCGGGTGAAACGAAGGCGGATATGGTTTCGCCGGAGCAGGAAATCAAGCTGATGGCCTGGCGGGAGGGTATGGAGGACGAGCTGGCGGACGCCACGCAACAACATGTGGTGCAGGACGCGGATACGCAAAGGGATTGCGAGCCAATGGAAAACCCAACCGTACCCGAACCATATGGGATGCCTGGCATCAGCAACCCCTCGTGGGGCAGCGTGCGCAATGACGAATTGTCCAAGCAGAATCAGCCAAGTTCTTCCCCGCCGATTCTGCGTGAGCCTGCGGCGATGCCGCACAGCGCCGAGGAAATGCTGATACAGCGAGAGAGCGTGCAATGGATTCCCGAAAGTGTTGGGGAAGATGAAGCGGATCATGCGGATGATTCCGTTATGCCCGTAACGGCCAGCACGGATGAAAGCATGGTGGCAACCACAGTACCTAAGAGCAACATGAGTTGGACGGCTCCGCAAGGCTCTGTGATGCGCTTTCATCGAACGGGACTTGGGGATTCGCAGGCGACGGAGGGGATTCCTGAAAGGGAAACGGATTCAACCACCTATACACAGGAAGCCTTTGCAGAATCTGATGATCGCATAACACTGCGATACATCGGCGCGGCTTTTCGAACCTATCTGCTGTTTGAAGCAGGAGAACGGCTTCTGATGGTTGATCAGCATGCGGCGCATGAGCGTGTTCTCTTTGACCGTTTTTTGGCGCGTTATGACACCATGACCATTTCCCAGCAGCTTATGACCCCGCAAATGATACGACTGACCGCGCGTGATGTCTCGACGCTTTCGGATATGGAAGAAACGCTTGTCGATTCCGGCTTTGAAGTAGAAGTATTTGACGCGACGTCGGTGGCCGTACGCGCCGTGCCTGTGATCTTAGGTGAAACCGAAGACTTACGTGATGTGCTTTTGGATGTGCTGGACGAGCAGCAAGCCGCTCGCGGCAAAGCAACGCGAGAGCGTATGCGAAGGCATGTGGCGCAGCTGGCATGCAAGCATGCGATAAAAGCGGGAGATATACTCCGCGAGGAAGATGTGCGGTTGCTTTTGGAACAGATGCTGTCCACGGGCGCACAGCCTACTTGCCCGCATGGCAGGCCGATCGTCATTGAAATACCCAGGCGAGAGTTGGAAAAGCGTTTTAAGCGCATCCAGTGAGGGGATGACCATGGAACAACAACCAGTTGTATGCGTTGTGGGGCCAACCGCAAGCGGCAAGACGAAGCTCGCGATTACGCTTGCCAAGGAGCTTGACGGTGAGATCATCAACATGGATAGCATGCAGATTTACAGGCGCATGGATATCGGAACGGCAAAACCATCCTTGGCGGAACGCCAGGGCATCAAGCATCATTTGCTGGATATTCTGGAGCCGCACGAAAGCTTTACGGTAGCGCAATATGCCAAAGCCGCGCAGGATACGATACGGGAAGTTGGTACACGCGGCAAACTTCCCATTTTGACGGGAGGGACGGGGTTTTACCTTCGGGCGCTGACGCAAGCGCTTCAGCTGGGAGGCATTCGAAGCGATGATGAGCTTCGCCGGCGGCTCAAGAGAGAAGCGGAAACACCAGAGGGGAAATTGCGACTGTTCAGCCGCCTTGAACAGATTGATCCCAAAACGGCCGCGCGGCTGCATCCTAACGATGTACAGCGTGTAACCCGTGCCATCGAGGTATATGAACTGACGGGCAAGCCCTTTTCTCATCAGCAACCTGCACCCCAAACGCATACAATGTCGTTTTGCATGCTTGGAACGACCATGGATCGCGCGATGCTGTATACGCGTATCAATGCGCGGGTGGAACGCATGATGGAGCAAGGTTTGCTGCGTGAAGTACAGGCGTTGCTGCATAACAATGTGCCCGCAACGGCGCAGGCCATGCAGGGCATCGGGTATAAAGAGATTGTAGCAGCTCTTGCGGGTGAAACAAGCATTCAGGAAGCGGCGCAGCGCATCCAGCAGCATACGCGGCACTATGCCAAACGGCAATGGACATGGTTCCGCGCTGAGCCGCGCGTGCAGTGGCTGGATATGGCACGGGAAGAAAACACGGCAATGGCACTGCAAATGGCAAAAACATTCTGGAAGGAAGCAAATCAATGATCGTTCACGAGCTCTTTGCAAA
>Ga0334883_1003289_pt1 | contig 17669 bp, 18 predicted proteins | sample GraSluR1_MG_6_FD_207230 | JGI IMG/M metagenome (GOLD analysis project Ga0334883, IMG submission 207230) | Sludge microbial communities from methane-producing bioreactor in Wageningen University, Netherlands - Granular Sludge_09_05-R1 | ecosystem: Engineered > Bioreactor > Anaerobic >... | reverse complement strand
AAAATATTTGTCTCATCACGCTCGGTGCCGTTAGGCACCAAATGTGGGTAGAAAAACAGGATTATTAATGAAAGTGCCGTCCCGCTTAGGGACGGAATTATACCAAGAAGAATAATAATCAATGATGTGTCATCGCATCAGGGACGGAATGATCTTTTTTGGAATATTTTTCTACCTATATTTGATCCCTACGGGATCAGTTTACAGAGCTTAGAACATTATTTAACAAAATATTTGTCTCATCACGCTCGGTGCCGTTAGGCACCAAATGTGGGTAGAAAAACAGGATTATTAATGAAAGTGCCGTCCCGCTTAGGGACGGAATTATACCAACCGCAAATCAAAAAACATGATTCACAAATTATTTTTAGATTTGATGGATAAAACAAATCATTATGGCCAACACATACACCCAAATTCATATTCAGACCGTCTTCACGGTTCAAAATCGCCATTGTGTTATCAGACCTTGCTGGGAAATAGAATTATATCGTTATCTCACAGGGATTATCCAAAACTACGGGCATAAAGTTTTAGCTATCAATGGTATGCCAGACCACATCCATATTTTTTTTGGAATGAGACCCAATCAATCCTTGTCGGATTTAATGCAGCAAGTAAAAGGAGATTCTTCAAAATGGATTAACCAAAAGGGATTTGTTACGGGACGTTTTTCCTGGCAGGAGGGATATGGCGGGTTTTCTTACAGCAAGTCACAGGTTGATAACGTCATTGATTACATTAAAGATCAGAAAATTCATCATCGCAAAAAAACATTTTTGGAAGAATACATTGAGTTTTTGGAAAAATTTGAGGTTCCCTTCGATGAACGCTATGTTTTTCAACCTATTGATTTTAAGGATGAAAATTAATTAACACCTTCACAAATCAATTAAAAACCCTTCAATAAATATGCCGTCCACTACGGGACGGATTGTTCATTTTTGGTATGTTTTTCTACCCGTATTTGATCCCTACGGGATCATAGGCTCAGAGCTTAGAGCATTATTCAACAAAGAATTTTGGCTCAGTACGCCCTGTGCCATTGATTGCCCAATCTGGGTTGAAAAATAATAATTATCCATGATTTACCGTTCCTGACCGGATGGAATGATCTTTTTTGGTATGTTTTTCTACCCGTATTTGATCCCTACGGGATCATAGGCTCAGATTCTGGTTTAGCCAAATATGCAACAAATCATTTTGGATCTAACTGCTCAGTGCCGTTAGGCACCAAATGCGGGTAGAAAAAAGGATTATGAATGAAAGTGCCGTCCCGTCAGCGACGGAATTATGCTAAGTGCCAAGCAAAAATTCAATGATTTTCAAATTTTTCCTGGCAATAATCCCCAAATCGGTGAGGTAAAATTCCTTTTCCAATCGATTTTATTGTTGAAAATATTGCATTAGGATAATTTCATTTCGTAAATTTGCAATAACATTTCATTATGAAAGCAATTGCCATTACGTTCATTATGAAAGCAATTGCCATTACGTTTATCTTTTTTCTTTTGATGAATTTTGGTTTTACACAAGTTGAATCGGAGAAGACAGACAACAAGGTTCAAATGGTTAACCCCTGTGAAAATGATAGTTTTACATCAGTAAGACTGAAACCTGAATTCAAAGGGGGATTGCATAAGCTCTCAACCAGCCTTACTAAACAGGTAAAACCTGAATCAAAAATTCAAGGATCAGTTTATTTAAAATTTGTGGTAAATTGCAAAGGAAAAGCCCTTGATTTTAAAGTAGATCGGGGGTTAAATGAGGATTTAAACAAAAAGCTGATCACGGCATTAGAAGATTTACAAAAATGGGAACCCGGATACACGAGTGTTGCAGTTAATACTTTGATGAGTATGCAATTCGACATTGAAAATGGACAAATCAAGGCAATTCATCTAAATCCCTGAACATTTTTTAGGATTCAAACCGTTTCAATTCCAATTTTTCTCCATCAAAAACGGCATAGGTAAAATTCGTTACCCAATCGCCCAGGATAATCATTCTTGCCTTTTCACTCAGTGGAAAATCCAGCGGAATATGCCGGTGACCAAAAATATAAAAGTCGTAATGCTCACCTGATTTAATCAGGTTTTGACAATGGTGATACAGCATTTCTTCTTCGGCAACGATTTTAAAATTGCTTTTTTCTTCGCGGGCTACGTTGGCAATCCTGCTTTTATGCGAGAAATACAGTCCCATTCTCGTTCCATGATCGGGATGTAGCCAACGGAAAAGCCACTGATTAAAGCGATTTTCAAAAACCTTTTTCAAAAATTTATAGCCATTATCTCCCGGACCCAGGCCATCGCCATGTGTCAGGTAAAAGCTTTTGCCATTGAAATCTCTGATTTGTGGCTTACGATACAAGTTGATTCCTGCTTCTTTTTGCAGGTAATCAAAAGCCCAGATGTCATGATTTCCTCTGAAAATATGCACCGGAACTCCGCTGTCGGTGATTTCGGCCAGCTTACCCAAAAGCCTCACATAACCTTTAGGCACAACCGTTTTGTATTCAAACCAAAAATCAAACACATCTCCCATCAAAAAAATCTCAGCTGCCTGATAACGAATGCTTTCGAGCCAGGAAACCAGCTTCTTCTCCCGTTTCAAACTCCTTTCGTGATCGGGTACTCCCAAATGAAAATCGGAAGCAAAATAGATATGTTTGCCTTTTTGTGGCATGTGATTTAGATGATATCTTTTTGAAGCAATACTTTGATGATTTGCGTCATCAGTGGTTGGGCTTTTCCGGCTGCATCAACAACTTCTTCGTGAGAAATCTCATGTATTTTTCCTTTCACACCAAGATCTGAGATTACAGAAACGGCAAAAACAGGCAGTTTCATATGACGTGCCACGATCACCTCCGGAACCGTTGACATCCCAACGGCATCAGCACCTATCACTCGGATGTAATGGTATTCAGCAGGAGTTTCGAAGGTAGGTCCTGAAACAGCAGCATAAACACCTTCAAACACTTTGATGTTGAGTGATTTGGCAACTTCATGGGCGGTCTTCAGGATTTTTTTGTCGTAGGCTTCGCTCATATCCGGAAAGCGGGTGCCCAAACGATCATCATTTTTTCCAATCAAAGGATTGGGCATCAAGTTGATATGATCTCTGATAAACATCAGGTCGCCTACTGAAAATTCGGGATTGAGGCCACCGCTGGCATTCGAAACAATTAATAACTTTACGCCAAGCAATTTCATCACCCTGACCGGAAACGTAAGTTCGGCCGGAGAGTATCCTTCATAAAAATGAAAACGCCCCTGCATGGCAATAATACTGCGACCATTAAGATTTCCAAAAATCAATCGCCCCTGGTGGCCATGTACGGTGGATACTGGAAAATGTGGGATGTTTTCGTAAGAAATGGCTGCTACAATCTCCATTTCGTCAACCAAACCTCCAAGTCCGGTTCCTAAGATAATACCAATTTCTGGTTGAAAATCGTTGATTGACCGGATATAATTAACGGTCTGCTGTAGTTGTTCTAACATATTCATTTAGCTGTTGATCAAAACTTAGCTGTTCGTCTTCATGGAATTTTACCTCCACCGGAATATAGAACAGTGGTATATTTTTGAACAGGCGAAAGTACGGAGAATCGATCAAACGCATGGCATCTTTTTCTGTTGTTACGATTATCTTGTTTTTGCCAAGTATGTTTTCGTATTCATTTACAATATGATGCATGTCTTTTTGGGTGTAGATGTGATGGTCAGGAAAATCAACGGTGATTAGCTCAGTACATTTATTTTGTAGAAAATCCTGCAAGGGATAAGGGTTGGCAATTCCGCAAAATAACAAAATGGTAGATATCCTTCTGGGTGTTGCAGTTTGCATGGTTTCGCCAACGGGTATCATCCTGCCATAACTCAGGTACGAGAAATAAAGGTTTTGATGTGGTTTTGGCTGGATGATCTCAATAAGTCTTCTACGGGTGAAGGGTGAAAAAACCTTAGGTGTTTTTGTGACTATGATGATATCAGCCCTTTTGGCTGCTGCTGTAATATCTCGTAAATGTCCGGCAGGGAAAAGGAAATCTTTGGGATAGAGGTTATGAAAATCAGTCAGTAATAGATTTAGCCCGGCTTTGATAGCTCGGTGTTGGAATGCATCATCAAGTAATATTATTTCTGGCGGATTAGGCAAGTTTAAAAGTGTATTCACACCTCTGACTCTTTTCTCATCAACCGCCACTGTAATATTTTTAAATTTTTTAAAATATTGCATGGGTTCATCACCAATATCACGATAGGTCATCTCGCCTTTTGCAAGCAAAAATCCTTTAGTGCTTCTGCCGTAACCCCTGCTAAGCACAGCCGTTTTATATTTATTTGCAAACAGCCTGATCAAATATTCGATATGTGGCGTTTTGCCTGTTCCACCCATCGAAAGATTTCCAACGCAAACGACTGGAATTTTAAAACTAGTTGATCGAAACACCCCCCAATCGTACAAGGCATGACGTAGAATCAATACCAGTTGATAAATCCATAGAAACGGAAGTAAAATAATACGCATATTTACGATGGCCGCTTAGTGTGGGTTATGTAAAAAAATTGCTTGCAGATAGTCCTTTATATAAGTTCAAAAATATGTATTTTTACGCTAATTTCCTGCAAAATGTTACATTTAATGAGGCTGCATTGGAATTTAATTTTGAGTTAATATATCGGATGAACTCAGGTTGAGGAGATTGACTTGGGAAAAGAGTGTTTTATTGAACTTGACAGATTTTTTAAAAATATGAAAATTAAAGATTTATTATTGGTATTTACAGAAGTTGCTGATCTCTCACTTCAGGAGTCGTATGATAATTCAGGACTTTTAATCGGAAGTGCTGATACGGAAGTGAATCAGGTGTTGTTGGCCATAGATGTTACGGAAGCGGTGATTGAAGAAGCTATTCAAAAAAAATGCGAACTCATCATTGCTCATCACCCATTGATATTCAAAGGCCTGAAACGTATCAGTGATGGAAATCTGGTTGAGCGAACAGTTACTGCTGCTATCAAAAACACTATTGCCATCGCAGCCATGCACACCAATTTGGATAATGTAAAATCGGGAGTCAATGGTAAACTTGCAGCAATTTTGGGAATAAAGAATACCAACATGCTCAGTGCATCAAATGATAAACTCAAAAAACTGAGCGTATTCTGTCCGCTTGCCCATGCCGATCAGGTGCGCAAGGCCATGTTCGAAAGCGGGGCAGGACATATCGGAGCTTATGATAGTTGTAGTTTCAACATCAGCGGAACAGGAACTTTCAGAGGTGGTGAGCAAACAAATCCGTTTGTTGGTCAAATAGGTAAACTACATCAGGAAGAAGAAATCCGGATCGAGACCATATTGCCTGATTATCTTCTTAATAAAGTGATTAAAAATATGTTGGAGGCTCATCCCTACGAAGAAGTAGCCTACGACATTTATCCACTGGAAAACAAACACAACGCAATTGGATCGGGATTGATCGGTGAATTGGATTCTCCGGTAGAGGAAGTTGAGTTTTTGAAATTTATTCAACAAAAATTAGGTACTCCTGTTTTAAAACATACGGCTTTCACCGGAAAAAAAGTGCAACGAATTGCTATTTGTGGCGGATCAGGCGCATTTTTATTGCACAAGGCAAAGGCAGCCGGGGCTGATGTTTTTGTTACGGCCGACCTGAAATACCACGATTTTTTTGAAGCCGATGGCAAATTGTTGGTTGTGGATGCAGGGCATTTTGAAACTGAACAATTTACGAAAGAATTAATGGCTGAGATGATTCAGAAAAAAATTCCTAATTTTGCAGCCCTGATTTCAGAAGTAGATACAAATGCAGTCAGGTATTTCCGAAATTAAAAAAGATCAAAAATATGGCAGTTGAAAAGCAGGCTGAAAAAACTAAAGCCATCAAAAAGGCTCAGGTAGAAGAAGTTGCAGAGGTAAGTGTTGAACAAAAACTTGTGGCACTTTATACCTTGCAACAGATTGATTCGCAGATCGACAGAATCCGTATCATCCGTGGTGAGCTTCCACTTGAGGTGCAGGATTTGGAAGATGAGATTATTGGCCTCGAAACACGCGTGGACAATATTGACAATGAAATGAAATCCTTGTCAAGTGCCATTACCGAGAAAAAACAGGCTATCAAGGACAGCGAAACCCTGATAAAACGTTACGAAGAACAGCAACAAAATGTGCGTAACAACCGCGAATATGATTCGCTTTCGAAGGAGATTGAGTTTCAAACCCTCGAGATTCAACTGGCCGAAAAACGAATTCGCGAGTTCACCGAAAAACTCGCCGAGCTGGAAGAACTGATGAAAATCGCCAAAGAGAAATTGAGCGATCGGAGTGCTGATCTGGAAGTGAAAAAATCAGAGCTTAATTCGATCATCGAAGAAACCGAGAAGGATGAAAAGGCTCTGATTGAGAAATCTAAGGAAAACGAGAAACTCATCGAAGACCGCTTGTTGGTTGCTTACAAACGCATTCGTACCAACGCCAGAAACGGGCTTGCCGTGGTGCAGATCGAACGCGATGCCTGCGGTGGTTGTTTCAACAAGATTCCGCCTCAACATCAGCTGGACATCAGGATGCACAAAAAAATTATTGTGTGTGAGTATTGCGGACGTATTTTGGTCGATCACGAAATTGCCGAGCATTATTCTTCCTGAGTTGAAGAAAACATTATCATTGAAGGGAATAGCAGTTTAGTTGTTCCCTTTTTTGTTAGTTTTACCTATCTAATTCAAATTGTACCTTGCGAAAACTCCTGTTTTTTTTAGTTTTATTTAACTTGTTGGCTTTAAGAGTAGTAGCTTCCAAATGGGGTTTTGACACAACATGTCAGGAAGCTTATCAGGCAACATTGAATCTGCAGTTTGAGAAAGCCAGTCAGCTATTGGCCGATTTTAAGGCTGAATCTGAGCCAAATGCCTGTGTTGCATTGATTGAAAACTATCAGGACTTTCTGCAGATTTTTATTTTGGAAGAAGAGTCGGTTTTCAAAGCGAAAGAATCAAATCGTAAATCAAGGCTAAAGCAGTTGGAAAAATTGTCTGATCATGAACCTTTTAAAAAATGGTCGTTGGCTGTTGTAAATCTGCAATGGGCCTTTAGCCGATTGAAATTTAAAGAATATTTTACGGCTGCACTTGAGATCAGAAAGGCTTATTTTTTACTGAAAGCAAATCAGGAGCACTTTCCTGATTTTGCACCAAATCTGCTTGGTGCAGGGTTGTTGAATGCCATTTTGGGGACTGTTCCGCCTGAATACACCTGGGCATTGGACATGGCCGGGATGGAAGGCAGCATACAGCAAGGCAGAATGCAGCTTTGGCAACTTGCGCAGCTGGCAAAGGAGGATAAAAAAAATGCGATATGGTTGCCTGAAACCTTGTTTTATTTGAGTTTTATCGAAATTAACCTGAGTACTGATACGCTTGCGGCTCAACGCGTAATGGAGGAGCTGAAAAAGATTAATGACAAAACCCCACTCTTGCTTTATGCTGAAGCGAATCTGTTGATGCGAAGCGGGAAAAATGATGATGCAGAAAAACTGCTTGAGGTTCGCGGTAATTTTGAAATGGATATACCTTTTTTTTACCTCGATTACCTCTATGCCGAAACCTTATCGCGAAAGCTGGATCAAAGAGCAATAATCTATTTTCAAAAGTATGAAGCCAGTTTCAGAGGGATTAATTACAAAGCTGATGCGCTGCGCAAAATTGCCTGGATGGATTTGATAAAGGGAGATACGAGTAATTATTTGCAAGCATTGAAAGCAGTGCGAAAATATTCAAAAGTTCAGGTGGATGCAGATAAGCAGGCAATTTATGATGCTGAAAATCAAATAATTTATCATCCTGAGCTTTTGAGGTCGCGTTTGCTTTTCGACGGAGGGTACTATCAGCAAGCCGAAGCAGTTCTGGAAGCAATTTCGCCTTCCGGGTTTCAGGAAAAAGATTTAATTGAATATCATTACCGGCAGGGCAGGGTGGCAGATCGGTTAGCCAAACAGGATGCTGCAATCCAAAATTATAAGCAAACAATTCTGCTGGGCGGAAAGTTGCCGTATTACTACGCAGCCAATGCAGCACTGAAGCTGGGCGAACTATACGAAATACAAAATAATGCTGATAGAGCTATCGAAGCCTATGAGAAATGCCTGGGGATGAAACCCGACAATTACCGGATCAGTATTCATCAGAAGGCCAAAGCAGGCTTAAACCGTTTACAAAAAAAATGAGACAACCTACTGTCATCTCATTTTTTTTAAGCTGATCAGAACCAATTAATCAGAATTTGAATCGTGCGGTAAGCGCAAAATGATTGGAAGTAAATTCTTGTTTGGCAGGATTGGTTTCCCAGTTTACAGAGCTGTATAAATAATAATTGTTTGATCTCTGGCCATTTACATAAGCCAGATCCAGACTAAAATCACGCTCGGAATAACCAATTCCAAACGACAGGTTTGTGAGTTCAAAATCATTGCCCTTAGCATAGGGGCTGCCATAAATGGCATAACCTGCTCTGAAACTGAGGTTACTGTAGCGCCATTCTGTTCCCAATCTCAGATTGGCCGTTGAACCGTAGATGTCTTTGATGTTATCGTTTTCATCTGTAAATGAATAACCTACTGACCGAAGTTTCATATTGCTGTAATCCACAAACTCGTAATCGGCACTCACCGAGCCATATTTGCCAATAATAAAAGCAACACTTCCAATGGCTTTGAGCGGCGTTGTTAACTCGTATTCATATTCGCCGGTAGGTGAATCTTCTCGTTTATAATTCATTTCGGTTTCATAAAACGGAACTAAAGTGGCATCAGTACTGGTGTACCATACGTCTTTTAATCCATAGTAATATGTTGGTGTATGAAAGGCTGCCCCAATGCGCAACCAATCAACTGGCCACAATATGGCTCCTAATTTCAGGTTTATTCCCCAGCCTTTCGACTCGCGGGTTTCTTTATAGTTCCATTCATCGAAGTAGGGATCGGCATCTGCTGCATCATATTCGCTATAAACTGATTCTTCGAAGAAGCGTATATAAGGCAAACCCACCGTTGCACCCAAGAATAACTTATCATCCAGATTGGCACTGGCGGCAAACAACCACTCACTGTTTGATCCCCAGGTTTTGGTTTGCTTTTGCTGGCGAATCCCACCCGGAGGCACCGGACTGGAATAAATAAGGTCACCATCTTCATTTCTAACTGTGTCTATCACATAAACGCTCCATGCTGGAAAAATGTCGAAAGGAAATTTATCAGCAATATCTTTATCATTGGGATAAGTACTCCAAATTTCATCCAGATAAACATCCACCAATGAATGTTCATCGTTATCGCCCCGGATAAAGCTTCTGTTGTTGAAGCTGTTGGTTCGGTTCATTCCAAAAGCAAACTGGTAGTATCTCCATGGAGTTGAGGTAGTTCCTTCGGGAATGGGATTGGTAATTATAAAACCTAAATTGCTTATACCCAGGTTTGTTCTGGAATCTTCGCCAAACATTCCATTATAGGTCGAAGCGGTTTTTCCGGTCGAAATCTCAGGCGTAAAAGTAAACTCCGAGCTTCGGTAAAGTCCCATTCCGGCAGGGTTAGTGCTGAGTGTTGAAAAGTCGGCACCAAGTGCCCCGAATGCCCCGCCCATGGCCATGCTTCGGGCTGTTCCCTGATAAAAGCTCTGCGAAAAAACTAAGGCATCTACTTCGTTTTGTGCCTGTGCAAAGCTTGTTAGTAGCAGTATTATTCCTATTAGCTTAATCCTTTTCATAGTTTCTTTTTTATTTCGAATAAAAAACCCACAATTTACTTCTGTGAGCAGTTTTGTGGGTTTTATTAAATAATCATTTACCTGAATTTGTGCATCCATGACAGCCTATCGTCTGCCTCCTCGCGAAGAGCTTCCGGAAGAGCTGCTGCTTCCGCTACTTGTACTTCCACTTGAGCTGCTCCCGGACGAGCTTCTCGAAATCGTTCCGGATGAGCTTCCTGATGGTGAGCTTGTACTTCTGGAAGGCGTGCTGTAGCTTCTTGTGTTTGTATTTCGCGACGGACTCGAATAAGTTGGCGACTGTCTGGTAGTTGAGGGACGCGACTGGATAGTAGAATTACCTGAAGATTGTGTGCTGGTACTTCTTGTGTCGCGTTGTGGTCTCACATACTCAGAGCTTGAGCGTGGCTGACGATCGCTGGGCGAAGTGTAGGTTTTCGGCCTTTCATATCTGGTATTATTAGGCGTTGTGGCATTTTCAGCCGGCCTCTGATACCTGTTTCTGTATTCCGTAACCTTTTCGTTTGCTGTAGGTTGGGCTTCACGCTGTGTTGTTGTAGCTCTTTCAGTTTGTGGCCTTTCGATCCTGTTTGTAGTGCTTGCAGGCCTGGCCTGGCGATCTACAGTTTGCCTTTGTTCGGTGTTGCCTCTGTTTTCGCCTGTGTTGCTACCTCTTGCGGAGGTGGTTCTATCTGTAACAGTGCTTCCACCGGTTGTGGATCCGGTTCGTGTGCCACGACTGCCAACAATGGTTTCTTTGTTATTGTCACCAGATCCTCTCACACCTCTGGCACTTCCGGTAGTGTGTGGCGTTCCTCCGGCCAGACTACTTCTATGTCCATAATATCTGTTCGAACGGCCATAATCCGGATATCCCCAGCCGCCACCATCGTAGTAGCCATTATAATAACCATTCCAATAGCCATGGTTGTATCCTCTCCAGTAGGAGCCACCCCAGCCCCAACTAGGGCCCCAGGCGTACCATGGATCATAGAAGAAAGGATCATAATATCCACCCCAGCCGTAACCGTAGTAAGGTCTGTAGAAAGGACTGTAATAGCGGCTTCCATAGTAAGGATAACCATAGCTGTATCCGAACGACCAGCCATAAGGATATCCTATTCCAAAGTAGAAATTACTTCCACCACAATCATAACAATTGGTGTTGTAGCTGTCGTAATAACCAAAATTGGAAGACGAACCTGAGCCAAACCTTCTTATCCGGCTGGTGTAATCACTGTCGTAATAAGTTTCGGTAGTGGTGTAGGTGGTGCCGTCGGTTTCGGTTACTGTTTCGGAGGTTTGATAAACCGGCTCGGCCTGAACAGTGGTCACGTTCTGTGCAGCATCGTCCTGATAATAGGTTTCATAATCGTAATTGCTGCTACTTTTAACAGTTGCCGAAGTGTAAGTTTTGTTGGGACTTGCTTCAGCCAGTTTTTCCTGTTTTCCGGAAGCAGGTGTTGCGTTGCCGTTCCGCGAATAATAAACATCGTCGTAAACAGCACCGCTCGAAGCACATCCTGCTGTGAGCAGAACCAGTGCGATGAAGGTTAAATTTAAAGTTTTCATTTTTCGTCCTCCCGACTTTTATGTGTTATCCCTAAAGGATTTTACTAATTTTGCATTTTCATCGCAAAAAAATACAAATACTATACCAAAAATTCATGGCCAAAGAATTAACCTCTCGCGAAGATAATTATTCTCAGTGGTACAACGACCTTGTTACCAAAGCCGATCTGGCAGAAAACTCAGCAGTAAGAGGCTGTATGGTGATTAAACCCTATGGATATGGCATCTGGGAGCGAATGCAACAAGCTCTGGATAAGATGTTTAAGGATACAGGGCATGAAAATGCCTATTTTCCGCTTTTCATTCCAAAATCTTTTTTCAGCAAAGAAGCCAGCCATGTGGAGGGTTTTGCCAAAGAATGTGCGGTAGTTACCCATTACCGACTCAAAAATGATCCCAATGGAAAAGGGATTGTTGTTGATGAAGATGCTAAGTTGGAAGAAGAACTTATCGTTCGTCCGACCTCAGAAACAATTATCTGGGACACTTATCGCACTTGGATTCAAAGCTATCGCGACCTGCCTTTGTTAATTAATCAATGGGCTAATGTGGTTCGTTGGGAAATGCGTACACGTTTGTTTTTGCGCACGGCAGAATTTTTATGGCAGGAAGGCCATACGGCTCATGCCACTAAAGATGAGGCAATTGCCGAAGCAGAGCAGATGCTGCGGGTTTACGCTGAATTTGCTGAAGAGTGGATGGCCGTGCCTGTGCTTAAAGGAGTAAAGTCGCCCAACGAACGTTTTGCTGGTGCTGTCGAAACTTATTGTATTGAAGCTTTGATGCAGGACGGGAAAGCACTGCAGGCAGGCACTTCTCACTTTTTGGGACAGAATTTTGCCAAAGCTTTCGATGTGAAGTTCCTGAACAAAGAGAACAAACAGGACTATGTTTGGGCAACCTCATGGGGCGTTTCAACACGTTTGATGGGAGCCCTTATCATGTCGCATTCGGATGATAATGGCTTGGTAGTGCCTCCAAAACTTGCTCCTATTCAGGTTGTTATCGTGCCGATTTACAAAAATGATGAGCAGTATGAGTTGATTTCTGATAAAGCCATTGAAATTAAAAAAGCCTTGGAAACAAAGGGAATCAGGGTTAAATACGATAGCCGTACAACACAAAAACCTGGCTATAAATTTGCGGAATGGGAATTGAAAGGTGTTCCGCTTCGGTTGGCAATCGGGCCGCGCGACCTTGAGAACAATACTGTTGAAGTAGCACGCAGAGACACCCTTGAAAAAGAATCGCTGTATCAGCAAAATCTGGAGCAAAAAGTAGCTAATTTGCTGGAGCAGATACAAAAGAATCTTTATCAGAAAGCCCTCGATTTCAGGAATGAAAACACTTTTAAAGTTGATAATTGGAGCGATTTTAAGGACAGGATCGAAAAAGGCGGTTTTGTGTTGGCACATTGGGACGGCACTTCCGAAACAGAACAAAAAATCAAGGAGGAAACCAAAGCCACCATTCGTTTGATCCCGATTGAAGGTTATCCCGAAGAAGGTAATTGTATTTACAGCGGAAAACCATCGGCACAGCGGGTTTATTTTGCCAGGGCATATTAAGCTCAATTGGCATTGCATTATTAAAAAGCCTGGTAGAATTTTCTGCCAGATTTCTATCTATACATTTTTCCTTTCATAAATCAATTTGCCCTGCTGATTGATATGATCCTTTAATGATTCAGTGCGGATGCTGTGGTAGTTAATTACATCAAAAAAATACGGCATCAGGCTGTTTTCATTCAATTCAAAATGGATTGAGGAAACTATTTTTTCAGTCAGCAAACTACCAAAAAGTGCCAAATCCACATCGCTGCCTGCCTTATAATTTCCTAATGCTCTACTACCAAAAATTATTACTTTCTCAAGTTCGGCATGGCGAGTAAAGATTGCTTCAATCTGCAATAAGTCAGCTTGTTGAAGACCAAACATCAGATTTTTTGTGAAAGTTTATTTTTCAGGTCCAGCAACAAGGGTAAGTAGCTGTTTTTGATATTGTTTACCAATTCATTGGCAAGTGCTTCATTGTAAGTTTGTATGCTAAGATTTCTATTTTCAAGTGCTTCGAGCCACAAATGTCCCTGAGCAATCAACTCGATATTGTAAGCTTGTTTAATGGCATCGCGTGGTGATTTTATTTCCAAAAACCCCTCAGCTTCCAGGTAATCTTTCATGATTTTCCAGGCGAGTTCAAAACTGATTTCAAATATCTGGATAAGCCCTGCTTTCTGAAAAACATCTGGATTAGAAATTGCAGCACCCTCTTTTAATTTGTCTGCTGCCTTTTCAAAATATTGAAAACGCTGTTTCCACCGGATGGTTTTAGCATTCATACTATCATTTTGTACAAAAGTACTTAAATCATTGAATATTAGAAAAACTGAAAATGAGAAAAAAGGCATCAGCCTAAACCGATGCCTTTTAGTAAAGTATAGGATAAAATCACTTTTTATTGAGCTTATCCAAATTTTCCATGCCTTTCATATTCATTGTTTTAGCCAGTTTGCCGATGGATTGCAAATCGATAGAACCGGTAAAACTCATCACAACCACTTCGCCATCGTCTTCGGCAACCATCAGCATTTCGCTGATTTTATTTCCGTTTTCCTTTTTGGTTAAAAAACGCACTGTTCCGTCTTTTTCTTCCACACGCATCAGCTCGGCAAAGTCTTTGAAATTAACTGATTTATTCAATTCCGACATAAAATCAATCTTGCTTTTTTTTAGTGAATCTTCAAAAATCAGGATTTTCATGCCGTTGATCTGATTCACCAAATCGTTGAGTTCTTTTGCATCTTCGCCTTCCATATTCTGGCTCAGGCCTGCAGCCAGCTTAAACATTTCGGAAGAGATGTTGATAGAGGTAAAATACTCTTTGCCGGCATATTTTTCGTAGAGCTTGTCAATAGAAGATGTCTGCGAGAATCCTAATAAAGGAAGGGCAAGTACTACACCCAGGATAATTACGATCTTTTTCATGATTTTAAAATTTAAGGTTTATAAGTAAAATTTAACAGAATTCTTGTTTTATCTATTTCACCCAGTTGACTGGTTTTTTCGATTCCGGTATTGATCCATCTCAGGCGTTCGATTTGTGTAATCCCCTGATCCAGCTTTTTACCGGCCATAACTGTTGGACTCATGCCATCAGATAATTTGATGCCCACAAATTGTAATGCCTTTGTTGCCTGTGCATAAGCTTCGGTTGGATCATCAAAGGTGTCTTCAAATCCGCTGCTGCGATTAAAATCGAACAGACTGAAAAACAAAATTGCAATTGCCGCAACAGCCGCAACTATTGGCCACAGGAAAGTTTTGTTATTTTCCGATTTTTGATTGGCCAGTTGCTTATCAAAAGCAGCCTCAAGAGGTTTGTCAGCTAGCGATACATCTCTTTTATGTTTGAAAAGCGGCCTGATCGACTGCCATTCTTCAGGAATTTCTTCCTGCTCAAAATATTCCCTGAGTAGTGCTTCCTCCTCCAAAGTGGTAAGGCCCTCGAAATATTTTTCGATAAGTTGACTAATAGCTTTGTATTTCATAGTTGTGTTGTTGGATCAATTGTTGACGGATTTGCTTTCGTGCCCGCGAAAGGTTCACCCGAACGGCATTCAAATTCAAGCCGGTAATTGTTGCGATTTCTTCAAACTCGTATTGCTCCACATCCCTTAACTGCATGATGATTTTTTGTTGCTCAGGCAAAGCGTTAATCAAAAAGTTGATTTTTAACGCATCGTCTTTTAGTTCAGCAAGCTGGTGCGGATCAGGTAAATTGCTGCTGCTCTGCTCATCATTGGACAAGGGCAAAGTGGTTCGGCGCTTGGCTTTGAGTTGGTCCAGACAATAATTTTTTGTCATGGTCATGGCCAGGGCTTCTTTGCTGTTGTACTGATGGAGCGTCTTTCGCATTTTCCAGAGTTTGAGATAGGTTTCCTGAACGGCATCCTCAGCTTCCTGTTGGTCTGATAAAAGACGCAGACTTAAGCGGTAAAGCTTATTTTTAAATCCAAATAACTGCTGCTTAAAGTCTTCAGAATTCATAGGCACTGTTCTGATGTCAAGACGAATATACTTTCAAAACATTACATGGTTCCATTTTGTCTGCTCAAAAATGTACCATAAATATTTATCCACGGATAAATCATTGCTCGCCATGCAATTTAGAAACTTTCTTGATATTTAATGAGACGTCCGATTTTTGTTGTCCGGCATGTTTTTTTCTCTATTTTTGTTCTCTTAAGTTTCAGGAGTCAATTCAGAAGTCAATTATTCTAATGTATAATTAAAATCTAACTAACTATGTTTAAAGGACATCCAAAAGGATTGATCATTGCGTTTTTCGCAAATATGGGAGAGCGGTTCGGCTTTTATACCATGATGGGTATTTTAGTATTTTACCTTACTGCCAAGTATGGATTAACCGAATCCAATGCCGGAGTCGTATATAGTGTATTTTATGCACTCATTTACGGATTGGCTTTGGTAGGAGGTATTATTGCCGACCGCACCATGAATTATAAAGGGACAATTTTTGTTGGTTTAATCACGATGCTTGCAGGCTATGTGCTGATGACTATTCCCGGATTTGGGTTGGTTTTCACCTTAGTCGCCCTCTTTGTAATTGCCTTTGGTAACGGACTTTTCAAAGGAAACCTGCAGGCTGTTGTTGGACAGATGTATGATGATCCCAAGTATGCTCATCTGCGCGATTCGGCTTTTAGTGTATTTTATATGGGAATCAATATCGGTGCTTTGTTTGCCCCAAGCGTGGCAGCCGGAATCATCAACTGGTTTATCAAGTCAGAAGGATATTTACGCGATAACGAACTGCCAGGCCTGATTCATAAATATCAGGATGGTCTTTTAGGCGACACTACTACTTTGCAAGTTTTGGCTTCAAAAGTTTCCGGCGAAGCTGTTAGCCTGGAACAATTACCAGTATTTGCCGAAAAATACCTCGCTGCTTACAGCGCCGGCTTTAACTATGCTTTTGGAGCTGCAGCCCTCACAATGATCGTTTCTTTCCTGGTGTTTACAATGTTTAAAAACAAACTACCGGATGTAAAGAAAAAGATTGCCAAGGAAGGCGAAAAAATCATCGAAATGAGCAAGGAGGAAACCAAACAGCGGCTCACAGCCTTGTTCCTGGTATTTGGTGTGGTAATTTTCTTCTGGATGGCATTCCACCAAAATGGCCTGACCATGAACTTCTTTGCGCGTGACTACACAGAAACGTCCGTTGGCCCCGGCACCTATCTCATCTTTAACATCTGGTCGTTGCTGTCTATAATTGTTGGTATATTTGGATTGAGTGCACTCTTAAATAAAAAATCAAGCACAAAATCCAAATTTATTGGCGCAGCAGTTGCGTTTCTGGCAGCTATCGGGGTGTATTATTTTTACACCAATAATGCTGAGGTTAACCCTATCTCACCAGAAATTTTCCAGCATTTTAATCCTGCCATGATTGTATTGCTTACACCTATCATCGTTGGCTTGTTTGCCTGGCTCAACAGCAGAAAGATGGAGCCATCAGCACCACGCAAAATTGGTATCGGCATGATCATTACAGCTTTCGGATTTGTTATTCTTCTGGTTGGATCGATTGGCCTGGATCCTTTCAAAGAGTTGATGCCCGATTCGCCACGTGTGAGTTCTTATTATCTCATCTCAACTTATTTCACGCTTACCATTGCCGAGCTATTCCTCAGCCCGATGGGTATCTCCTTCGTTTCAAAGGTTTCTCCGCCCAAATATCAAGGATTGATGCAGGGTGGGTGGCTTGGTGCTACTGCACTGGGTAATCAGATGTTGTGGGTAGGTAGCTATTTGTACGAACGCGTTGCTATCTGGCAAGTCTGGTCAATCTTTATTGTATTGTCGCTTATTGCAGCAGCATTTATTTTCTCCATTATGAAAAAACTGGAAAAGGTGTCTTAAACCTTAGATAAATATTCTCAAAAGCCGCCGGAGTTCTTACTTCTGCGGCTTTTACTTTTGTGTGAATGCATATATTTGTGCTATGAATTATCCCTGGGGAGATCAACGACGGTTCAACAGCTACACAGCTTATTTCAAAAATATTTTTGGCGGACGAGTACAAAAAATCAGTCTGGATGCTGGTTTTACCTGTCCCAATCGCGATGGAAGCAAGGGAGTTGGCGGATGCACTTTTTGTGTCAATGATGCCTTTAATCCTTCTTACTGCCAGCCCTCAAAATCAATCACCCGGCAATTGGAAGAGGGTAAGGAGTTTCACCAAAAAAGGTATCGAAGAGCAAGTAAATACCTGGCTTATTTTCAG
>Ga0334883_1003285_pt1 | contig 17684 bp, 10 predicted proteins | sample GraSluR1_MG_6_FD_207230 | JGI IMG/M metagenome (GOLD analysis project Ga0334883, IMG submission 207230) | Sludge microbial communities from methane-producing bioreactor in Wageningen University, Netherlands - Granular Sludge_09_05-R1 | ecosystem: Engineered > Bioreactor > Anaerobic >... | reverse complement strand
CCCGGCAGAAGCGACGCAACATGATCGTAGGCGGCTTCGTTCTGATCGCGTTTGCGTGCTTTGTGTGGCTGGTGTTCATCTTCGGGGAACTTCCCGTAGCGGTGAGCCGGTTTCGTTCGTTCACGGTTCTGGTGCAGTTTCCCAGCGCGCCGGGCGTTCAGGAGAATACGCCGGTGAAGTACCTGGGATACCAGGTGGGGCGGGTGATCGCCGTTAGTCCGCCTTTTTTGCATACGGAGCCGGAGACGGGCAGGCGGTATCATCAGATACTCGTGACTATGGCGATCGATCGGAAGTTTACGACTATTCCAGTGAACGTCGACGTGCTGCTGATGCGGCGGGGACTGGGCAGTGCGTATATCGAACTGGAGTTCGATCCTGACAGGCCGATCGAGGGGTGGCTGCGCGATGAGGTTGTCGTGCAGGGCAAGATGGGCACGACAAGTGAGTTCTTCCCGAAGGAGGTTCAAACCAAGATCGAGGACCTGGTCGAGGCGGTGGCGACACTGGCAGGCAGTGCAAACGCGATCGTCGGAGACGCGGACAATCGGGAGAACATCAAACTGGCAATCGCGCACGTGAAGACCGCGACTGAGGAGGCGACGGAGACTTTGCGCACATTCAAGGCACTCGGGCAGACCGGCAGCGCACGACTTGACGAGACCGCCGGCAGGGCGAACGAGACCCTTGATTCCTTCAAGCGGTTTGCCGACACCGGTATGGCGCGCCTGGATGACGTGGCGGAGCAACTGACGGCGACTATCGCCGGCATAAGGCTCATAACGGCGAAGATCAACGAGGGGGAAGGTTCGGCGGGCAAGTTCATCAACGACGGTCGGCTCTATGAGAATCTGCTGGACAGCAGCCAGGAGCTCGGACTTGCGCTGGAACAACTCAAGCAGCTTGTCGCCGAGACTCGCGAACGCGGCGTCAGGATCAATTTGTGGTGAGCATCGGCATACAAAACCACGGTTAACCCTGGCTTGACCGGCACTCTTCTAACACTTCTATGAGCGGCAAAGCAAGAATATCAGCGGTGCGGCAGGACAGGCATTTGCCGGCTGCTGAATCCGAAGCGTCGGTCTTTCGTGAGGATCGTGCAGCCGGTTTCGGTTACGAGGACATCGTCTTCGATTCGCACGCCTAATCTGCCGGGGATGTAAACGCCGGGTTCGACTGTTACCACGTCGCCTTCATTGAGCGTTCCTTTGGCGGCTTTGGACATAAAGGGGGTTTCGTGGACTTGCAGGCCGAGGCCGTGCCCCGTACCGTGGCCGTAGACGGGCAGGTCGTGCTGCCGGAGCACTGTTCGGGCGGCGGCATCAACGTCGCGCAGCCGGGCGCCCGCACGCACTTTGCTGATGGCGGCCTGCTGAGCGGCGAAGACGGCATACCAGGCGCGCTCATAGAGTCGCGACGGACGCCCGAAGACGAAACAGCGGGTCGTGTCGCTGCAATAGCCATCGATCCGAGCGCCGAAATCGACGAGGATCGTGTCGTTTTGGCGGAGTCGGCGAGGACCCGGCTGATGGTGAGCTCGGGAGGCATTGGCGCCGAAAGCCATAATGGTGTCGAAGCTGGGGCCGGCGCCGAGCTTGCGCATTTCGAACTCGAGGATACCGGCGGCATGTCGCTCCGTTATGCCGGCGTGCAACTGGTGGATGGTCGCATCAAGCGACTGCCACGCGAGCGATGCCGCTCTGGCGATGGCGCGGACCTCGGCGTCGTCCTTGCAGCGGCGGGCGTCCTCGACCAACTGCGTTACAGGCAGGAGCCTTGCACGGGTGCGCTTCTTCAGATGGCGGAATGTGGACAGCGGGCAACTGTCCTCGACGGCGACGGTTTCCACCGATGGGTTTCGGTCAATGATCCGCGCGACGGCATCGGTTATCGGGCCCCGGCGTTCGACGATGCGGCAATTTGCGCATTCGCCGGCGGCCTGTTCGGTGTAGCGGCTGTCGGTGATGAGCCACATACGGCGGCCGATTATGACGACCCAGCTATCGTGTCCCATGAAGCCGGTCAGCCATGTTACATTCTCGGCGGCCATGATCACCATCGCATCTGCATCCCCTGCATGCATCCGCCGGCGAACCGCCGCCAGCCGCCTTGCCGCCGTCTGCTCATCCATCGTGGCTCCTTGTGCATCAAGTTAAAGCAGTCTCTTAATAGTTTGCCGTGAACTTCATCAATAGTCTTATTATCGGCAAAAATAAAGGAAATTTCCTGGCGCGTGTTTGCCCGCCGGGGCTTTGATTTGTATGTTTTGCTTAGCTGTTTCAGGCAAGAGCCAAAAACCTTTGTCAAAACATGTCCACTCCTGTCCTTTACTGCATGGAAGTATGAAACGCGGCGGCGGCTCGGTGACGAGTCGGCCGCCGCGTTTTTTTTATGACTTGTGGGGACAGTCCACCGATATTAGAATACCCCGGCCGACTGAAAACAGTGGTATTCTGAAACGAGACAAATGCTCTTACCGATTCGCACAAGCATACAGCCTCGCCGCACGCCGTACACAAACTACGCCATTATTATCGCCAATATCATCTGTTTTCTTCTGACGTATTGGCCGCACCAGGTCATTGTGGAGGGGATCCGGGTGACCGAGCCGCTGAGGCCCTGGGCGCAGATGTTCATGCTTACACCGGTTCGCCCCTACCTCTGGCAATTTGTGACGTACGCGTTTCTGCACGGCAGTCTGATGCACATATTCGGCAATATGTACTTCCTTTTCATATTCGGCAACAACGTCAACGACAAGCTGGGAAATATAGGCTACCTTTGCCTGTACCTTGCGGGGGCGGTTTTTGCCGGTATCGGGCACACTATCCTGCACATCAACCCGGTGTTAGGGGCAAGCGGCGCGGTGGCGGCGGTGACTGGGGCATATCTGGTCCTGTTTCCGCAGACGGTCATCACGGTCATCTACTGGTTCATCTTCATCGGGACGATCGATATCGCTGCGCTGTACTTCATCGCATTCAAGCTTATATTCTGGGACAATATAATTGAGCCTAATTTTTCCACGGACGCAGTGGCTTATGATGCGCATCTGGCGGGGTATGCGTGCGGAATTGCGGCAATGGTGCTGCTTCTTGCGCTTGGGCTGATCAAGACCAACTATACGGATTTGTGGTCGATGATCAAGCAGTGGAACCGGCGGCGTCGCTTTCGTGATACGGTGGCGGGAGGCTATGACCCGTTCGGCGGCCGGTCTGGGCGCAAGCGCGTCTGGGTGAAGGATGTAAAGGCGACGGATGCGCCGCGGGTGCAGCACGATGAGATTGCGGACCTGCGGGCGGAGATAACGGGGCTGATCGGACGGCGGAACCTTGCCGAGGCGGCGGCGAAGTATTTGCGGCTTATGGAAAAGGATCCTGAACAGGTGCTGCCGCGGCAGTATCAGCTCGACGTGGCCAATCAGCTTATGGCTGAGGGAAAGTGGGCGGCTTCGGCACATGCATACGAGGCATTTCTTGCCCAGTACCCGACATATGAACACATTGAGCAGGTCCGGCTGATGCTGGGAATTCTGTATGCACGGTATCTCAAAGCACCGGAGAAAGCTCTGATCCAACTGACGGCGGCAAAGGAGAAGCTGACCGATCCGGGTCAGATCAGGCTGTGTGCGGAAGAACTGGCGAAGCTGCAAAGCAGTTAAGAGGTAGAGTCAGGCATATTGTGCACACCAAGCCTCCACATGAGGCATGAAGCGCTCGTTCTTGACTTGAAGCCGCATTTCTGATATACTACCTTGAGTTCGTACCTTGTAGGTGATGGTGATCCGTCCGGGTGGTTTAGTGCCGACATCACGGCAAACCTGTCTTGGGCATTCACCGCGTCCTCCAAGGCTGTATTGAATCGGCATGGCACCGCGACCGCAGCCGGTGTGTTTTGTGAAGAGGAGACTGCTCATGAGGGCCAGGTTATCTTGGCTGGCACTGCCGCTGGTTGTCTTTGCACTGAGCTTGCCCGCCCACGGGCGACAGCTTTTCTATTTTCTGGTCGGTGACCAGATAGAGACATACGACTTTAACGGTGTTCGGCAGGAGACATTCCAGTTTGCATCGGTTGCCCCCACCAGGCGATCAGCCATGGCCACGGACGGAAATACGGCATGGTTCGTATACAGTCCGAGGGACGGACAGCCTTGGATTGCGAGCTCAGCAATTCGTCCCGGCGGCAGCGGGCGGGGCATTAGCATAGACTACTCAACGGACTATTTCTTCACAGGCGGCCTGGCTATTGCCGGAGACACGATCTTCCTAGCGCGAGATCGCATGCCGCACGCCTCTTACTGGCCCTGGTACCGCATTGACCGCTACAACGCGTCGACTGGAGGCTTCGCAGGCACGTGCACCTCCCAGACCTCTTATGACAGCATGGAGTGGGTCGATGGTTATCTGGCGGCGATAGGAAGTTCTACAAAAGTCCACATCTATACGGGGTCGTGCAACCTGGACCGATCATTTGACGTGGGCAGCTTGTATCCGGGACACGGACCAACGGGACTGGCGGCGGACAATCAAACGATATGGGTTTTTTACTATGCCGTCGGCAATAACAACGGGCATGCGTTCGACTGGCTGGGCAATCGCCGGGCGGATCGCGACATTGTGTTCCAGGGCCTTGCCACTCCGACGGATGCTTGCCTGGCGTGGGGGCCGGACAAGGCTATCGTTCGCCTTGAGCCGGCGTCGCTGAACTTCGGCGATGTCGCACAGGGCAGCCAGAAGTCCATGCCTCTGCGCATACGCAACGTGGGCAATCTGCCTCTGAATATTTCCTCGATTACGCTGTCGGATACTGCCAACTATGCCTACTCCGGGCCTGTCTCGCTGGCTATTGCGGGGGGCGGGCATATAGACACGACCGTAACGTTTCAACCCCAGGGCACGGGCCTTTTCAGCGCCTCGCTGACCATCGCCTCAAACGATCCTGACCATGCATCTCTTGTGTTTCCGCTCACGGGCGAGGGTCGTGCGGCGGTATCCTATGTGGATGCAAGCCGCCCCGTGTCGGGCATCGGTACGAGCTGGGGCACGGCCTATGCGACCCTTGCCGATGCACTGGCCAGTCCCGGCGTCCTCGATGACACGGAGATATGGGTTCGGCAGGGAACTTACGCCCTCTCCGAGACGCTGGCGATCGGCAAGCGCGTCGCCATCTACGGCGGCTTTGCGGGTACTGAGAGCAGCCGGGCCGAGCGAGACTGGGAGAATAACGTCACCATAGTCGACGGCGGCAATGCGAGGCGATGCATCCATATCACGGCTTCGAATGTGACGTTAGACGGCTTCACCATTGAAAACGGGCGCAATGAAGCGACATGGCCAAACTATTATGGCGGCGGCATCTGTGTTGAAGGTCTATCGGCGATTGTACAGAATTGCACCGTCCGGAATTGCTCCACAAGCCAGGGATCAGGGGGCGGCATTGCCGTCCTGGGCGCACAGGGGGCCAACGGCACGATCAGAAACTGTCTCATATTGGACAACACGGCTGTTCATGGCGGGGGGGGCATCTTTAACACCGCCGGCAACACGACGATTGCCGATTGCACAATCGCCGGCAACACGGCCGGTTCAGGCGGAGGCATCGGCAACCAGTGCGGCAGCCAAGCCCCACCGCTGATACGCAACTGCCGAATTGTTGCCAACGAAGCATCGACATTTGCGGGCGGCGGAATCTACAACAACTGGACTAACAGCCGTATGGAGAGTTGCCTGGTCGCGGGCAATACGGGCGAAGGTATCTACAACTACGTCACCAGCGCCGCCATGATCAACTGTACCGTCGTCGACAACACCGGCGACGGCATCACTGTGGTCGACGCCGAGGAGACACCGAGCATCATTAACTGCATCGTCTGGGGAAATGGCGGCGAGCAGATATTCAGGGATATGGACGCCAACCCGGTCGTGAGGTATTGCATCGTCGGTGATACGCGGTACGGTACGGAGCCGGACGCCAACCGCAACTTCCGGCGAGCGCCGTCCTTTGTTAATCCTCATGGCCCGGATAACGATCCTGCCACGTGGCAGGACAATGACTATCGCCTTAAGGCCGGATCGCATGGAATTGACTATGCCGATGGGGACGCAGCGCCGGAACTGGATTTGCAAGGCAATCCGCGACATGACGATCCCGGCACTGACAACGTCGGCGCCGGTGCGCCCAATTACGCCGATCTCGGGGCTTACGAGTTCCAGGGTACAACGCCCGATGTCATCTATGTCGACGCGGCCGCGACGGGCAATCAGGACGGCACAAGCTGGGCAGATGCCTTCACAACGATAGGCCAGGGCGTTCAAGCAAGCGGTCCCGGCAAGGAAGTGTGGATTCGCAAGGGATCATACGTGCTGTCTGCTCCCATAGAAATAAACAGACCCCTGAGTATCTATGGCGGCTTTGCCGGAACGGAAACCCTCCGCGATTACAGGAACCCCGATGAAAACCTCGTAACCGTCGATGGCAATGCTGCCGTATCCAACTGCTTCATAGTAAGGGCAAATGCCACAATCGAAGGACTGACAATCATCGGCGGCGGGGGTAACTCCGGCAGCGGCATCAATGTCGACCGGGCCTCGCTGACCCTGGCACAATGCACGCTGCGGGACCACTTGACGGGAGGAGCCCTGTATGTGAGCAACGGAACGGCATCCATCTCGAAGTGTGTCTTCGTGAATAACCGGGCGGAGCAAGGAGCTGCTTGCCTCGCCTGGATGTCCACGGTTGTCGTGCGCAACTGCCTGTTTGCGGGCAACCGCTCCAGCATGAACGGCGGCGCCCTCTACATCCAGGCGGCCCCGGTTGCCGCTGAGATCGCCAATTGCACATTCGTCGACAACCGCGCCGGCAATTCCGGCGGTGCGATGGTATTAAATCAGGCTTCCGCAAGCATCCGCAACTCCATCATGTGGGGCAACAACGCCAGCTTCTACCCACAGATTGCCGTGTTCATCTCCGGTGTTGCAACGGTGGAGTATTGCTGCATCGATGCAAGCGGTTTCGGGCTGTCAAACATAAACGCCGAACCACTTTTTGCTTCGCCGGGCAGTTGGGATGATAACGGCACGCCCGACGATCCAGGCGACGATACGTATTCAGCGGGCGACTATCGCCTGCTTAGTGAACATGGTCGGTGGGACCCCGCCGGCGAGGCATGGGTCATCGACAACGAGACGAGCCCCTGCATTGACGCGGGCGACCCGGCGGCGGACTGGTCCGCCGAGACATGGCCTAACGGACGCAGGATAAACATCGGTTGCTATGGCGGCACGTGGCAGGCGAGCAAATCCGGCCAGATCGGACCGGATCTTACGCGGGACGGCTGGGTTGACGAGCGAGACATGGAAGTACTCGCGTTTGCCTGGCTCAGCGACGATCCCACTTGTGACATCTATCCCCCGGGCGGCGACGGAGTGATCGATATGCACGACTTTGCCGCGCTGGCAGCGACGTACAGCCCGGAACCTCAACCGATTGTGATCGACTTCGAGACGGGCGAATTCGAGGCGGCCTATACATGGGCAACCGCCGGTTCTCCAGGCTGGAGCGTCATTAACAACTATGTGGGGCCAGGCAACAATTACCACGCCACGAGCACCACCTCAATGACGCCCAAATACGCCAACAGTTGGCTGACTTTGACAATTGACCCAGGGGCGCTTAACACCCTGCGTTTTGCATACTGTATGCTCAACAGCGGAAACCGCATCAAGGGCGAATTTTTCATCGACAACGTCAAGGTCGCCGATCTGACAAGTAAGGAGTGGGCTGAGGTCCAATACACCCTGGCACCCGGAGTGCACACATTTAAATGGATTGCAACAAATACCACCTGGATGGACGCAAGCGAATCCATGAGGCTTGACAATATCACGTTTTTCGCCTCTGTCCCGGCGCATTGATGACGGATCAAACATTCTCTTGTCTGCAAATTCCAGGCAGGAGCAGGACAAAAGGGTTGACAGAGGCCGCGGGCCGTGCTAAGCTTTAGGGTTGTGTAACAGGCAATGACGATTCCGCAGCGATGATCCAGCATCTATTTGCCGCGAAGTGGTATAGAAAAAACTTTGTTAGGGAGAACAAACGATGGTTTCTCACTTCAAACTCATGCTTGCCGTGCTGGCGATTCTGTCATTTGGTCTTGTCCGGGCTCAGGTTACGGGCGGTATCGACGGGGGTGACGAGGACCTGACAACGCTGCCGTCGCTGCCTTATATCGCCGAAGTGACGGGGCAGGATGTGTACGTGCGTTCGGGGGGCGGCAATGCTTTTTACTACACCAGCAAGCTGAGCAGCCCGGCCCGTGTGACCGTGGTCGAGCACCTGCACGGGTGGTCGAAGATCATTCCGCCGGCGGGCAGTTTCTCATGGATCTCCAAGGAATACGTCGAGACGTCGGCAACCGTGGCGGGCGTGGGGCTGATCAAAAACGCAGGCACGGAAGGCGTTCGTGTGTGGGCAGGGTCAGACTATGTCGAGCCTATGCGATCGTTCCAGATGCAGGTCAGGCTGCACGACGGCGACATGGTCAGGCTGATCGAACCGGAAAGCCAGAAGGGTGATTACTATAAGATCGTGCCTCCGAGCGGCGCGTATCTGTGGATGAGCAGCCGGTTTCTCAGGTATATTCAGCCGCTGCCTCGGCCGGTACTGAGCATCGCACCGGAGCGCAAGGTCGAGCCGCAAGCGCCGGTTGTCCAGCCAAGGGTGGAGCCGAGGACTCAGCCGAGGGTGGAGCCGAATGTGACCGTAAGGATTACCCCGACCGAAGACGGCGCCAAGGCGCCGACCAACGAGCCCAGGATAGCGCTGGAACCGACCATCCGCACAACAACTCCCGCGGACGGCGGGCCGACACAGGTCGCGGTGACGCCGGAGATCAAGGTGGAGGTCCCGGTTGCGGGAGTCGAAGCGAAGCGCATTCAGGAATGTTACGACCTGGCGGAGAAGATCACCGCCGAGCTCGAGAAACCTCTTGTCGATCAGAACTATGACGAGTACAAGAACGCCCTGACGGCCATTCTGAACGATGAGGGCGCCGGCAGGGCCCAGCGATATGCGGAGTACCAGTTGCAGCAGGTCGCACGGTTCGAGCTGGCCCGGTTAGCCTCCGGCGAGATAGTCAAGCAGGATGCGGCGCTTCAGAAAGTGCGGCAGCAGATCCGCCAGGACTTCAAGGAGAAGCTTGCTGAGATTCCCAACCCCGGCAAGTACATCATCAAGGGGACGCTGCAGCCATCGCTGGTGTTCACGGGCAACGTCGGCAAGAAGCGTTACCGGGTGCTCAGCGACGAGGGCAAGACCCTTTGTTACGCGGTGGGCGCCGAAGGCGTGATCAGCGCGTACGCGGATCGCTTCATTGGACGCAAGGTCGGTCTCAAAGGCACGATCGTCAGCGACAAGAATAATCCGGTGGGCCTGGTGACCTTTACGGCTATTGAAGAATTGCCGGTCGAGAAGACGGAAACGGCGAAGAACAAGTAACCGCCCGGATCGCGCGGGCGCAGAATAGACATCCTTTATGGCGGCAAGGTGCGCCGTGCCCGTATCGCGGCATGTAGGCATTGCACCTATCTGCCGAGCAATCCCAGCGGGTTCTGCAACACCGGCAGCGGCGTGGTCTGTATGTGCGGCTCATCCAGAGTGCCATCGATCTTGACCCGCATGACCGCGGCGCCGAGGCCGCGTGCGAGCGTCTCGAAGAATGACGGATCGGACGTTACCACGGTGCCGTATGATCTGAATTCCATGTCTATGTCGTTTTCCTGCAGGTCGAGTTTGCCCTTGCCCAGCAGCACGTTGCCGGGCCCGGAGACATAGACCTCCTGGAAGACGAGCTGGCGGCCCTGGACGAAGGCGTCGACGGCCAGGTCGCTGAACCAGTAATCGGTCGGCTGGTTGAACTGCATGGTTTCGATAACCTTGCCCAGCAGCGATCTCGGGGCAACCTTCATCCGATCCATGTTCAATCGCACTCGGCCGAGATTCGACCCGACTTTGCCGAAAGCGCCGCGCAGACCGACGCTGCCGCGGGCGTAGCCATGGCTTGCCGGGGCGAGTGCGGCGGCGGATTCGGAGGGACGCCCGGCGGCGACCATTGCTCCAACATCAACATCTTCAAACACCGCCGTTACCTCGTATCGCAGTCCGGCGGGAGTCTGGATTATCTCGGCGTCGCCGACGACTTTGCCGCCGTAGAGCGAGGCTGCGAAATCGCGAGTGGCGAAGGACTGGGCATTCGGATCGTATGCAATGTCTGCGCGAACGTTGCCGAATGTTCTGTTTTTCACGGTCATGGAGTCGGCGTGCAGGGTGGCCTGGCCCGCCAGGAGCCCGGCGCCGGGCGCATAGGCCACGTCGACCTTCAACACGCCCTCCATGTTGCTGACTCGTCCGAGGTCGCCGAATGCACAGCCTTTGAGAATCGCCTCGCCCTTTACATCGACGCGCGCCTGCCCATCCTGCTTGAAGAAACGTGCGTCGCCGACGTGGAAGTCCAGCTCCCCCGCCGGTGCAATCGCCGCGTAGGCCTTTGCCGCCTCCAGTGGGAGCATCTCATGGAGAGCGGCGTCGAGCCTGATGCCCGGCAGGCGAAAGTCCTTGAGCCGCAGCTCCTTGGGGGTGATATCAATTCTTCCGATGACGTTCTCGACGGCGTAGGGCAGCTCGACAGGGCGAAAGCTGTTGCCCAGGCACTCTACGGCAATATGGAACGGCGCGCAATCGGCCGCAGGTGCGTTGACGTTGAGCGTTGCAGCCAGGTTCACGGGTCCGGCGGGACGCAACCGAGCCGCCGTCTCGGTCAACTCTTGCGGCAAACCGCACATCCATTCTTCGTTCAGCTCCAGCTCATGGGCCCGAACATCGAGGCAGTAGCCCGGTTCAGCAAAGCGGTCGCTGACGGGCCATATCTCGCCGCTGACCTCCAGGCGACCGTTACCGTGCCGAGCCGTCATCTGCTTGATCACGATCTTGTCCGCGGTAAGCTGTGCATCAAGGTCCACGCCGACAAGCGGCAGCGGGAACTCGCGATAAACCAGGGACGCATCGCGAATCTGCACCTGGGCGATATACTCTACCGGCCGCCGCCCGACTTCATTCGGAAAGACCCTGATGATCGCGTCGGTTACGGCATCGACGTCGAAATGCTCATAGAAGCGCCGCTGCCGTTCGGGCAGGGCGGCTTGCAGCGCCGCGTCGATAGGGATGTTTCTGGCGTCGATGATCATGTGGAAGCGGGGCTGATCCGACTCTATGGCCTCCACGTGTCCGTTCATGCGAATGACGCGGCTGTCGCCGTCGTACCGGCTGACCACGTCTTTGAAGGCGATGTTGTCCTCGGTAATCTCTACGGTGCCGGTCAGGTTCTGCATCGGGTAAGGAAAATGCTCGTATACTGCCGCGGCGCCGTCGAGGCGGATGACAAGCAGCCCGGTCATATCCTGGCCGTGCTCGCGTCCCCACGTGTAGTTGATGCGTGCCGGGCCGGCGGGCGAGAACGTTTGCCAGAGAGCCTGTTGCTGCTCGGTTAGCGCGGCGCGCAGGTCTTCGTCGAAGACCATGTTGTCGCTTGACAAAGTAACGCCGTATGACCACTCGTCGCCGACCTTAACGGCCTGGCCGTCGATGACCCAGTCGACGCCTTCGTGCCGGCAGCGGAGGTTATCGAAGACGATGTCCATCGCCTCGGTCTCGGCGGGCAGTCGCAGCGTTCCCATCATGTGGTCCAGGGTGTATGGAAACTTGACGTAGCAGATTGAAATATCGTGGCAGTGTATCAGGCCGGACCAGGCATCAGAGGACCATTGGCTGATTGTGCCGCTTGTGCTGACGTCCAGGCCGCCGCGACCGGTGGGCTGGTAGGTCTCAAGAAACTCGCGCAGGCCCGCGCCGACCAGCCTCAGGGCCTCGTCGCCGTAGACCACCGCGTTGGCGGCGGATCTGGGCGACAGAAGCCAGTCGTCCATTTCGATTTGGACCGTGTACCTGCCCTCCCCTCGCCAGTCGCGAATCGCACCTTCGATGCGCCCGCGGCTTCGCGGGGGTGTGCGCCACTCGAACTTGTCCAGAAAGACGTCTGCGTCGTTGTAAGACATCTCCAGCGCCAGGTCCTCCATGCGCCATGAATTATCCAGAACCGGCGAATCGCCCATGATGATGCGGCCTTCGCTGAGCCGTATTCGCCGCCGCGTGCTCTGCCACGTGCCCCGCAGATAACTGCCGCCGAACGCGAGGCTCTCGTTGGCGGCGAAATAGAAACCGTAATCGCCCTTTTTGCCGGGCGCCGGGGCGATTCTTCCGTCCAGACCAACTATCGCATGGGTCCTGCTGTCGCCGGCGCCGATGCTGGATACTCTCAGGACGCATTGTTCGAAGGCGATGATGGGCAGGTCGGCCATGCCGTCGCCGACGGCGCCGCCGAGTGCGCCCAGATTAATTGTGCGCTGGTCGATGTCGTATTGGGCGTTGATGTGCACGCCCATGAGCGTTACGCGTTTGAAGCGCGGACGAAAGCGGACCAGCGACCAGAGCGACACGCGCCCGTGTACTTCTCGTGCGGTTATCATTTGGCGGTCGTAAACGGAGCCCTGGCCGGCTTCGATGACGACGTCGCGACAGGTGATGTGTCGTCCGCCCCTGAAGCTCACCGAACCCATTGCGACCCGGTCGCCGCACAACTGCCGCAACTGCCGCAGGGCGGCGGGTCGAACAAACCATCTGCCGATCTGCATGTAGAGAACCACGCAAACCAGCGCAGCGACGCCGACCCACACTGCACGGTGGGCAAATACGGCTCGAACCCGAAAGAGTCGCCTGATTAAACTGGCCCCCTGTGTCATACCCCGTCATCCAACTTCTGCATGCCTGACATCGGACACACAACACCGCCCGGCGGATCGATCACACATCCGCGGACATTCTTCACATTATCTGCGATCGGTCACCCGCAGGCTCTACCTGATCGCCTTGTCGGCTATATCGCGCCGGCAGTAGACGCCCTCGAAGGATATTGCGTCGACAGCCTGATAGGCGCGCGTTTTGGCGGCGTCAATCGTCTCGCCCAGCGCCGTTACGCCGAGCACTCGGCCTCCGGCGGTTACTATGTCGTCGCCCTGCTTTGCCGTTCCGGCGTGAAAGACCATTACGTCCTTCATTGCGGCGGCGGCGTCCAGACCCGTGATCACCTGGCCTTTCTTGTAGCTGCCGGGGTAGCCGCCGGCGCTCATCACGACGCAGACCGCCGGGCGCTCGTCCCAGGCGAGTGTCGCTTTGTCCAACGTGCCGTTGCAGACGGCGAGCATGACCTCCAGCAGGTCGCTCTTGAGGCGCATGAGGATCGGCTGGGTCTCGGGATCGCCGAAACGGACGTTGAATTCGAGGACGCGCGGGCCTCCCTGCGTGATCATGACTCCCGCGTAGAGCACTCCCCTGTATGGCGTGCCGTTGCGGTTCATGCCGTCTACCGTGGGGACGAGGACCTCGCGGACGATCTGGTCCATGAGCTTGTCGGTTACTACCGGGGCGGGGCTGTAGGCGCCCATGCCGCCTGTGTTCGGGCCGGAGTCGCCTTCGCCTATGGGCTTGTGGTCCTGCGAAGATTCCATTACGTAGATGTTTCGCCCGTCGACGAAGGCAAGTATTGAGGCTTCCTGGCCTAACAGCTTGTCCTCGACGACGATCACACTGCCGGCGTCGCCGAAGATGCGGTCGACCATGATCTGCTCGGCGGCGAGTATGCCGTCGGACGGTTCGTCGCATACGTAAACGCCCTTGCCCTTTGCCAGGCCCGCGGCCTTGACGACCACCGGTTCGTCGCGGCTGGCGATGTATGCCTTGGCGTCGGGGAAGCTGTCAAACGTGCGGCTCTCGGCGGTTGGGATGGAGTTGGAGCGCATGATCTGCTTGGCGAAGGCCTTGTCGGCTTCCAGTCGGGCGGCGCCGGCGGAAGGTCCGAAGGCCTTTATTCCCGTTGCCTCGAAGGCATCGACGGCACCGGCGGCCAAAGGGTCCTCAGGACCGATAACCGCAAGGCCTATGTAGTTCGATCTGGCGAAGCTGACAAGTGCGGGGATGTCGGCGGCGGCGATGTCGACGTTGCGGCCGCAAGCCGCAGTGCCCGGGTTGCCGGGAGCGATGTACAGCTTGCCAACACCTTTAGACTGCGAAAGCCGCCATGCGAGTGCGTGCTCGCGCCCTCCTGAGCCAACCAGCAAAACGTCCATAATGATCCCTCACTTGTGCTGCACACTTGTTCTTCTCAACCTGGCAGGAATGTTATCAGAACATGGCGGGTAGCTCAAGCATTCTTAAGGTCTTTTTGCCGTTGCGTCCGATAAACGGTTTTTTGCCCAAGTGGGCCGAGTATCTTGACGATAAAGGAGCCAAATACGCGCGGTGTCAGTGCGCAATCGGTTTGGTGAGAGTGATGCATCTATCAGTGCGAGTCGACAGTACACATGCGGATCCGGCAGCGGGCAGGACGGGCTTTTCGCTCGTCGAAATGCTGATCGTGATCTCCATCCTGGGAATCATGGCCGCCATAGTAGTGCCCATACTGCAGGACCACTCGCAAAAGGCAAAAGAAGCGGCCGCAAAAGATAACCTGAGAATCCTGAGAACCGCAATCGAGCTCTACGCAGCCCACAACGGCGTGCCTCCGGGATACCCACATGATAATCCCATGAACGCCCCGTCGTTAGCCGCATTCGGCGTTCAGATGTTCTCTGAGCCCGCGTATCTTCCTACAATGCCAGACAACCCCATTAACAACAAGTTCAGCCTGGCAATACATGCAGATTCACTGCCGGACAACCCTACGGATGACACAGGCTGGACATACTGTCCCCACACACGAGACATCCGCCTTAATTCATCCGGCATGGATTCAGAAGGCACCACGTACTACGAATACTGACGCGCTATACCACAGTAAAGGTGCTTAGTTCTCTTTGGTAAATACGACCTTCTTCTTGAACTCGAATTCACTTATATCCGAGAACGTGGTGGCTTCGGGGATAAAGGCCGTCAATTTTTCTTTACTGAATAAATCGGCCTCCCACGTGCTGTAGTCGGCAGTGACAGGACCTATAAGAAGGTCAGTCGTACTACCCTCAAGGGCATGGCCGCCTCTTGTGTCAAGATTGAAGTGCTCGATGATGACTTCGACACTTAGTTCACGGCTCTCCTCGTCATACCGCACTGTCCACGTGCCCGGTTGAAATACACCCAACCCACCATGCCGGGCAGGGAATTTGGAAATGCTTCCGGGCACAATCTCAACACCCCCCATTCCGATCGCTGCACCTGAAATCGTCCCGTCCCTATCGAACTCAAATACCCAGAAATCCTGACTCGGAGCAACCCACCTTCCCGCCAACTCTTTGGGGAAAGTCTCGCGGCCGGTTACATAAACGTCTACCCCTCGCTTGCCGCCCTGACACCCAGTCATGGCCGCAACAGATATCATGCCAAGGAAGAGAAACAGATTTCGCATAGCTCACCTCAGACGACGCCCCTCACCTGCGCCCAATTTCGGTTCCACTGCAGAACCGCTTATAAACGCCACACGGTGCATAATAACACTGGCGGGCCCCGCCAGCAAGACAAAAAAAAGAGCCAGTGGTTCGCGTGTTACCCCAGACAAAACACCCGAGAACACTGCAGGCTTAAATCTGTATGGCAGTAATGCAAAGCTCTCCTGGCGCGGGCATCGCGCAGGAGGACGAGCAATCGTCCGGCAAAAAAAAGAGGCAAGTCCTTGGACTTGCCTCCCAATCAACATTTCGCTCGAGCCATTCGCCTATTTCCGGCGACGCAGGAAGAGCCCGCCAATACCCAGCAGAATCATGCTCATGGGCTCCGGAACATGGATGACACCAACCGGCTCAAACGAAGCCGGATCATAAATTGCAACGTCACCAACGCCCAAAATGTCAAACACAAACCATACGCCCGGCGCCTGTTCACCGGGGGCAATCGCCAGATGCTCAGCGTGAACATTCCACACCACACCGAAATCGTCAATACCGCCAAGGTTGCCGGCCGCCCTCATAAGGCCGTTCTTAGCACCATCTGTACCAGCAGCAGGCGCAATCAAGCCGTTATTGTCCAAAAAGCCGTCATACGTCCCACTGTCAACACCGATTCCGATAAGTTGACCTGCTTCAATGTTCCACTGCACCAAGCCATCGTCCCACACGAGGACGGCACTGGCCATCGAGCTGATTGCTGTAACTAACATCAAAACCAACAGTTTCTTCATCATCGTTCTCCTTTCTCAGAGAAAACCTTTGTTCGAACAAAACTTTCCTAAATCCACCATTAACGTGAAGTGTGTGTCTTCCTAATAATTACCACGGAGCGGCCGGCGTGTTGCAATTCTCCGGCATGACGCCAACGCGCATTCTGTAGTACTGCACCAAGATGGCAACATCGCCAGCGCCAACACGCGTGAACTGACCGAAACCAAGCGACTCGGACTTGTGATCGAAGTCGCACGCGAGGTTTTCGCCAGGCTGACCTACGCGTACTCTGTACGCACTCACAAGCGCAGCCACATCATTTGCCCCTACCCAAGTAAACTGACCAAAGCCCAAACTCTCCTGTGCACCGTCCGCATCACCGTAGCACTGGGTCGCGCTGCACCAACTCTCAGGTTTTCCAACAGCTACCCACTCATCGTAGCTGGGACCCGTGTAGCAGTCGACGGGGCCGACACTGAGCGCCTCGGTGACGGGGAGGTTTGTGCTGCTGGGGCTACCTCCGCCGATGAGGACTACACCGCCGCGTGTGGCGTTGGCGGCGAGTGTGAGGTTGCAGCTTTCGCTGACTGCGATTGTGCAGAGGACGGTTGTTCCATCCGGGGCAGCTTCTGGGGTCGCCTGATCATAGAGGGCGCCGAGTTCCAGGACGATTGCGCTGGAGCCGATCTGTCCGGGGTTATCCGGGGCGTCGGCGGGGGCAACCGGCGTGCCGGTGTTGGCGATCTCTTCGGGGGTTCCGCCCGTGAAGGTGATCGTGCCCAGGAAGATTCCGTAGCCCTTGTCGCCCACGACGCTTTCGCCGGTTGTCTTATAGTTGAAGACATCCGTGATAACGCCGGCGTCGACGCTGACATCGAGAGCGATGCCTGCGACCTTGGAGCCGTTTGCGTCGGCGTCGTCGCCGTCAGCGACCACGACGATGTTGGCGGTTCCATCGCCGTTGTCGACGATGTCGAAGGTCACCGCGGCCATGGCCGGGGCTACCAACAATGCGGCCAGTAAACACATTAACTTCTTCATACCACACCTACCTTTCTCTTGATCCTCTTACCTCTTACAATTTTTCCCAAGGCTCCGCACCTTGAGAAGACGTCAGAATAGCATCAACGAGAAGCGTTTGCGTCGGGACGAAAAGCATGGGAAAGATCCTCCGTTGCTTGCGCCGCCGGCGCGTCTGGCTTGTTCCCCGTCGATCTCTTCGATTCACACCTCCGGAATACGGCGCTTTTTGCGCCAACCCTACATCCGAAAAGAACAGCCAATACAGCACTGGAAACGTGCGTTTGGCCCACGAAGATATCATACCCCAACGGGCGGTCGGAAAGCAAGGGAAAAACTGTAAAATATTTTGAAATTAATTGTGATTGGGGGGAACATTTTGTAAGGGGTGCGGCGGGGGTGAATCAGGAC
>Ga0334883_1003281_pt1 | contig 17731 bp, 14 predicted proteins | sample GraSluR1_MG_6_FD_207230 | JGI IMG/M metagenome (GOLD analysis project Ga0334883, IMG submission 207230) | Sludge microbial communities from methane-producing bioreactor in Wageningen University, Netherlands - Granular Sludge_09_05-R1 | ecosystem: Engineered > Bioreactor > Anaerobic >... | reverse complement strand
GCTCCACGCGGCGCTGTGGGCGGCGCGGGCCGCGTCGAGGTCGCGGGTGCGCCGCGCCACGCCGGGAACGAAGAGCAGGGGCAAGACAAAGGCGCTCAGCGCGAAGAAGAGCAGGGCGATCCAGGCGGCCGCCGGGGCGTAAGCCGCGACGATGAAAAAGAGGGCCACGGCCGTGATCAGCGCCACGGCCGGGGCGTGGAGTGAGCGGGCCAAGAAAGACTCGAGGGCGTCCATGGTGCCGAGCCAGCGGTCGAGCAGGTCGCCGCTGCGCAGGGCGCGCTCCGCAGGGGGACGCCGGGTCAGGGCGCGAAAGAACCACAGGCGCAAGTCCAGGAGAAAGCGCAGGGTGGCGTTGTGGCTCGCCAAGCGCTCGAGATAACGCAAGATACCCCGAGCCAGGCCAAAGAAGCGCACCCCGGCGATGGCCACGTGTAGCTCGGCGATGGAAGGTCGCAAGGCCGCCGTGGCGACGATGAAGGCCGCAGCCCCCATCAAGGCCACCGAGCTCAGGATGGTGGCGCTGCCCAAGAGGGCGGCGCCCACCAGCCACCAGCGCAGCGGTGCGGCGCGGCGCAACAGGCGTCCCAAGGCCCTCATGTCGCCTCCTCCGCCTCATGGCGCTCCCAGGCCTCCCACAGGTCCCGAACGCGACCACCGCGGTGGCGCAAGGCCGCGACGCTCCCTTCTTCAACCACCCGACCTTCTTCGAGGATCCACACCCGGTCGGCACAGCGCACGGCGCTCAGGCGATGGGCCACCAAAATCACTGCGCCGCGACGGCGCCACGCCGCAATGCACTCGGCCACGGTGGCCTCGCTCTCGGCGTCCAGGTGGGCCGTGGCCTCATCGAGGAGCAGCAAATCCGCGTCGCGCAACAGAGCCCGCGCCAGGGCCAGGCGCTGTCCTTGACCGGCGCTCAGGCGCCACCCATCGTCGCCGAGTGGCGTGTCCAGCCCCCGAGGCAGCGCCGCGACCACCTCCGCCAGGCCCACCTGCGTCACCACCGCCTCCAGGGTCGCCGCGTCGCGGGGCGCGCCGCCCAGGCACAGGTTCTCCGCCACGGTGGCGTTGAAGATGTGCGGGCGCTGCGGCACCCACGCCACCCGCGCGCGCCAACGCTCCGTGGGCCACTGGCTTAGCCCTAGGCCACCGGCCAGGATCTCGCCGCGGCTTGGGCGCAACAAGCCCAGCAACAACGCCAACAACGTCGACTTGCCCGCCCCCGAAGGCCCGAGCACCACCACGCACTCGCCGCGGCGCACTTCCAAGTCCAAGCCGTCGAGGACCAGGGGCGCCGCGGCGGCCCCCAGGTCCGCTGGAGCGCTGGGCGCCGGGAAGGCGAAGGAGACCTGGCGCAACACCACGGGGAAGGGCGACGCCGGGGCCAAGGCTGGCGTGGCTTCTGGGCAGGCGGCGCCATCGGGTGTCGCGGCCAAAAGGGTGAAGGCCTCTGCTGCGGCGGCCTGGCCCGCCGTGCCACCGTGGAAGTGGGTCCCCAGCAGGCGCAGGGGCGCGTAGACCTCTGGCGCCAAGAGCAGGACCACCATGGCGCTCTCGAAGGGCAAGGCGCCATAGAGGAGCCGGATACCGATCTCTACCGCGACGATGGCGACGCTCAGGTTGGCCAAAAGCTCCAGAGCCAGAGCCGAAGCGAAGGCGATGCGGAGCACCCCCATGGTCCGGCTGCGGTGGCTTTCACCCGTGGTAGCGATGGTGTCCAGGGTCCTCTCCACGGCGCCGAGGACGCGCAGGCTCTCGAGACCGCGCAGGCGATCGTGGAAGACGGCTCCCAGGCGGCCCAAAGCGCGCCACTGTCGCTGGCTGGCCCGGGCCGCTGCGCGGCCGATGAGGACCATGAAGAAGGGGATGAGCGGCGCCGTGACGAGCAAGATGACCCCTGAGAGCAGGTCGTAAGCCGTCGCAACGCCGATGAAGAGGAGGGGCAGGGTCGCGGCGAGTAGCCATTGGGGCAGATAGCGGCAGAACCAAGGGTCCAAGCCCTCGATGCCTTGGGTCACCAGGGTGAGCCAGCGCCCGGGGCCAAAAGACGCGCTGTGATAGGGGCCAAGCTGGCACAATTTGTTGAAGAGCCGTTGGCGCAGAAGCGCTTTGATCGGCAGGGCCAGGCCCAGCATGAGCTTCTCGGCCCAGCCGCGGCTGGCGGCGCGCACCACGGCCGCGACGGTGAGGCCCAGGAGCACGGGGGTCAAGCTCAGCGCCGCCGGCCCCAGGAGATGCACCTCGGCGAGGAGGTGTGCCAGGAGCATCGCCATGACCACCGTCGCCGCAGCGCCGAGCAGGGAGAGGACGAGGGCGCCGGCGAGTGGTGTGGCAATGTGGCGTGCGAGGCCCAGGAGACGGCGGTCGAGGTGCATGCGGCTTCAGTCTGCTCGCGATGGCGCGAGCACCATGGCGTGGGCCGCCGGAAAGGGTGCCAAGGCGCGCTGCAAAATCCCCAGACTGAAGGCGATGGCCATGCCGTAATTGGTGATGGGGACCCCCGCTTCTTGGCAGCGCATGACTCGGGCCAGGACCTGCTGGCGGTTCCAGGTACAGGCACCACAGTGAATGACCAAGGCGTAGGGGCTGAGATCCTCCGGGAAGTCGCGCCCCTGACAATGCTGGAAGTGGAGCTTGCCGCCCACGTATTGGCTGAGCCAGCGCGGGATCTTCACCTGGCCGATGTCTTCGCCGATGGGGTGGTGGGAGCAGGCCTCAGCGATGAGGATGCGATCGCCCGACTTCAGCTTGGCGATGGCCAGGGCGCCGGCGGTCATGGCGAGGAGGTCGCCTTTGTAGCGGGCAAAGAGAATGGAGAAGCTCGTCAGGGGCACGCTGGGGGGGGTGTCGGCGGCCACTTTGAGGAAGGCTTGGGAGTCCGTGACGACCAAAGCAGGCGGCTGGCGCAGACGCTCCAAGGCGGCCCGCAGCTCGCGCTCCTTGACCACCAGGCACATGGCGTCGTTGTCCAGGAGGTCGCGGATGGACTGCACCTGGGGCATGATGAGCCGCCCCTTGGGCGCTTCCTTGTCGATGGGGACCACCAGGATGGCCATCTCCCCCGGAGGCACCAAGTCGGCGACGATGGTGGGCTGAGCCAAGAAGGCTGCCGGGACGACGGCGACCAGGGCTTCGCGCAGGTTGGCAAGGCCGGCACCCGTCGGGGCGACCGTGTGGACCAAAGGGAGCGCGTGTTGGGTAGCGACATCCTGCAGGGCCGACGAGACGGGGTGGGTGTCGTGCTTGTTGGCGATCAGGATCACCGGACACTGGCGCGCCTTGAAGCGGTCGAGGAGGGCCGCGTCGTAGGGGGTCCAGGTGCCATCGGTGATCAGAAGGGCCACCTCGGTGCGCTCGAAGGCTTTGTGGCTCTGGCTGACGCGCAGCTCGCCCAGGTCGCCCTCGTCGTCGATGCCAGCCGTGTCGATGAAGAGCACCGGGCCGATGGGGAGCAACTCCATGGGCTTCTCCACGGGGTCCGTGGTGGTGCCGGCGACGGGCGAGACGATGGAGACCTGCTGGCGGGTGATGGCGTTGAGGAGGCTGGATTTGCCGACGTTGCGGCGTCCGAAGATGCCGATGTGGAGACGCATTCCTTTGGGCGCAGCGCGGTAGTTCATGGATGTCTCTAGGCTGGAGGGCGGCGAGTGGGGCTGGGGGCGACGCCGGGGCTAGCATGGGCATGGGGAGGGCCGAGGTCAAGGGTGGTATCGCCGCTGACAATTCGGGTGCAAAAAGGGCGGCGATGCCGTAATTTCGTGCCCCATCGGCCCAGCTCCTTCGTTTGCCATGGTGCAAACGCTGAGCGGGGCGACGGCGGCCAATGCGGCCGCCTCTTTGAACCCCATGCTGCTGAAGGAGCGCGTCCATGGCTACTGGTGGTCGACCTGATTCTTTTCGCGGCTCCGAGCGTTTGCTGCACCTCTCGCAGCGCTTGATGGACTGGTACGAGGAACCCGTCTCGGACCAGGACATCGTCGAGGCCCTCGGGGCGACCATCCTGCCCGCCTTTCGTTTCGCCCAGGAGCGCTTGCAGGGCAAGGTGCGCAAGGTGACTTTGGAGTCGGCCTTCTGCCACTCTGCTGACATCGCCTTCCGCGCCGCCGCCTTGGGCTTACCCGATGGGGTCATCCAGGCGGCCTTGCTCCACGACGTGGTCGAGGACACGAGCAAGACCCTGGCCCAGGCGGCGGTGGTCTTGGATGAAATCGCCGCCACTTTCGGCGCTGAGGTGGCGACCACGGTCTCCCTGTTGACCAACCGCTTCTCCATCGCCTTCGCGGCGGTGGCCCAGAAGGTGCGCCCCGACATGCCCTTCGCCCCCGAGAGCGGGCGGGCCTTTCAGGCGGCCCTGGAGGTGCTCCGTTGGGAGCTGCCGCCGGCCCTGCGCGAGCGCTTCGCCCACGAGATCGCGTCCCTGGCCCGTTTTTTGGCCGACGAAGCGGACTTCACCTATGGCGCCCACATCGTCAAAAGGGACCGCAAGTTCACCCTCGCCGTGGCCCTGGACCGGCTCGTCTACCGCGCCTACATCCAGGACCTGGTGCGCACCGCCGCCGAGGATGGCCACCGCGCGCCGTCAGGGCCTGCCGTGGCGGCCTTGGTCATCAAGCTCCTCGACGCGGTGGACAACATCCGCACCAGCGAGGTCAGCAATCGCCTGTCCCTGTTTAAATTGGTGAACAAATCAGAATATTTGGCCGACGCCCTCGGCAAGCACTTGCGCGAGACCCCCGTGCCCAAGGAGGGCTTGGCGGCCTGCATCGGGCCCTTGGCGCGCCTGGTGGAGCTGCGCCTGGTCGACCAGCTCGACGTGCGCCGCCGTGCCGTCGCCGAGAACTTCTCCGAGACGCGCTTTGCCGGCCTGGTGATCTTTCTCGCCGAGCACACGGAGCGCCTGCGCTGCAAGTACGACGTGCCAGCGGCCCGGGATGAGCGCATCGATGAGCTGGAAGAGGAGGTGCGTTCCCTGTCGCTGGCGGCGCGGGGGCGCAGCAAATGAGGCCGGCAGTGAATCAAGTCGGTCGAAGGATCGTACCATGGGGCCGTTGGCCCAGCCTGTGGCGGCGAGGCGGCATCTTGCGAGGTGAGACGATGCGTGGTGGATTGTTCCTGGGTGTGCTCTTGCTCACGTTCTCCCTGTCTGTGGCGGTGGCCGCCGAGGAGAAGCGCGTCTATGTGGTCTTCGGTGGCAGCAACGCCGAGCAAGGCACCCTGGCAGGTGAGCTGAGCCATTTCCGCTCGGTGATCACCGATCTCTCGGCCATGCGTTTCACCGCCGACCGCGAGATGGACGTCGTCATGGCGCAGTGTCGCGAGCAGATCGGCTTGGCAGCGACCTCCGACCGGGAGTGTATGCTCACGGCCTCTCGCCGGGTCATGGTGGACTTGATCTATGAATTGAAGGCCCGCTCTCTCGGCCGCAAGAGCTTCGAGTTCACCCTCACCGTGCTCAACGATCAGGGGGAGATGGTCTACGAAACCCTCACCAGTCAAGAGGGGGCGAACCTGGCCTCGGCCGCCCGCGAGGCCTATCCGCGCCTGGCGCGGGCCTACCTCTGTCGCTATGAGAAGGTCGACGGGGCTTGCGCTGAGCCCGCGCCCGTGGTGCCCCAAGCTCCGGTCAAGGACGCGGCCGTGGCCCTAAGCGAGCGCGAGGCGGGCCACTTCCTGCGGGTCAAGGCGGGCGCCTTCACCATGGGCAGCCCGAGCGCTGAGAGTGGCCGGCGCGAGGATGAGGCGCAGCACCAGGTGACCCTGAAGCGCGATCTCATGGTCGGCCGGACCGAGGTGACCCAGGGTGAGTGGGTCGCCGTGATGGGAAGCAACCCGTCCCATTTCTCCGGCTGTGGTACCAAGTGTCCCGTGGAGCGGGTGAGCTGGTTCGACGCCGTGACCTACGCCAACACCCTCTCACGTCAGGCCGGACTCCAGGAGTGCTATCAGCTCAACGGCTGCAGCGGCAGCCCGGGTAGCGCCTGCAGCGGCAATGAGACGCGCTGGTGTGAGGGCGACTACACGTGCAGCGAGGTGGTCTTCGCCGGCCTGGATTGCCGCGGTTATCGGCTGCCCACCGAGGCCGAGTGGGAGCACTTCGCCCGCGCCGGGAGCGACGCCGCCTACCACAGCAGCGCCGATCTCGACACGGTGGCTTGGTACACCAGCAACTCCGACGAGAAGATCCGCGCCGTGGGCGGCAAGAGCGCCAACGCCTGGGGCCTGCACGATGTGCACGGCAATGTCTGGGAGTGGGTCTGGGATTGGTACGGTGAGTACGGCACAGCCGCCGCCGTCGACCCCGTGGGTCCGCGCAGCGGCCAGGCGCGGGTGGCCCGCGGCGGGAGCTGGGGCTCGAGCGCCCACAGCGTGCGCGCTGCCGCCCGCAACGCCCGATCTCCCCGTTACCGCGACTACAGCTTGGGCTTCAGAGTGGTGCGCACCGTGCGCTAAAAGCCGCGCCTGTGCTCAATAAAGGAGCGCGGCCTCGCGCAGCGGTAAAAAGGGGCGCTGCGCCTGCTCCAGCGCTGCGGCGATCTCCGCCAGGGGCATCTGATCCTCGATGGCATGACGCACCAAGGGCTCACCCAGCAGGAGGTCGATGGCCAGCCTATTGCTGACGAACTCATAGACCTCCGTGCGCCACGCGAAGTCCTCGGGGTGGAGGCGGTGCACCACCTGCAGCAAGGCCATGGTCGTCAGCAGCGGCCTGAACACCTGCCGCTCCGTGACGTGAAGCTGGAAGCCCTGGCAGACTTGGCCGGCGTACTTCTGGAACGTGGGCTGGAAACACAGCGGGCGCAGGGTGCAGCCGGGCAAGTCCTCCTGGGCCAGCGCCGCGGCCACGGCCTCCGTGTCGAGCCAGGGCGCCCCGAAAACCTCGAAGGGTCGGGTCGTGCCGCGCCCCTCGGAGAGGTTGGTCCCCTCCAAGAGGCACTGCCCGGGATAGACCCACGCCGTGTCGCAGGTGGGCATGTTCGGCGAGGGCATCACCCAAGGCAAGCCCGTCTCCTCGAAGCACATCTCCCGCCGCCAGCCCTGCATGGTGATGGGGGTGATGGCCTCCTCCAGATCGGCCTCCCGCGCCAAGAACCGCACCACCTCCGCCAGGGTCATCGCGTGGCGATTGGCCACGGCCGCCATCCCCACGAAGGAGCGGAAGTCAGGGTGGACCACATTGCCTTCGATGGCGCAGCCCCCCAGCGGGTTGGGCCGGTCCAGGATCCACACCTCGACCCCTCGGCGCGCCGCATGCTCTGCCGCCATCCACGCCGTGTAGACATAGGTGTAGTAGCGTGACCCGACGTCCTGCAGGTCCACCAGCAACAGGTCGACCTCGGCCAGGGCGTCGTCTGCAGGCCGTAACGTGTCGTAATCGTTCCCATAAAGAGATTGTACCGGCATCTTGACGATAGGATCCTCGCCGCTCTCCACCCCGATCATATCCTGGGCCGTGCCCCACAGACCGTGCTCAGGACTGAAGACACGCCGCACGTTCAAGCCAGCAGCCGCCGACAAGGCCAGGGCATGCCTCAAGTGCCCGTCGACGGCGGTGGCATTGACCAGCCACGCCAGCCGCCGCGTCTTCATGTGCTGCATGAGCTTTATGTCGCTAAAGATGCGTTCTAGACCACTAATTACCACAATCTCATCCTTCTTTTTCGGATCCACGTCCGGTGGGCGGGCGCCTCAATGCTCGTTCCGTTTCCAGCGCCGCGCCGCGTGCACCATGGCCGCGACCTCTCGCGGCGCCAGCCCCGCATCGGCGGCCAAGTCCATGGCCAAGGGCAGCGCAGCGCGATAAAGACGCGCCGCATCAGGCACCTCCTCCATGGCCCTGAAGTGCGCGTCCAAGGTCGCGATATCGCCTCGCCGTACCGGTCCGGTCAAGGCGTCGCAAGTGCGCGAATGCTGGCTCAGGTTGTCAAGGGCCCCCTGGGCGAGGTGGTGCAGCATGGCGTGCCCCAAGGCGGGCTCGATGTTGGCCTTGGCAAAGAGCTGCTCTGCCGCGGCGAAGAGGGTCACGAGGTGGTTGGCCAAGAGGGCGGCGCCGGCGTGGTAGTGGCCCTTCTGCTCGGCCTTGAGCGACACGGGGAAAGCGCCACAGGCGATGGCGAGCTGTCCCGCGGCGACGCAGGCGTCGGGATCACCTTCGATGGCGAAATAGACGCCGTGGAAACGCTGGGCCAGCGTGGCCGGAGGGGCCGCGGTGATGGCGGCAAGAGGGTGCATGGAGGCGCAAGGGTTGAGGATGCCGGCGCTGCGCAGCAAGTTGGCGTTGTGGAGACCGCTGGTGTGTAAGACCAGCGCGTCATCAGGGAGGATGTCGTGCAGGTTGTGGGCGACCTGGGGGATGGCGGCGTCGGTGACGGCGATGATCCACAGCTCGGCGGCGCAGGGTGTCCCGATGGGGAAGGCCGCCACACCGAGGGCGCGCGCCAGTTGCTGCCGGTGCTGGGGATGGCGGCCTTGGATGGCTCGAACTTCGTAGCCCGCGGCCTGGAGACTGTGTCCGAGGGCCGCAGCCATGCGACCGCTGCCAATGATGACGGCGCTGGTCATGGGAGCGTGCGGCTGTGGCTGGGGCGTGTGTTCGGGCATAGGAAGTGAGACTCAGCCGGGCTGCAGGCCGGCGCGCACCTCAAGAGGACGTGGATCCATAAAGGCGATGGGCTTCGATATGATTGAGGACGGCGCGCGGGATCAGGTCGCGGCAGGGCTCGGTGCCGGCCGTGGCGATGCGTTGGCGGATTTCGCTGCTCGAGAGTTGGGGGAAGGCGGGTCCGCGGGTGCGGGGGTCGTCGCAGGGGAAGCCGGCGCGGCGCAGGACGAAGAGGTTGACCCGTGCCAGGAGGCGTTCCACCTCGAGCCAGCGCGGCAGCTCGGGCAGGATGTCGCTGCCCACGACGAGGGTCAAGGGGAGCTCGGGGTAGCGCGCATCGAGGGCGTCCACCAAACGAATGGTGCGGCTCTCGCCGCCGAGGGTGGCCTCCAGATCGCTGACCACGACGTAGGGGTCCGTCGTGGCAAAGGCGAGTTGCGCCATGTGCAGGCGGTGCTCGAAAGCGGTGAGGTGCTTGCCGAAGGCGTGCTGGTAAGTGGGGGTGACCCAGACCTGGTGGTCGGGGAGGACGGCGCGCAGGTAGGCCACGGTCATGACGTGGACCACATGTGGAGGGTTGAATGAGCCGCCATAGAGGGCAATGGCCCGGGGAGGAGTTGCGGTCATAAGCGGTGTTGCCGTGCGGCCTTAGCGGATAAAAACGAGGATTGACCCAAGCGTTGTGGGTCGCGCAACCACAGCCGTGACGGCGGCGGCGCTGGCCGGCAAAGAATAGAGCAATGCACAGGAAATGCCCAGCCATGTGTATTCGGTGTGCGCCGCGGTGCTGGTGGCGGCATCAGGAAGGCATGGCATTGTCGGTGCTTGGACATTATCTGTTCACCCAGGGTGCGAACGCGAGTGGCCTGGGCCCAACAGACGCCCTAGGCTTGAGCAAAAAATAGTTCTGAGGAGTCAAGGCAATTGCAGGCCAGCTTTTTTGTCGCACTGCGCCAAAGCGTGACGAAAATTCCGGGTTGCCAGTCGAAATAAATCCGGGCATGTATAGCTGGCGACGGGAAAGTGCCTTTCTTGGGAGCGCTGCCACTTGATGCTACAGTGGTCAGCGGTCGCGAGGCTTTCTGCGTCGTTCCACTGCGCGCCCAGGGAGGGTGGAGTGGAGAGGCTGTCTGGTCTCGGGTTGATGCGCACGCGAAGCGAAATCCAAGGAGGGAGTCGATGTCGTTGCCATGGAGTGCCGAACTCTGCGCCGTTGTGAATGAGGGCGAGGATGCGTCCTATCGCTTGGGCGGACCTCTGGTCAGCAGCGCGCTACTGCGCGGTCTTCTGCGCGTCCCCAGTGACGCCGAGTTGATGCTGCGTTCCCACGGCGTGCGCGAAGATGCCTTCAACGAGGCCGGCTATGGCGAAGACGCCAGCGTGGTCCAGCGGGTCTATGACCGCGCCATGAAGATCGCCATGAGCGCCCGCGAGGATGAGGTCAAGCCCCTGCATCTCTTGCACGCCCTCATCGAGGACTACCGCAGCATCGCCTCGGTCTTGCTGCGCCACCAGGGTGTGGATTTGGAAGCCCTGCGGGCGATGATTTTCGGCCACGTGGCCACCCATCAGGCGCATCAGCTCTCGACGGTGCTGCAACGCGGCCAGCACCGCGAGGTCCAGGCCTCGCTCTTTGCGCGCCCAGCCGAACACAGCCCGCTGCAGATCGGGCTCCATCCCGCCTTGGCCGATCTGAGCCAACTGGGGCAGGGACACTCGGGGAGCGAGCGCTGGGAGCAAGAGTGTGAGGTGGTGACGGGCGCCTTCCCCGTGGTGCGCCCCCAGGACCAGGTCTCGGCCGACTACGCCATCATCGAGGCGGGGCCGAGCCCGGCGAGTTACAGTGCGCCGCGTCCGGCAGCGCCTGCGACCCCGGAGCAACCGCTGCTGGTGTCCTGGCCCGAGGAACTGCCGCACCAGACGGACCTCAACCGCGGCGCCATGGTGCGGCGGCGCAGTGGCTTGGACCGACCAAAGACCTCGCCCGGGATGCGGCGCCCCCACGTCAACCCGTCCGAGGCGCCTCAGAACAAGCGTGAGCCCTCCAATCCGCGGCTGCGCGCGCCCAAAATGACCGCCCGGGAGAGCCAAGAGTCCACCCTCAACGATCTGGCCCAGCGCCTGGTCGCCAAGAAGAAGAAAGATGACGCCCAGAAGCGTCCCACCATCGTGCCGAGCACCAGCCAGCAGCGGCCGCAACCTCGCCCGCAGCAACGGGTGATGAACCAGGCGCCGGCGCGCGACAGCCGCGCTTCGCTCTCGCGCACCTCCCGCTCACCCCTGGGCTTCGACCGCTTTGGCCTCAACCCCAAGGTCTTCCCCGTGCTGGTCAAATACGGGCGCAACCTCTTGGCCGAGGCCCGCGAAGGACGCCTGGACCCGGTGATCGGCCGCGACGGCGAAGTGGAACAACTCATCGACATCCTGAACAAGCGCCGCAGCAACAACCCCGTGCTCATCGGCGCGGCCGGCGTCGGCAAGACGGCCATCATCGAAGGCCTGGCGCGGCTCATGGCCCAGCGCGAGCCGCCCCCCGGCTTGGAAGACCGCACCTTGATCTCTTTGGACATGGGCACCCTCTTGTGCGGGACGCAGCTCCGGGGCGCCTTCCAAGAGCGGCTCATGGCCATCAAGACGGAAGTCCGCAAAGCCCAGGGGCAGGTCATCCTCTTCTTGGATGAGCTCCACACCTGGCTCGGCAACGGTGCAGGCGATGCCGGCACGGACGCCGCCGGTGAGCTGAAGGTCGCCCTGGCCCGCGGCGAGCTGCCCTGCATTGGCGCCACGACGACCCAAGAGTTCAAGCGCATCGTCGACAACGATCCCGCTTTCGACCGGCGCTTCGAGGTCATCGAGGTCAAGCCGCCGAGCATCTGTGACTCCATCACGATCATCAAGGGCATCATCGATCGCTACGGCGATCACCACCACATCAATTATCAGCCCGATGCCATCGAGGCCGCCGTGCGCCTCTCGGATCGCTACGTGCGCGAGCGCACCCTGCCGGACAAGGCCGTAGCCGTGCTCGATCGCGCGGGCTCCATGGCCCGCCGCGCCGGCAAGCGGGTGGTTCAGCGCGAGGACGTGGCCGAGGTCATCTCGCGCATGGCTTCGGTGCCCCTCGAACGTCTGCTCATGGGCGACCGCGAGCGCTTCCTGTGCATGGAGAAGCTCCTGGGCGAGAAGCTGGTCGGGCACGAAGAGAGCATCGCCCGCATCGCGCAGGTCATCCGCCGCAACCACGCAGGCTTCGGCTCGCACCGCCCCATCGGCTCCTTCCTCTTCCTCGGCCCGACTGGCGTGGGCAAGACCGAGGCGGTCAAGGTGCTCGCCGATTTCCTCTTCGGCGCCCGTTCCGCCGTGGTTCGCTTCGACATGAGCGAGTACATGGAGCAACACGCCGTGGCGCGCCTCATCGGGCCGCCCCCGGGCTACGTGGGCTTCGACGACGGCGGCCAGCTCACCGAGGCTTTGCGCCGCCACCCCCATCAGATCGTGCTCCTCGACGAGATCGAGAAGGCCCACCCCGATCTCTTGAACATCCTCCTCCAGATCCTCGACGAAGGGCGCTTGACCGATAGCAAAGGGCGGGTCGTCGATTTCTCGAACTGCGTCGTGGTCATGACCAGCAACCTCGGCGCCGCCGAGGCCATGCGCGAGGGGCGGCGCGGCACCATCGGCTTCAGCGATGGCGCCAGCCATGACCTGAAGCAGCGGCACGCGAGCATCGAGAAGACCATCGTCGAGGCGGCGCGGCGCGCCTTCCCGCCGGAGCTGTGGAACCGCATCGAAGAGCGCTTGGTTTTCCACCCACTGGAAGAGGAAGAGGTGGCCAAGATCGCCGAGCTCCAGCTCGCCGATTCGGCCCAGCGACTGGACCAAGAAAAGAACATCCAGCTCGACTTCGACGCCAGCGTGGTGCCCTTCCTCATCGCCCGCGGCGGCTACGATCCCCAGTACGGGGCGCGCCCCATGCGCAAGACCATTCAACAGTACATCGAAGCGGCCCTCTCGGAGCTCATCCTGCGCGACCGTCTCCTGCCGGGCGATTTCGCCCGGGTCTACGTCGAAGACGAAGTGGTCAAGGTCGATCGCACCGAGGGGCTGACTCTTGGCGCGGCCTGAGGACGCAGCGGCTGTGTCCCCCGCGGCAGCCGCGGGCGACCTTGGGGTGGTCTTCACCCCGCCTCCCGTGGCGGACTTCGTCGCCCGCCGCTTGCTCCAGCTCGCCCAGGGCGATCTCCCGCCCAACCCCCTGGTCCTGGATCCCGCCGCGGGCACAGGCGCCCTCCTCGCCGCGCTCATGGCCGCCTGTGCCACGCCCCAGGGCTGGCGCTGGCTGGGGTGGGAGATCTCTCCCGCCTTCACCGACGAAGCGCGGCGCGCTCTACCGGCGCTGCCCCACCTGGCGCTGCGCTGCGTCGACGCCCTGAGCCAAGGCGCGGCGGCTGAGCTCGAGGGGCAGGTGGATCTCCTCATCGCCAACCCGCCCTATGTGGCCGAGAAGGGGCAGCGCGCCCGCTTCGCCCAGCTTCGCCAGTGCCCCCGGTGGCGCGATCGCATCGCCCAGCGCGCCGATCTCTACTATCTCTTCATTCATCTGGCGTTGGATCTGTTGCGCCCCGGGGGCTGGGCCGCCTTCATCACCCCGGCCTATTGGACCACGGCCACCATGGCGGCCAAGCTACGCGCGGCGCTGGCGGCGCAGGTCCATGTGGTGGAGGTCATCGATTTCGGGCAGACCCGCCTCTTCCCCGAGGCCAACTTTCAATGCCTGGTGTGGTTCGTGCGCCGCGCCGCGCCGGGGCCGGCGCGCCACCTGCGGGTGGAAGGATGGCTGAGCGCGGCGGCGGCCCTGAGCGCAGTCGAGGCGGCGCTCGTTGGGCGCGAGTCGGCGGCACTCACGACCTGCACCCTCCCGCCGCCGCCGCGCGACGGTGGTCCCTGGTCCTGCGCCGCGCCGGCTGAGCGCCGCATCGGAGCGGCCCTCGACGCCGACGCCTTGCCGTTGTCCCACTATGTGCGCGACCTCCAAGGGGTGGTCTCTGGCCTGGACCGGGACGCAGACGGGCGCGGCGTCTTTCTCTGGCGCGCCGAGGAGGTGCGCCAGTGGGCGCCTGAGGCGCGACGCTTCCTCGTGCCCCTCTTGCGCGGCGCCGCCTTGGAGCCGGGCGAAGTCATCGGCGACGTCCGGCCCGATCCCCTCTACCTCCTCTATCTCAGTGGGCGCGAGAGCCCCGAGGAGATCGCGCCGCTCTTGCCCCTCCTGACGCCGCACCGCGCGCGCCTGGAGCAGCGCCGTGAGGTGCGCCTGGGGGGGCGCCCCTGGTGGGCCCTGCAGTGGCCCCGCGACCCAGGATTGATCCGTGCACCCAAGCTGGTGTGCCCGCGCCGCGCCGCCCACGCCAGCTTCGCCATGGATCTGGCGCGCCACGCCGTGAGCAGCGACTGCACCGCCCTGGTGCCCCACGTGGCATCGGACCTGCCCTGGCTCAACCTCCTCCTCAACAGCTCCCTGTGCGACTTTCAGCTCCAGACCCGGGGCAAACGCAAGGGCAAGCTCATCGAGCTCTACGCCGCACCTCTGCGCGCCGTGATGCTCCCCCGCGACGCGGGCGCGCGTTTGCAGCCCCTGGTGGCGCTGGCCCCCGCGTCCTTTGGGCTGGCCCAGGACCTGGCGGTGCTGCAAGCCCTGGCGCTGGACGGGGCGACCCAAGAGGCGCTCATGGCGCACGCCCAAAGTCGGTGGCTTCCCCAAAAAAGGAAATCAGGGCGGCGTGGCCGTGACCTCGCGTAAGCGCGCCACCAGCGCTTCGAGGTAGCCGCGGGGATCATCCTCGCTCAGGCGGACGGCCCGCACCTCGGCCACCAGCTCGAAGGCGATGCGGCCGTCATCCTGGCGCTGGAAGCTCATGGCGTAGTCGAGGGCCTCGATGTAGCTGGTGCCGGCGGTCTTGTGGCCGCTGCCGACGATCCACTGCCAGGTGTCGCCCACGATTTGCCGATGGAAGCGCCAGGTGAGGCTGAAGGTGACCGTGATGATGTTCTTCACCGTGTTGTCGATGCGAAAGGCGATGGGGAAGCCTTCTGCCTCGATGGGGTGGATGCTGTAGCTCGCCACTTGCACCTGGTCGACGCAGATTTCGCCCTGGCCCAGGGCCTGCCACAGGGCCTCCCACGCGCCGGGGAGGTAGCCGCGGGCGTGGGCCCAGGCCATGCCCGTGTCGTCGATGCCGCTGGCGATGGCCAGGTCCGTGTCCACGGGCCAGGCGACGCCGTGGGCCGGCTTGTTGGGGACCTCCTCGGGTAAGGGGGTCATGACGTGGCTGCCGCTGCAGGCCGCGGCGCCGCTGAGCACCAAGCAGCATGTGAAGGAGAGCAGGGGTGGGAGACGCATGGGGCGGCACCAGGTGATGGGGGTAGAGGAGCGCAGGCGGCCGTCGCACACGACCGGCGCTGGACCCGGGGTCATCATTCATGCGCGTGGCCCAGGGTCAAGGGGGCGGCTCTTCCTCGGGGATCAACCACGCGGGGTGGCTCCCTTCTTCCGCCTCAGGCACGGCGTCACCGGCGAGCGCTGCGCCCAGGTCCAGGCGCTCCACCAGGTGGGCTCGGTTGGCCGGTGCGCCGTAGGACTCGGGCCAGAACTCCAGCAGATGGCAGATGCCGTCGGCGCGCACCGTGAAGAAGGAGATGGCCCGCGCCACTTGCACGCCGTCGCTGACACCGACGTCGGTCACCACTTGGTCGCCGCTGGCCACCAAGCGGTGCACCGTAAAGACCCACGGGCCGTGGGCCGGGTACTCCTGGTTGAGCCGGGCGAAGCGCTCGGGCCCGCGCAGGCGCTCCTGCGACTGGGGCCACTCGAGGACGAAGTCCGCCGTCAGCAACTCGCTGGCGCTGTAGAAATCGTTGCTCCCCATGCGTTCCCAGAATTGGCGCACCATATCGGCCGCAGATGGCATTTCTTCTTTTATTGAATACACTTGTTCTTCGCTCTCCGTTGACAACCTCTGCCGCGGTGCACAAAGGTGTTCGAGCCCACACCGCGCTGCCCACCCCAGGTCAACCCTCTCATGGTGGCGCGCTTAGCCAAGGAAATGCTGCATGAAGCGCCTCATCCTCACCTTCGCCCTCACCTTCGCCCTCACCCTCACCCTCGCCGCCACCCAAGCCAGCGCCGAGGTCCGCTCCAGCGGCAACTTCGGCATCGGTCTCGGCGGTGGCACCGGCGCTTCGGGCGTATCCATGAAGTACTTTATGGCCGACGCCCACGCCGTGCAAGGCGTCGTCGGGGTCTGGGGCCTGGGCCGCGATTACGGCACGGTCATCGGCCTCTCCCTGGATTACCTCTGGGAAGGCCCCTCCTTGGCCCGCGGCAGCGTCATCGACCTCGGCTGGGCCATCGGCCTCGGCGGCTTCGGCGGCTTCGGCGACGCCTTCTGGCTCGGCGCCAGCGGCGTCCTCGGCTTGGAGTTCAACTTCGTCCCCGTCCCCATCGACATCGTCCTCGAGTACCGCCCGGGCCTCCTCATCCTCAACGATCTCAAAGCGGACCTCATCAACTTCGGCGGCCACATCCGCTACTATTTCTGATCCCACCCAAGCGCTCTCTCGTGCCGTGACGGCGGCTACCCATCGTGCTTGGGCGTGCGCTGCCGCTCCCTGCCGCCGCAGGGGACCTACCCCGCGGCCACTCGCCCTCGCCACCCGCACCATAGCCACCCCGCGGCCCCTTTACTTCCTCCATGGCCGTGCCATGTCGGGGAGGTCTACCATGCGCTAAGACCGAGAACATGCAGAGTGACGGTAGGAGAACTCAGCAACACTCTCTGTCTCGATCTTGCGTCGTCGATGGTTGTGGGCGACAGCAAAGGCTTCCCTGTGGCGACCCTGCTTGGCTCGGGCAGTCGGGTGCAGGGCTTGCTCGACGAGGTCATTCAGGCGGCTGACTTCGCGGTGGTGGGTCGCGAAGGCTTCCTTGCCAAGCTCCGTGGCATCAGCCACGAGGTTCATCTTGGCGTCATACCCAAAGATAAAAGAGTGACCAGCGCCATCCCAGCGGTCCAAATGCCTAGCCTGAGAAAAGTCCCTATCGCCTCGGCAAAGGATGGAGGTTGAGCACCGCACCCAAGCCTCCTTGCGCAATGGCTTGGCTTCGCTCACTCAACTCGGTCCGGACTCAATGCGTACCCAACCGGGCAGCCGGAGCGGGCTGGCGTTTCCGGCGTTCAACTCTGCGCTTCTCTTTTTCCAGTTTTTGTCGTACTTTCTTCGTCACCTGAAAAGTTTCTTTGGTGCGTACACTCTGTTGTCGCAAACACGAGTGTACCGGACCTTTCAGGTATTTTTTTCCCTGTGGACCAAGGGAAACACGCTAGATCGAGGATAGGACGCAGGCCGCACCATGAAGACCATCATCGAGCCCTTCCGCATCAAGGTTGTCGAAGCGATCCGCATGACCACGCCCGCAGAGCGGCGCCGGCTGATGGCCGAGGCGGCCTACAATCCCTTTCGCCTGCACGCCGAGCACGTCCTCATCGATCTCCTCACCGACTCCGGCACGGGCGCCATGAGCGCCGCCCAGTGGTCGGGGATCATGCAAGGCGACGAGTCCTACGCCGGCGCCACCTCCTACTACCGCTTCGCCAACGCCGTGCGCGCCATCTTTGGTCACCGCCACGTCATCCCCACCCACCAAGGGCGGGCCAGCGAACGCCTCCTCTGCGGCGCCGTGGTCAAGGCCGGCGATGTCATCCCGGGCAACACCCACTTCGACACCACCCGCGCCAACATCGCCCACGCCCAGGCCCTGCCCCTGGACCTCAAAATCCCCGCCGCCCTCGATCCCGACAGCGACCACCCCTTCAAAGGCAACATCGACCTCGACGCCCTGGCGCGCTACCTCGACGACCCCCACCATCCCCCCGTCCCCTTCGTCCTCATCACCGTCACCAACAACTCCGGCGGCGGCCAGCCCGTGAGCATGGCCAACCTCCGCGACGCCAAAGCCCTGTGCCAGCGCCACCGCATCCCCCTCTTCATCGACGCCGCCCGCTTCGCCGAGAACGCCTACTTCATCAAGCTGCGCGAAGAGGGCTACGCCGACAAGTCCCCCCGAGAGATCGCCCG